>Ga0079226_10002215_pt1 | contig 14988 bp, 13 predicted proteins | sample Poulit2014_FD_76345 | JGI IMG/M metagenome (GOLD analysis project Ga0079226, IMG submission 76345) | Agricultural soil microbial communities from Georgia to study Nitrogen management - Poultry litter 2014 | ecosystem: Environmental > Terrestrial > Soil > Agricultural land | place: USA: Georgia... | reverse complement strand
TGGCTGCTCGCCCTCACCCCGGGCGGCGTGGACCAGGACCTGCTGCGGCTGGGCCACTCCCGCATCGACCGGCCGATGATCCCCTTCGACGCCGAGATCCCGGCACCGACGAGGGCCGACGTGCGCATGAGCTGACTTACCTGCGAGCGTTTCTCTCCCATTGCCCTACGTCTCGTCCTGTCACTCAGGGTGGGAATCTCAGTGCAACTCTCATAGCAGCTTCTTCACGATGAGAGGGGCACTCAGGGATGAGTCGGCACCATCACGACATGAGGAGGTATGTCGTCGCTCGACTCCCCTGCCCGCCGTCCATGATCACATCCCCCTCCTCCAGCCGTCGGGCCAGCGCATACCTGAGCTGACCAGCATTCAGCCCGGTGGCATCGACGAGATCTCGGAGTGAGCATGGCCCTCGACCTTGGCGCACGCCGCGACCAGCGGTTCATGCCGGGTCGGCGCGGAGCTCGCAGGACGGAACTCCTCTTCCGGTCCCCGTGGTGTCACCCCCGAGCCCGGCGGACTCGGAGGCGGCACCGATGGCGAGAAGGCCGGTCGCGGCGTGGCCGGCAGGCTTCTCGCGCCGGTCGCGGGCGGGGCGGTGCTGAGCTCCGTCGGCGGCTCGCTGCTCGAGGCCGCGATCGGCGACGAAGCGAGGGACACAGCCCAGCAGCTCACCCCCTTGCATTTCGGTCAACCGGTTAGGCAGACTGCTCCCACCCCCTCGTGAACGGATGACCCGACGATGTCTCGCCTCTCCTCCCGCACCGCCCTCGTCACCGGCGCCGCCTCCGGCATCGGCCTGGCCGTGGCCACTCGCTTCGCCCGTGAGGGCGCCCGTGTCGTGATCGCCGACCGCGACGCCGAGGCCGCCTCCCGCGCGGCCGACGGCATCGTCGCCGACTTCGGCGCCGAGGCCCGCCCCCTGACCGTCGACGTCTCCTCCGAGCCGGCCGTCGAGGCCGGTTTCGCCGCGCTCGCGGAGGCCGGCTGGAGCCCGGACGTGGTGGTCGCCAACGCCGGCGTCCAGCTGTTCGGGCAGGACGCGAAGATCGCCGACCTCGACCTCGCCGTCTGGCAGCGCACCGTGGACGTGAACCTCACCGGCACGATGCTCACGCTCAAGCACGCCGTCCGCTCGATGCTCGCCTCCGGCGGCGGATCGATCATCCTCACCGGCTCCCCCACCGGGCTGACCGGCGAGGGCAACGACTTCACCTCCTACGCCACCACGAAGGCCGGGATCCACGGGCTCACCCGCACGGTCGCCGCCGCCTACGCGGCCGATGGGATCCGCGTGAACGCCGTCGTTCCCGGCTACACCGAGACACCGCTCGTCACGACGATCTCCGACGATCCGGCCGAGCGTGCAGCGATCGTGGGCCGGATCCCGATGGGCCGTCCGGGCACCCCGGCCGACGTCGAGGGGATCATGGTGTTCCTCGCGAGCGACGACGCCGCCTTCGCAACCGGCGCGCTGTTCCGCGTCGACGGTGGCATGACCACGCTGTGAACCCAGCCGCCGACACCCCGGCAGGCGGCCCCGCGTCGCCCGGCGGCGCCGCTCACGCCCCTTCGTCGACCGGCGACGGCTCTGCCGCCGAGGGCCGCTGGGCCTTCGGTCGCTGGTCACTCGAGGTGCGTGGGGACGAGCTCGCGGACGTCCGCTGCGATGGCCGCGTTGTGCTGCGCGCGATCCGGGCGGTGGCGCGAGATGAGGACTGGGCGACGGCCTGGCCCCGCGGGGCGACGACCCGCACGGAGCCCGACACGCTCGAGCTGCACCTGCGCATCGCGGACCTCGGCCTCGACCTCGCGGGCACCGTGCACGTCGCGGCCGACGGGGACCGCCTCGTGGTCGACCTCGATCTCGAGGCGCTCACCGACTCCCCCACAAACCGCATCGGCCTCGTGGTACTCCACCCGCCGCAGCTCGCGGGAACTCCCCTGCAGGTCACGCACTCCGAGGGCGCCGTCGAGGAGCTGTCCTTCCCCGTGCAGGTCAGTCCGCACCAGCCCGCGAAGGACATCGCGGGTCTCGCCTGGGAGGCGGACCGCGTGTCGCTGCGGCTCGACCTCGCCGGCGACGTGTTCGAGATGGAGGACCAGCGCAACTGGACCGACGCCTCCTTCAAGACCTACTCGCGGCCGCTGGACCTGCCGTTCCCGTACACGGTGTCCGCCGGGGAGCATGTGCGGCAGCAGCTCGTGCTCACGGCGGTCCCGTCGACCGACGAGGCGGGTGCCGCGCCGTCGGGCGCGGGATCGACTCTCACTCCGTCGGCCGACGGCTCGCCGACGGCGAGAGCCGGCGCGCCCGAGGAGCTGATCTGGCAAAGCGGCGGGACGGTGCCCGCGATCGGCACCGGCCACCTGGACCTCGAGCTCGCCGATCCGGACTGGTCGCAGCGGCTCGACGCGGCGCTTTCCGCCCGCAGGTCCGGCGACGGCGCGGCGTCCTCCGGCGGCGCCGCCCCCTCCGACACCTCTCTTGCCCTGTGGGTCGTCTCGTCCTCTCCCGCAGATCCGGTCGTGCTGGCCGAACTCGGACGCCGTCTGGCCGCGGCGGTGCGCGACGGCGCTTCCTTCCGCTTCCTCGGCATCGCCGATGCGGCTCGGCACGTCACCACCCCCGATCTCGCCGCCGCCCTGCGCGAGGTCGCGCCCGAGGGCGTGCCCGTCGTGGCCGGCTCCCGCTCGCACTTCACGGAGCTGAACCGGGAGTGGGAGACGGTGCTCGCCGGGGAGCCGGAGATGCTCGCCTTCGCGACCACGCCGCTGTTCCACACGCTGGAGACCGAGCAGCTGATCGAGGCGGTCGCCATGCAGCGCCTTCTCGCCGAGCAGCTCACGGCTCGTGTTCCCGGCCTGCCGGTGCACGTCGGCCCGATCACCCTGCGCCCGCGCTTCGCGAATGTCGCGACCCGCCCGCAGCCGGTGCCCGCCCCGGTCCCGCCGGCCGATCCGCGCGCCGGCACGGCGCTGCACGAGACGTGGACGGTCGCGAGCGCGGCGGCGCTCGCGGTCCCGGGGATCACCTCGCTGACCTACGAGCAGGTGCCCGAGCCGCTCGCGAGGCTCGGCGGCGCCGCGTCCGGTGCCCCGACCAGTGCCCGCGAGGACACCCTGGTCACCGGCCATTCCGTCGACGGCCTGGTGCGGGCGATCGGGGACGGCGACGCCCTCCTGCTCGCGAACCTCTCGACCTGCCCACGCCGAGTGCAGCTGCCCGGGCGCTCGACCCCGCTCGACCTCGATCCCGTCTCCTGGAGCGACCTGCCGGCGCGCTCCTGACCCCGGCCCTGGCCGGGCGAGCTACACCAGCGGAGCGGTCGACGCGCGCACCACAAGCTCGGGCTCGATGACCCGGCGCGGCGGCTCCTCGCCGCTGCGGATCATCGCGTGGAGCATCTCCAGGGTGGTGCGACCGACGCCCTGGAAGTCCAGACGCATGGTGGTCAGCGGCGGCGAGAAGTGGGCCGCGACGGGCATGTCGTCCACGCCCACGATCGAGAAGTCCCTCGGCGCGCGCAGGCCCTGCCGCTCCATGACGCTGAGGTAGCCCAGGGCGATCTCGTCATTCGCGGCGAAGACGCCGGTGAAGCTGCCGGGCTCGACGCGCTCTGCCGCGGCGGCGCCGCCGGTCGAGGACCAGTCGCGCGCCCCGTCGAGGACCACCGGCTCGAGTCCGGCCTCCTCCATGGCGGCGCGATAGCCGCGCTCGCGCTCGACCGCCTCGTTGCGGCTCACGGGCCCGGCCACGTGGAGCACCTCACGGTGGCCGAGCGCGAGGAGGTGCCGGGTCCCCACCAGCCCGGCGGTGTGTGAGTGGGTGCTCACCGCGCCGGTGAGCTTCCGGGGGCGTTCGGAGAGGTTCACGACCGGGACCAGCCGGCGGGCAGCGTCCAGCGCCTCGTCGACCCCCGGGATCGAGGCGGAGACGACGATCCCGTCGACCGGCGCGGAGAGGAAGTGGTCCACCGCCCGCGCGACCTCCCGCCGCCAGCCCTCCCCCTCGAAGCCGACGTCGACCTGGGAGATCATCAGCATCTGGTCGAGATCACGGGCGGCATGGCTGAGCCCGGTGAGGATCTGGGCGCTGCCGTGGACCAGCTCCCCTACGGCGAGCACCCCGATCACCCCGGAGCGCCGGGACCTCAGGCTGCCAGCGGCGCGGTTCTGCCGATACCCGAGCTCGTCGACCGCTTGCGCGATCCGCCGGCGGGTCCCCTCGCTCACGTAGCCGTTGCCCGAGAAGTAGCGGGAGACGGTCTGAGCGGACACCCCGGCCACCCGTCCCACATCAGCCATGCTCGGCCGACCGCCGAGACGCCCACCGGCCATACAGACCTCCACTTCCCTCGCAGGCCATCGACGAGTTTCCGATGCCCCCTCCACAAGTTATCGATCACATGCTACGGTCTGTGATCGTTAACCCAATTGGCCAACCGGTTGATGACACAGAGGTCATCCTGACGAAGGGCATGGATCGCCGATGACGCGCATTCCCACCACCCCCGCCCCCGCGCCGAAGCGCTGGGCCCTGGGCGAGACCCCCTGGCAGTCGCTGCCCGGCGCACGGCCACCGGCCGCGCGAGTGATCATCGACAACGACTTCGCCGGCGACCCCGACGATCTCTACCAGCTGATCCACCACCTCCTGTCCCCGTCGGTCGAGATCCGCGCCGTGGTCGGCTCGCGTCTGCGCGAGGGGGACGGCTTCTACCCGCATTCCGACTCCGCGACCCAGGCCGCGGCGATCGCCCGCGACGCGCTGGACCGCATGGGCCTGGATGCTCCGGGGCTCGTCGTCGAGGGGTCGAACACCCCGCTCGCCTCACGCACCGAAGCGGCGCGCTCCCCCGCGCTCGACGCAATCATCGCCGAGGCCTTGCGGGAGGACACCGACCTGCCGCTGTTCTACGTCGCCGGTGGAGGCTTGACCGACATCGCCTCCGCGCTGATCGCCGAGCCCCGCATCGCCGAGCGCATGACCCTGGTGTGGATCGGCGGGAACGAGCACGAGGGCCTAGCGACCCCGCCCCCGGGCGGCATGCCGATCGAGTACAACCTGCTCATCGACGTCCTCGCCGGGCAGGTCGTGTTCACCGACTCGGAGGTGGCGATCTGGCAGGTGCCGCGCGACGTGTACCGCCAGTGCCTCGTGTCCGAGGTCGAGCTGCGGCACCGGATCGGCGCGACCGGCCCCGTCGGCCGCTACCTGTACGACGAGACCCTCGCCGTGGCGGAGGCGGTCGTCGGACACGGCGGCCTCCACCCCGAGACCTACGCCCTCGGCGACTCCCCGCTCGTGCTGCTGACGGCACTGCGCTCGTTCTTCGAGCCGGACTCCTCCTCGAGCCGGCACACGGTGCTGCCCACGCCCGCGCTCGAGGCCGACGGCAGCTACACCGCTCGGCCCGACGCCCGCCCGATGCGGGTCTACACCCAGGTCGACACGCGGTTGATGCTCGAGGACCTCTTCCTCAAGCTCCGCGAGCTCGACAGCTGGCTCACCGCCCCCTGACCGCTTCCGCACCCCGCACACCCCGCGCTCGACGGCGAGCGCCCGGCCTCCCGCCCGGGAGCGTCGGGCCCTCCGCCGTCGGCACCGACACCCTCCGGAGGATCCCGATGACCACCGCACCCCGCACCCGTCGCGTCATCATCGACACCGACGCCAAGAACGAGGCCGACGATCAGTTCGCCATCGTCCACGCCCTGCTCTCCGAGACCCTCGACGTGCGCGGCCTGATCGCCGCGCACTTCGGCACCAGCCGCTCCGACACGAGCATGCTCGACAGCCGCGCCGAGATCGACCTGCTGCTCGAGCACCTCGACCGCCGCGACGTGCGGGTGGAGAACGGGGCCGCCGACCCGTTGCCCGACGAGACCACACCGGCCGACTCCCCCGGTGCACGGCTCATCGTCGAGGAGGCCCGCAAGGAGGGCGAGGGTCCGCTGCAGATCGCATTCCTCGGCCCGCTGACCGACATGGCCGCCGCCCTGCTGCTCGACCCCGGCATCGTCGAGACCGACACCACCGTCATCTGGATTGGCGGTCCCGGCTACGACGGCCGCGAGGTGGGCGACCGCTCCGAGTTCAACCTGCGCAACGACATCGCCGCCGCGAACGTGGTGTTCCGCTCCGGCATCGAGATCTGGCAGGTGCCCCGCAGCGCGTACGTGATGACCTCCGTGGGCTACGCCGAGCTCGAGGAGAAGGTGCGCCCCTGCGGGGATCTCGGCGCCTATCTCGTCGACCAGCTCCTCGAGTGGAACGCGACCTGGCACCCGGATCCGATCGAGCACCGTGCGCTCGGCGACTCCCCCGCGATCGGCCTCATGCTGAACCCGATGGGCGGGCAGTTCCGCACCGTGCCCGCCCCGACGTTCGGAGCCGAGGGCGGAATGCTGCCCGGCGGCGGCCATACCGTGCGGGTGTGCGAGCTCTACGACGGCCGCTACCTGCTCGAGGACATGTTCGCCAAACTGCGCCGCTTCGCGGCCTCCCAGCGGTGACCGTCATGGAGACGACCATCCCGCAGCTCCCCGGCCGCTCGCCCCGCCTCGCGCGTCGGTCGATGCTGGCCGGAGCTCTCGCGCTCCCCGGTGCAGGCGTCCTGGCCTCCTGCGCCAGCGGCATCGGCACCACCTCCACGGCCGACGGGCTCACCCTGCTGAACTACGAGGACATCGACGCCGCCACGCTCCTGCGCGAACAGCTCGCCGCCTTCGCCGAGGACTCCGGCATCCGCACCACGCTGGACACCGTTCCGGGCTCCGGCGCCGCCCAGTTCCCCGACAAGCTCCGCACCCGCATCCTCGGCGGCAACGCCCCGGACGTCTGGCAGATCTGGGGCGGCCAGATCGGGCAGCCCTTCGTCGAGGCCGGGCTCACGCTCGACCTCGCGCCGTACTACGACGAGTACGGCTGGGAGGAGGCCCTGAGCCCCGCCGGCGTGGACGGCATGACCTTCCTCGGCGAGCGCCACGGCGCCCCGATCAACGTCGCCTCGCTCGGCGCCTGGTGCAATGCCCGCCTCTTCGAGGAGGCCGGAGCTGCGATCCCCACCACCTACGACGAGCTCGAGGAGGCCAACGAGACGATCCTGGCCTCCGGCGTCACCCCCGGGGGCTTCGGCGGCAAGTACGGGTGGCACATCATGCGCCTGTACGAGTACCTGCTCGAGGTCACCGCCGGTCCCGAGCTGCATGACGCGCTGCTGCTGGGCGAGGAGAGCTGGGACCAGCCCGCCGTCGTCGAGTCCTTCGACCTCTTCCGCGCCTGGAACGACCGAGGGTGGATCACCCCGGGCGCGCTGGGCGTGGCACCGGCCGACGCGGAGCAGAGCTTCGTCCAGGGCACCAGCGCATACACGATCAGCGGGCCGTGGATCGAGGGGCAGTACATCATCCCCTCGGGCAAGCCCCATGAGGACTTCGGGACCTTCCTGCTGCCCACCGGGCACGAGACCGAACGTCATTCCGGCTTCGTCGAGGGGCTGATGATCTCCTCGACCAGCGGCGCGCCCGACGACTCGGCGGCGCTCATCGACCGTCTCCTCAGCCCGCCCGTGCAGGAGGCGCTGCAGAACACCCAGTCGGCCGCGCTCGGCGCCCCGCCCGATGCGGAGCAGTTCCCGCTGAGCGCCCGGTGGGTGGAGATCCGCGAGACCAGCGAGATCTACACGATCCAGGACCAGGCCTTCCCCAAGGCCGTCGCCGACAGCTACTTCTCCGTCCAGAGCCAGGTCCTCCAGGGCAGCGCCTCACCGGCCGACGCCGCCCGCGACATGCAGCAGATCGTCTCCGAGTGGAAGGCACAGCGATGAGCGCGCAGACCATGGACCGACCGGACCGTGTGACGACCCTCGGACGCTCGGGCGGAGCGGGCGGCGGCGCCGGACGCCCGACGCCGCGAAGGCTGCGGATGCTGCCCTTCGCCTTCGCGGCGCCTGCCCTGGTCCTGTACCTGGGATTCCTGGTCTGGCCGGCGCTTCAGGCGCTGTGGATCAGCATGACCGACTGGGACGGCCTGTCCGACCAGCAGAACTTCATCGGCCTCGACAACTACGCGGCCATGCTCGAGGACAGCGTCGTCGGCATCGCCGCGTGGAACAACGTGCTCTGGGCACTGGTGACCATCGCCCTGCCGATGACCCTCGGACTGCTGCTCGCCGTGGTGCTGAACCGCAAGAGCCGCACCTCCCCCGTGCTCCGCACGATCTTCTACGCCCCGGCCGTGCTGCCGCTGGTCTCGATCGCCTCGATCTGGGCGTGGCTCTACGATCCGGGCGACGGCGCGATCAACACGGTCCTGCGCGCCGTGGGCCTGTCGGCCCTGGAGCAGAGCTGGCTGGGCCAGGACTCGACTGCGCTGTGGTCGGTGATGATCCCCGCCGTGTGGGTGCGCACCGGGTTCCCGATGCTGCTGTATCTGGCCGCCCTGCAGTCCATCCCCGACGAGCTGTACGAGGCGGCGTCGATGGACGGCGCCACCCGCTGGCAGCAGTTCTGGCGGATCACCGTCCCGAGCCTCAAGGACACCCACTACATCGTCCTCGCGCTCTCCCTCATCGAGTCGTTCAAGGTCTTCGACCTCGTCTATGCGATGACCTACGGCGGCCCCGGGTACTCCACGCAGGTGATGGGCACCTGGATGTACGCCAACGTCTTCCAGTACTTCGAGGCCGGCTACGGGACCGCGATCGCGGTGGTCATCACCCTGGTCGCCGTCGCCGCCGGCATCCCCTACGTCCGATCGCAGGTGAAGAGCTCATGACCTCCCCGACCCTCGACTCCGCCGACGCGCTGCCGCCCCGGCTCCGCACGACCGCACAGGGCGGCCGCACACCCACGAACAAGCAGCACGCCTCACGGCGCCGGACCAGACGACGCCTCGAGGGCGGAGCCGTGACCCTCGGCTCCGCTGTCGCCGCGCTGGTGTGGATCTCCCCGCTCCTCCTGCTGATCGTCTCCGCGCTGCGCCCCCTCTCGGACTTCCTCAGCAACGGCCCGGTCTCCTGGCCCCAGGAGCTGACCCTCGCCAACTTCCCCGAGGCGTGGGAGGCGGGCCAGTTCGGCACCGCTTATCTCAACAGCACGATCCTGCTGCTGGTGAAGGTGCCGCTGGGAGTCCTCGTGGCCGCCCTCCTGGCCTATGCGCTGGCGAAGCTGGAGTTCCCCTTCCGCAACGTCATCCTGTTCACCGTGGTGCTGGGCATGACGATCCCGATCTACATCGCGATCGTGCCGCTGTTCACGATGCTGCGCGAGGTCGGGATGACCGACAGCATCGCGGGGATCATCCCGCCGTACATCGCCTTCGGCCTGCCGCTGCAGGTGCTGATCCTGCAGGCCTTCTTCCGACGGGTCCCCGAGGAGCTGCTGGAGGCGGCGAGGATCGACGGGGCCGGCGACATCCGCATCTTCGCGCGAGTGGTGCTGCCGCTCAGCGTCCCGGCCCTGGTCACGGTCGCAATCCTCGACGGTGTCGCGACCTGGAACGAGCTCTTCCTGGCGCTGTCGCTGCTGAGCTCCGAGGGGAACCGCACGATCCCGCTGGGGCTGCTGAACTTCCAGGGCCAGTTCGCCACCAACTACACCGGCCTCGCCGCGGGGATCCTCATCGCGGTGGTGCCGATCCTGCTGCTGTACATGCTGCTGCAGAAGTACATCGTCGGCGGCCTCACCGCGGGCGCGACGAAGGGGTGAGCGCGCGGGGTCGCGTAACCAGCGATGAGCAAGCACTGGGCTGCCGCCGACGGATGCCTTGGCCTGTCTGCTAAACGACGAGACTCAACAGCAGCACGAAGACCAGTCCGCAGACCGAGATGAGGGTCTCCAGCACGGTCCAGGTCAGGAGCGTCTCCTTCACGCTGAGACCGAACGACTCCTTGATGATCCAGAATCCGGTGTCATTCACATGAGAGGCGATGATGGAGCCCGCTCCGACAGCCAGGACCACAAGCGCCGAATCGACCGAGGTCGTCTCGACGATCGGCAACATGATCCCAACAGACGTCAGCGCGGCGACCGTCGCGGAGCCTTGGGCAAGCCTGATGAGCGCTGCAACTAGCCAAGCAAGAATCAGCGGTGAGACAGGAGCGCCTTCCATCAGCTCGGCGACGAAGTCCCCGACTCCGCCGACGAGCAGGACCTCCTTGAGCGAACCGGAGATCCCGAGGATGAGGATCAGCATCCCGATCGCCTTGGCCGCAGTCTCCATCGACTCGTAGATCTCGCCCATGGAGCGCCCGCGGCCCAGACCCATCGTCACCATGGCGAACAGCACGGCAAGCATCATCACGACGGTGGGCTCGCCGAGCATGCTGACGAGGTCCAGTGCAAAGCTGTCAGGAACCCCGGCGGCGGTCTTCACCACGGTCACCACCCCAGCACCGAGCAGCAGGATCACCGGGAACAGCGCCGTGAGCAGACTGATCCCGAACTCGGGCAGCTCTTCCTGGGTGAACTCCCTGGAGTCGGCCGCCTTTGCCAGCGTGCCGATCTGCTTGGACTCGAAGGCCGATGGGACGTAGCGCCGCGCGACCCGCACGAAGAGGGGACCGGCGATCGCGGTGGTGGGCAGGGCGACGATCGCGCCATACAGGATCACCATCATGATCGGTGCCCCGAACTCGAGCGTCACCACTGTGGGGCCAGGAGTCGGCGGCAGAAACGCGTGCATGACAGAGAGGCCGGTCGCCATCGGCAGTCCAAGCCAGACCAGGTTGAGCCTGGTCTGCTTCGCCATCTGGTAGACGATCGGCACGAGGAGGACGATCCCGACTTCGAAGAAGAGAGCGATACCGAGGATCAACGCCGCGGCCACCACTGCCCACTGCGTGTACTTCACTCCGAAGGTATTGATCAGCGTCAGTGCGATCCGCTGAGAACCTCCACCGTCACCAAGCAGCTTCCCCAGCAGAGCGCCGAATCCGAAGATCAGCCCTGCCGTGGCCAGAGTGCCGCCGAAGCCATCCTGGACGGCGTCCACAGTCTCGAGCGGTGGTACTCGGAGCATGACCGCGAGCGCGAATGTCGAGACGGTCAGGGCGATGAACGGATGAACCTTGAACTTCATCACCAGGAGGAGCAGGAGCAGGACGCCTGCAGCAGTCAGGACGAGGGGCATGAGGACTCTTTCGTCGGATGCGGGACGGTCGCCTCGTGGACCTTGTCCTCCTCGTCGAGGGGCAGACGTCCATGTCGGCACAGGACCACTGAACCACAGATTCTCGCTTTACAGAACCCATTCATCAAAATCTGAGAGCCATGCTTGAGTGGCGGCCTCCCCGCCTCGGGGGATGCCAGCACGCGAGAGCTCAAGCGCATTTTGTGAGAACATCTGCGCATGCAGAAGGGATCTCGATGAGCGGCCTCCAGGTCGTCGCGCGCGCCGACACGGTGCTCCGCACCCTTGAAGCGCATGGGGCCATGACCGTGGCCGACCTCGCAGATGCGATCAACAGCCCCCCGAGCTCCGCCTACCGCCTCTTGAGCAGGCTCTCGGCGTCCGGCTGGGTCGAGCCAGCACCCCGGCGCGGAGAGTACCGGCTCGGTCCATACTTCCTGAGGATCGCCGCCGAGATCGAAAAACAGCGCGACGTTCGCAGATTGGCCCTCGGCCCCATGCAGTTCCTCACCGAGCGCACGGGCTGCGCGTCGACGCTGCTGATCGCACGAGGCGACCGCGCCGTCTGCATCGAGCGCAGTGTCCCGCAGGCCTCAAACACTCTGGTGCCGCGGATCGGCGATACGCTCCCGTTGTTCGCGGGCGCCGGCCCCCTCCTGCTCCTCGCCCATATGCCGGAACGGGAACGGGAGCGATCTCTCGCGTCCTACACCGGCCAAGACCTCGCCCTGATGCCTCTCGATCTGAGGCAGCGGATCAGCGATGCCGCCACAGCAGATCTCGCCAGCAGCCACGATGACCTCTTCGGCATCCCCACACTGGCAGCCAGGATCTGGAACCATCGCGAAGAGCTGGTTGCCGCGCTCGCGCTCCACGGAGAGCCCAGCGTCACGGCCGACGCCGAATCCCGGGCGAGTGAGCTCAGCGATGCCGCGAGAGCCCTGAGTGGAAAGCTCGGGCACCAGGAGCATCGCTCGTGACTGGCGACCGGATCTTCGGCAACGTCACCGCACTGATCGAGCTGCTGGCGCATCACGACGCACTCACCGTGAACACCACAGCGGAGCGACTCGGGATCCCCCGCGCGACCGCACATCGAATCGTCGCGGGCCTCGTCGAGGCAGCCATGGCAACTTTCGACGACGACGGAAGGGTGCATCTAAGCACCCGGTGGCTGCACCTCGCGGAGGCGTCCCGTCGGCAGAAAGCTGAGTGGGAGGCAGCGCACGAGGTGCTGCTCGACCTGTCCAGGAGCACAGGGCACAGTGCATATCTGATCGTTCCCGAGGACGACCATGGGCTCTGCATCGACTGGGCGCCCGGCCACGGCATTGGAGTCCTCGAGCTGCGTCCGGGAGGGACCCTCCCACTGCACGCGGGTGCCGGCGGGCTGGTCATACTCGCCTTCGGGACCAAGGACGTCGAGCGACACCTGGAGAGCGCACCCTTCCCCTCTCTCACCTCCGCGACCGTCACCGGGGCCGGCAACCTGCGCGCCATGGTTCAGGACATCCGCGCTCGCGGATACTCCATCTCGGATGAAGATGTCACTGTCGGCGTCTACTCGCTCGGCGTCCCCGTGATGCGCGACGGCGACTTCGTCGGCGCCCTCTCCCTAGGAGGATTGAAGCTCCGGATGCTCGAGCAGACAGACTCTCTCGTCGACAAGCTTCTCGGTGCCGCGCGCACGCTTGCCTGATTCAACATGCTCAGGCACCAGGGACGACAACGGTCTTCAGCCCCTCCCCGGCTTCAGCGGCGGCCAGTGCAGTCGGGAACTCAGCCAACGGGACCCGCCTCGTCACGAGCGGCCCCAAAGAGACCTGCCCGGAATCGATCAAACGCATCGCAGCGCGCCAGGAAGTCGCAGTCGACGCGAACCCGCTGGTGATGGTGAGCTCCTTGTAGAGGATCTGATCTGCGGGCAACGTCACCGGCTGGCCGAAGATGCCCACCTGGACGTACCTGCCTCCCCGACGGACGGCTTCAAAGGCGACGGAAGCCGCAACTCCGCTCCCCGAGCACTCGAGAACCACATCGAAGCTTCCGGGCTCCACCTCTCCCGTCGTCGCTCTTGCACCGAGCCGCTCTGCAACAGCGAGGCGTGCCGCGTCCTTGGGAAGTCCTGTCATGGTGACGACGCCACCCAGCGACTGAGCAACCTGCGACGCGAGCTGCCCCATCGCGCCCGGGCCAGTGACGAGCACTCGGTCGCCGGCCTGCACGACAGGGGGATCAAGGAGACACTGGGTGACACAGGCAAGCGGCTCTGCCAGCGCTCCCTCAACATCACCCAGACAATCGGGAACCGCATGGAGGTTCACCACGGGGAGCACGACGAACTCCGCAAACCCCCCATGTTCGAAGCTCCCGAGTGATCGACGCGTCGGGCATAGGTTCCGCCTCCCTGCACGGCACCACTGGCACTCTTCGCAGGTCGCGAAGTACGTCTCACACGCGACGCGCTTGCCCACCCAGCCCACATCCCCGTCGGCACCCACGTCGACCACGGTCCCCGTGATCTCGTGACCCATCACCACCGGAGCCTCATATCCATACTCATCGTGAGCGACATGCACATCAGTACCACAGATCCCGGTAGCGGCAACACGGACCCGCGCAAGACCGGGGAGCACCTCAGGGACCGCCACCTCGGTCACTGACACGCCCTCAGGCCCTGCAGAGTGCTTGACGACGGCGCTCATGGCCTGCTCCGTGATCGGAAGTGTGGTGGACATCCTGCCTCCTGGAATTCGCATCATCGCGGGCGCGGGCGACCTGCCGCCCTCGCCGAGCGTAGCAGTGTTCTCGTTTTGTGTAGCCCACAATACAAATTGCGAGAATTTGACCCAGTAACCTGAGCGCGTGGAGACGGAGTCGAACGGCACCAGGCGACGCGCGACGATGGCGGATGTCGCCCGCGAGACGGGAGTCTTCCGTCAGCTCGTCTCGCTGGTGATCCGCAGCGTCGACTACGTCTCGGAGCAGAAGCGCGCCCAGGTGCTCGAGGCCGCAGACCGCCTGGGCTACCGGCGCAACACCCTCGCCGCGGGCCTTGCCTCACATCGCACCCGCGTGATCGACATGCCCGTCTACGACCTGCACAACCAGGTCTATGCCCAGCTCGGCGACGGGGCCACCGAGGTGTTGAACACGAAGAACTACCAGCTGCTCCTCGCCGCAGGCATCCACGACTTCGAAGCCCTGCGCCGGAAAATCGACGCCCTCGCCGGCCTGCGCCCGGACGGCATGATCCTGGCGACCCATGGCCGTGGGGAGCAGCTCGCCGACCTCCTCGCCCGGCATCCCCACCGTGACGTTCGGCGAGCCGCTCGACCTGCCGGAGTCCGATTCCGTGCAGGGTGACGACACGGCCGGGGCGTTCCTCACCATCGACCATCTGCTCTCGCTCGGCATCCGGGACGTCCTCTTCCTCGACGGCCCCACCGGGCGTCAGGAACGATCGCGCCAGGAGGGCTGCGCACAAGCCCTGCGCGCCGCAGGGCTGACCCTGCGCACCCGCCCGAGCGACGGGACCCACGTGCTACTAGCACGTGGTAGAGGTAGGCGGCGATTCGTTCGGATTACCTTGTGGCCTGGACACTCTCGGGCGCAGCCGGGTCACGCCTCGACATCGGATGACACCTGGAGTCTCTGAGCGGTGTCGATCTGTGCGGGACACAAGTCCGCACATTGATCATCCCCTGGCCCCTCGTGGCCCTGCGACCGCGCTCAGGAGTCCACGAGCGTGACCTCGAAGGAGTAGCGCGAGGCGCGGTAGACGTGGAAGCCGTACTCGACCACGGAGCCGTCGTTCGCGAAGGACTTGCGCTCCATGGTCAGCAGCGCAG
>Ga0079226_10002212_pt1 | contig 15001 bp, 11 predicted proteins | sample Poulit2014_FD_76345 | JGI IMG/M metagenome (GOLD analysis project Ga0079226, IMG submission 76345) | Agricultural soil microbial communities from Georgia to study Nitrogen management - Poultry litter 2014 | ecosystem: Environmental > Terrestrial > Soil > Agricultural land | place: USA: Georgia... | reverse complement strand
GCCCCCGGCCTTTGATCTGCTCTACTGGAATGCCGACGGCACCAACCTTCCCGGGCCGTTCTTTGCCTGGTATTTCCGCAATACCTATCTGGAAAACAACCTCGCCACGCCCGGCAAGGTTGTCATAGACGGCATACCGCTGGATTTTTCCACCATCAACGTCCCTGCCTATGTCTACGCCTCGCGCGAGGATCACATCGTTCCGTGGCAGGGCGCATACGATTCCATGCACCTGCTCCGTGGCCAGCGGCGTTTTGTCATGGGTGCGTCGGGGCACATCGCTGGCGTCATCAATCATCCCTCAAGAGGGCGGCGCAGTTATTGGGTTCTGGCCGATGCCGTCGCTCCCGGGCAGCCAGCCCCGTCAGTCGATGACGCCGAGACAGCCGCCACTGAATATGCCGGCAGCTGGTGGCCTGACTGGATACAATGGTTAAGCACGCACAGTGGGCATCTTGTCACGCCCCCAGCCCAGCCAGGATCACCTGCCTTTCCGGTTATTGAACCGGCGCCGGGTCGTTATGTTCTGGTCAAGGCTGAACCCTGATCCATCCATGTGGCCGTTTCAATTGTTTTACCCAACAACAATGTCAACAGGAGATTCATCATGAGTGCAAGAATTGCTTATGTCACGGGTGGCATGGGAGGCATTGGTACATCCATTTGTCAGCGCCTGTCGCGCGATGGCTACACCGTCATTGCCGGATGCGGCCCCAGCCGTGATTACGAACAATGGCTTGATGCCCAATCGGCATTGGGCTATACCTTTCATGCTTCGGTGGGCAATGTGGCCGACTGGGACTCCACCGAGGCCGCCTTTGCCAAGATTGTCGATGACCACGGCCCCATCGACGTGCTGGTCAATAACGCCGGTATCACGCGCGATGGCCTGTTCCGCAAGATGTCCCATGAAGACTGGCGTGCAGTTATCGACACCAACCTCAACAGTCTGTTCAACGTCACCAAGCAGGTGCTTGATGGCATGCTGGAGCGTGGGTGGGGTCGCATCATCAACATCAGCTCTGTGAATGGCCAGAAGGGTCAGTTCGGGCAAACCAACTATTCCACTGCCAAGGCCGGCATTCACGGCTTTACCATGGCGCTGGCCCAAGAAGTTGCCAACAAGGGTGTCACGGTCAATACGGTATCACCCGGTTATATTGGCACTGACATGGTCAAGGCGATCCGCCCTGATGTCCTGGAGAAAATCGTTGCCACCATTCCGGTCAAGCGCCTGGGCACTCCTGAAGAAATCGCATCCATCGTCGCCTGGCTGGCTTCCGAGGACTCCGGATTTTCCACAGGCGCCGATTTTTCCCTGAATGGCGGGCTGCATATGGGTTGATTTTTCCACGCTTTCCTGCTTTCAGTTCTTCACCCTTGATGTTTGTACCTCATGACCCAATCTTCTTCACCCGTTACACCGCGTCTGATCAAAAAGTACCCCAACCGGCGCCTCTACGATACTGAAAACAGTGCCTACATTACCCTTGGCAATGTCAAGGATCTCGTCCTTCAGAATCAGACCATCAAAGTCATTGACAGCAAGACTGAAGAGGACATCACGCGGTCCATTCTGCTGCAGATCATTCTGGAAGAAGAAACGGCTGGCATGCCCATGTTTTCGGCGGAGGCGCTGGCTCAGATCATTCGTTTCTACGGTCACGCCATGCAGGGGGTCATGGGGACATTTCTGGAACAGAACATCAAGGCCTTCATTGATATCCAGGAATGCATGGCTGAGCAGTCCCGAGGGTTGGTCAGCAAACAAATGGGTTCCGAGGCCTGGGCCCAGTTCATGAGCGTACAGACGCCCATCCTGCAGAACATGATGAGCAACTACATCGACCAGAGCAAGAATGTCTTTGTGCAGATGCAAGATCAGTTGCAGGAGCAAACCCGCAACATGTTTGCCGGTTTTCCGTTTCCGCCTCCCGATACCAAATCAGACTCCGATACCGACAGCTGAACTGTTTCATGCAGGCAACATCGGTGACCTGTGGCAGTGGCTGCCCATGATCAGGTGCTTGCATAGATGGAAACCCGATGTTTTAATGTAGGCAACCGTGTCACCAGCCTGCTGCCCTGGCATTGGCCCTGGCGCATGTTTTCCTGCCATCAGGATCTTTGCAGAACCATGTAAAACCATATTGTCAGCCCTGGTTGATTGGCGTCACGCCTGTCAGGGCCGGTCTTCATAAATATGGTCTGGTTGCCTGGGATTGCGGCTCATCCACACAAAAATCTGAATATGTCCGTATGGCCAGCAGAGGTGATTTCTGCTGCTGCAATTGCAGCGTGTTGCACATCCATTCGTGCCGTACTCTTACCTATACAAGTGCGATTTTCAATGGTCTATCCATATCACTGCTACAGCAAGAGCACAGACACAAAAAAAGCAAGCCGGATGCGCTGCGGCACCCGGCTTGCTGGTATCTTGGTTGCGGGGGCAGGATTTGAACCTACGACCTTCGGGTTATGAGCCCGACGAGCTACCGAACTGCTCCACCCCGCGGCAAAGACATAATATTAACCCGTTCAAATTTAAAATGCAAGTAACTTCGGATTCCAAGTCCATGTCCCATGAATGGCATGCCGTGCCTTATGGATATCGTGCATGTCCGATGTAGCATGGACAGGTGGCGAGAACCTGATGTCAGCGCAGGCCGTGCACCGCATATTGGAGACCATCCTGCTGTGCAGCGGTGGCCCCGTGTCACTGAAGGCGCTGTTGCAAGTTTTCAGTGAAGAGGACGCCGCCACCGTGCCTGCCATGACAGCCTCTGACTTGCGCAAACACCTGACCGACCTGCAGCAGGCATGGGAAGACAAGGGTCTGGCGCTGGTCGAAGTGGCAGGCGGCTGGCAGTTTCAAAGCCGGCCCGACATGCAGGTTTTTCTTGACCGCCTGGAGGCCCGGCGACCACTGCGTTACTCGCGTGCCTTGCTCGAGACCCTGGCCATCGTTGCCTGGCACCAGCCTGTCACGCGCGGAGACATCGAAGACATTCGAGGTGTGTCGGTGTCCACGCCCATCATGCGCACCTTGCAAGATCGCGGGTGGATAGAAGTACTTGGACACCGGGATGCGCCCGGACGTCCGTCCCTGTTTGGGACCACACAGCAGTTTCTTAATGATCTGGGGCTCAAGGCACTGGACGAGCTGCCCGATATGGCCAGCTTTGAATCCGCTTCAACCATGCCTGGGCTCGCAAGCAAACAAAACAACGAAGACGGCCTGACAACCCTCTGAGGGGCGGCAGGCTGACAACCGACAGGAGTTTTTTCAATCAATGACTGAGACTACGCATAGCAAAACGGCTTCGGTTTCCGGCACCAGCGTGCCGGATACCCCAGCCGATTCCCGCAAGGCGGCGCCACGCAACCGCGGACGCAAGCTTCGCACGCCCTTTCGCCGCCGCCGGGGCGATGCCCAGCACAATGCGGATGCAGACAAATCGACGTCCAGCAGCGGTAATGCACCCCGTCACGCAACCCGACCTTCAGCAGGTGGAGGCGAAGCTGCCGGTTCCGAAGCCAACCGGTCATCGCGGCGCCGTTCGCGTCCATCCGGATCGCGTGCCCGCAAGTCCGCAGGCAAGACGGGCAGGCCACAGCAGCGCGTTCATACACCGGATAACGACAAGGAAGCGTCCCGGGCACTGGCCTATCTTGGCCAGGCACAGCCGACTGCCCAGCGACTGGGCGACTATCTCGGCAGCCAGGCCAATCATCCCAAGCTGCACAAGGTGCTGGCCCATGCCGGTATTGGCTCGCGCCGGGACATGGAAGATCTCATCGTTGCCGGTCGCGTTTCTGTCAACGGAGAGCCCGCCCATATTGGCCAGCGTGTGGCGCCCCGGGACCAGGTTCGGGTAAACGGGCGCCTGATTCAGCGTCGCCAGCAGGCCCGGCCACCTCGTGTCGTGCTGTACCACAAGCCGGCTGGTGAAATCGTCAGCCACAATGATCCCAAGGGTCGCAGCAACGTATTCAGCCGGCTGCCCCGCATCCGTGGGGCCAAGTGGCTTTCCATCGGCAGGCTGGACTACAACACGGAAGGCCTGCTCATCCTGACCACGTCAGGAGATCTGGCCAACCGGCTCATGCATCCGCGCTACGGTGCAGAGCGCGAATATGCGGTAAGGGTGTTCGGCGAGGTCGACGAGGCAGCACTTGAAACCCTGCGCCAGGGCATCGAGCTGGAAGACGGCCCGGCCCGTTTCGGCGAGCTGGAATTTCTTGGCGGTGAGGGCAGCAATCGCTGGTATCGCGTCACCCTGGACGAAGGGCGCAACCGGGAAGTCCGCCGGATGTTCGAATCCATTGGCCTGACAGTCAGTCGTCTCATCCGTACCCGATTTGGGGACGTGGTCTTGCCAGCCGGATTGCGTCGCGGCCGCTGGGAGGAACTCACTGACGACATGGTCACCGCACTGATGCTGCGCCTTGGTTTGCTGAACGAAGATGATGATGAGCTTGATGAGTTCAATGAAAAACAGCCGGTATCGCATGCCAGCGCATTGCCCCCGGGATTCGGCAAGGTGCAGGCCGAAAATACCGGCTTGCTGATCAGTGGCGGCCTGCCCAATGGCCATCCGGATACCACTGCCTCACGTAACCGGCCGGCAACGGGCGGGCGAGCAGCAGGAGCATCGCGAAAGCGTGATGGCAAGCCGGCAGCCAAGTCCACCCGGGCACGTCGTTCCCCGTCATCCGGAGCGCGCGGCAGTCGCCCGGGCAGCCGGCGCCCCCGCCAGCAATCAGATGAATGGCAGCCCCGAAGTGCCTCCGCACACGAGTCCCAATTGGCACGCTTGCCAGGCAAAAAATAAAGCTGTTTTCCTTAAGGATAATCTGTTAGAATATAGGGCTTTACAGTCACATCGAAGCTATTTTGCAACGTGGCCGCCAGCAAGGTGGCCTTTGGCCATGGATTGGCCCGGGTGTGGCGGCACATTATTTGGTTGTGCGGGCCAGAGTTGGGGTGTCAGACACTGCCAGGGCCACGCACCATGATTGAATGGGCTGGCAATACTCAGCCCATTTTTTTTGGATTTTATGGTCGATTTATTCGCATTGACACAAGAAGCACTTGCCGGGCTTGATGTCGAGCTCGTTGATGTCGAGCGGGCGCCCATGGGCCTTTTGCGGGTTACCATAGATCGCACCCAGGGCATTCGAATCGAAGACTGCGAGCAGGTGTCGCGTCATTTGTCACGCGTATTCGAGGTCGAAGACATTGATTACCGTCGACTTGAGGTCGGTTCGCCGGGCGTGGATCGTCCCTTGCGCACACTGGCTGATTTCGCCCGCTTTGCAGGCGAGCGCATCGAGCTGCGTCTGCGTGAGCCCCTGGAAAACCGCAAGGTATTCAGGGGATGGCTGCAATTGCCCGAAGACACGCCTGTTGCCGAACTGTCTCATGCGACGCCGCTCGAACTCGAATACCAGGACGACGGCGGTATCGACCATCTGTTGACTTTCAATTTCGATGACGTGGACCGTGCCAAACTCGATCCCATTCTTGATTTCAAGGGGAAAAAGCGATGAGTCGCGAAATACTTCTGCTGGTTGATGCCCTGGCGCGTGAAAAAAATGTCGAGCGCGACACTGTATTCGAGGCGCTTGAGCACGCCCTGGCGTCTGCTATCAAAAGGCGTTTTACTGAAGACGCCGACATTCGTGTCGCCATCGACCGCTCTACCGGTGAGCACGAAGGCTATCGCCGTTGGCTGGTGGTGCCCGATGAAGCCGGCCTGCAAGAGCCCGACCGCCAGGAGCTGTATTCCGATGCCCAGGAGATCATCCCTGGCATTGAAATCGACGAATACATCGAAGACCCCATTGAGCCTGCCGAGTTTGGCCGCATTGGCGCGCAAGCGGCCAAGCAGGCCATCTTGCAGCGCATTCGCGATGCCGAGCGCGAGCAGATGCTGAATGATTTCCTCGATCGCGGGGAAACCATCGTCTCTGGCACCGTCAAGCGCATGGACAAGGGTGATGTCATCATCGAGGCTGGCAAGATAGAAGCACGTCTGCCACGTTCCGAAATGATTCCCCGCGAAAACATCCGCATTGGTGACCGCGTGCGGGCCTGGGTATCTCGAATTGATCGAGCTGCCCGTGGCCAGCAGGTCATTCTTTCGCGTACGTCACCTGAATTCATTCGTGAGCTGTTCGAAAACGAGGTCCCCGAAATCGAACAGGGTCTCCTTGAAATCAAGGCGGCTGCGCGCGATCCGGGCCTGCGTGCCAAGATCGCCGTCATTGCCTATGACCAGCGCATCGACCCCATCGGCACGTGCGTCGGCATGCGCGGATCCCGCGTCACGGCCGTGCGCAACGAGCTTGGCGGCGAACAGGTGGATATCGTACTATGGTCGGAAGATCCGGCCGAGTTCGTTATTGGCGCCCTGGCACCGGCACACATCGAATCCATCGTGATCGACGAAGAAAGACACGCCATGGATGTCGTGGTCGATGCTGAAAACCTTCCCAAGGCCATTGGCGCGCGTGGCCAAAACGTACGGCTGGCTGCCGAACTTACCGGGTGGCAGGTCAATATCATGACCCCGGAAGAGAGCGAAAGCCGACAGCAACAAGAGCGCCAGATGCTTGGTGAGCTCTTTGTCACCCAGCTTGATGTGGATGAGGCCATTGCCGACATCCTCATTGAAGAAGGGTTCAGCGGTCTTGAAGAGGTCGCTTATGTCCCGCTCCAGGAACTTCTGGATATTGAAGCCTTCGATGAGGACACTGTCAACGAGCTGCGTGCGCGCGCCCGCAATGCACTGCTGACTGAAGCCATCGCCCAGGAAGAGCGCACCCGCAATGCCCAGGATCTCCTCGAACTCGAGGACATGACTCCGGAACTTCAGGATACCCTTGCAAAAAACGGTGTTCTGACACGCGATGATCTTGGTGAATTCGCAACGGACGAGTTATCCGCTCTGACTGGCTTCACCGAGGAAAAGGCCAGCCGCCTGATCATGCAGGCCAGGGCTCACTGGTTTGAAGACGACGAGTCCTGATATTGTCCTGCGGTCCGCCGCCAGGCCGTTTTTGATCAAATACTGTTGTAGCAAGCAAGAGAGAGTCGAATGTCGAGTAACACCGTCACCCAGTTCGCTACTGAACTGAAAATGCCTGCAGACGCACTGCTGGAGCAGTTGCGTGTTGCGGGCGTTGATATCCATTCGGTTGACGATGTTGTCACTGAGGCGGACAAAGCCAAGCTTCTGACATCGCTGCGTCGCATGCGCGACCGCGCCGGTGGCAAGCAGATCACGCTCACCCGGCGCCAGACGTCCGAGGTTCGTCAGGCCGACAGCACAGGACGGTCCCGTACCATTCCTGTCGAGGTTCGCAAGAAACGGGTGTTCGTCAAGCGGGACCCCAGCGAACTGGCCGCCGAAGCGGCCGAGGCGGCACGCGCCCAGGCAGCAGAAGCAGCCGAGGCCCCATCACAGCCTGCCCCGACAGACAATCAAGAGGCAGCGTCGGTCAAGGCAGAGGCTGCAGATGCCGCCCATGCGGCAGCAGAGCCGACAACGTCCAGGGCCCAGGCCGAGCCGTCCACGAAAGCCGCTCCAGAAGAAGCCGTTGAGGCCACCGAACAGCGCGTTGCAGATCAGCCCGAAGCCCAGGAAGACAAGGCAGAAAGGGCCCCGGAAGCACCAGCAGCAGAGCCTGACGGACAGGTCGCATCCGCCGACGCCGGCGAGCCGGCAGAGCCCGCTCGGGAAACGGCTGCCGAAGCCACGCCCGAGGAAGCCGTTGCGGCTTCCGACAGCCCGGCATCAGCGTCTGCTGACGATGCCGCAGACAGCGAGGCCGACGATGTCAGCGCAAAAGGTGCGGATGCCAGTGCAGACCGGGAGGCGGCTGGTACGGATTCCAAAGATACCAGTGCAGCAGCGGCTGCAGATACTGATGCCGATGCCGACAAGGAAGACCTTTCCGAACGGGATCGCGCGCGTCGGGCGGCCGAGGCCGAAGCCGCCGCACTGCGGGCCATGCTGAACCGGCCACGCAAGGTGCTCAAGGCGCCCGAACCCGCCAGCAAGCCCGCCAAGGCAGGCAAAAAGCCAACACGTGCCGAGAAGAAGGCAGCCAAGGCCGACGCCTCCACCGAATGGCGTGAAGCTACACCAGCCGCGGGCCGCAAGAAGCCAGCCGGTCGCCCCGAGCCAGCCGCTCAGCGTGATGGCTGGCGCGGTGGCCCCCGAGAACGGGGTCGTGGTCGCGGCGGACGCCAGCAGCAGGCTGCGCAAGCTCAGCAACGCGAACAGCAAACGCCCGAGTTCATCGCTCGCGAGATTCACGTGCCTGAAACCATCACGGTGGCCGACCTGGCCCACAAGATGGCCATCAAGGCAACTGAGGTCATCAAGCACCTCATGAATCTCGGCCAGATGGTCACCATCAACCAGATGCTTGACCAGGACACGGCCATGATTCTCGTGGAAGAAATGGGCCACACCGCTATTGCTGCGCAGCTGGATGATCCCGAAGCATTTCTGGAAACGGCTGAGCACACGGATGCCGAACGCAAACCCAGAGCGCCGGTTGTCACCGTCATGGGCCACGTGGACCACGGCAAGACATCGCTGCTGGATTACATCCGCCACGCCAAGGTCGCCTCGGGCGAAGCAGGCGGCATTACCCAGCACATTGGTGCCTACAGTGTTGAAACCGACAGTGGTCGGGCAACCTTTCTTGATACGCCGGGTCACGAGGCGTTTACCGCCATGCGGGCCCGGGGCACCCAAGCCACAGATGTGGTCATTCTCGTTGTGGCCGCTGATGACGGTGTCATGCCCCAGACACGGGAAGCCATTCATCACGCCCGGGCCGGTAATGTTCCCCTGGTCGTTGCCATCAACAAGATCGACAAGCCCGATGCCAATCCCGAACGCGTCAAGCAAGAGCTTGTCGCCGAAGAGGTCGTGCCTGAGGAATACGGCGGCGACGTGCCCTTTATTCCCGTTTCGGCCAAAGTGGGTACCGGCATCGACGAACTTCTCGAACACGTACTACTGCAAGCTGAAATGCTCGAGCTCGAAGCGCCGGTCGAAGCGCCAGCCAGGGGGCTGGTCATTGAAGCCCGGCTGGATCGCGGACGCGGGCCAGTTGCCACCATTCTGGTGCAAAGCGGCACACTCGAGCGCGGCGATGCCGTTCTGGTGGGTGCCAGCTTTGGCCGCGTGCGCGCCATGCTCAACGAACATGGCAAGCCCGTGGACAAGGCGGGTCCGTCCACCCCGGTAGAAATCCAGGGGTTGGCCGATGTACCCGACGCTGGTGACGAACTCGTCGTCATGGCCGACGAACGCAAGGCACGCGAAATTGCCCTGTTCCGTCAAGGCAAGTTCCGTGATGTCAAACTGGCACGCCAGCAGGCCGCCAAACTCGAGTCCATGTTCGACACCATGGGCGAGGGCGTTGAAACCTTGTCGCTTATCGTCAAGACCGACGTTCAGGGTTCGCAAGAGGCCCTGGTTTCCTCCCTGCTCAAGCTCGCTACCGATGAAGTCGGTGTCGAAGTGGTTCATGCGGGCGTGGGGGGCATTACCGAAACGGACGTCAACCTGGCCATTGCATCCAATGCCGTCATCATCGGGTTCAACGTGCGCGCCGACCAGATGGCCCGGCGACACGCCGAGACCAATGGCATCGACATCCGTTACTACAACATTATTTACGATGCCGTCGACGAAGTCCGCAGCGCCCTGTCCGGCATGCTGGCACCCGAAAAACGCGAGGAAGTCATCGGCATCGTCGATGTCCGCGAAGTATTCACGGTTTCGCGCCTGGGCAATATTGCCGGTTGCATGGTCACCGATGGTCTGGTCAAGCGCGATTCCCAGATTCGTCAGCTCCGCGATAACGTGGTCATCTGGACGGGTACCATCGATTCCCTGCGACGTTTCAAGGACGACGTCCGTGAGGTCAAGCAGGGCTTTGATTGCGGTATTACCCTCAAGGGCCAGAATGACATCAAGGTAGGTGACCAGTTCGAAGTCTTTGAAATCAAGGAAGTGGCACGTACGCTTTAAGCCACAGGCAGATTATGGTCAAACACAAGCCACGCTCGGTCAATCGAAACGTCCGCCTGGCCGATCAGATTCAAAAGGATCTGGCCTCGCTGATTCAGCGCGAATTTGATGTCGCGCAGGTCGGCCTGGTCACCGTAAGCGGGGTTGAGCTGTCAACCGACTATGCCCACGCACGGGTTTATTTCACGGTGCTGGGCGCCGAGCCTGCCGAAACGCAGGAGGCGCTCAACGAAAAGGCGGGCATGCTGCACGGACACCTGTTCAAGATGCTGCGCATCCATACGGTGCCCGTCCTGCACTTCGTGCATGATGATCACGTCTCGCGCGGGGTGGAAATGTCCCGCCTTATCGACGAAGCCATGCAGTCGGATGCCCGCTTTGCTTCCTCCAACGGCTCCGGGGATTGAACCCAGGCAGTTGGCCGGGCTCATGTTCAGGCGATGGCAACCAGACGCGGTGAGCTGATTGACGGCATCTTGTTGCTGGACAAGTCCGAAGGCCCGTCCAGCAATCAGGTGTTGCAGCGCGCCCGACGCACCCTCAATGCCCGCAAGGCCGGACATGCCGGAACCCTGGATCCCTTTGCCACCGGATTGCTGGTTTGCTGCTTCGGACGCGCCACCAAGCTGGCCACACAGTTGCTCGAGTCTGACAAGACCTACGAGGCGACGCTGGAGCTGGGTGTGGAAACCGATAGTGGCGATCTCACCGGCACTGTCGTTTCCCGGGCAGAGCCTGGCATCATCGAGGCCATTTCGCGCGCTGACATAGACACCGTGCTGTCCGGGTTTGTGGGTGATATCCAGCAGATTCCGCCCATGCATTCCGCCCTCAAGCACAAGGGCAAACCGCTGTACCATTACGCCCGCCAGGGCGTGGAAATTGAAAGGCCGCCTCGCACGGTCACCATCCACGACCTGGCCTTGCTCGCTTTCGACAACACGTGTCTGCGTATCAGGGTGCAGTGCAGCAAGGGGACGTACATTCGGACGCTGGCGCAGGATATTGGCCGGGCCCTGGGCTGCGGTGCGCATCTCAGTGCGCTGGCACGCACCACGGTAGGTCCGTTTTCGCTGGATCAGGCCATCAGCCTTGATGATCTTCAGGCATTGCCGGATCCCCGCCGTGCCCTGATCCCGCTCGACCGCCTTCCTGCTGACCTGAAATTCAACTCATAACCCATAGGAAACCTTCATGAAACGTGCATTGCGCAACATTGCCATTATTGCGCACGTCGATCATGACAAGACCACACTGGTCGATCAATTGCTCCGCCAGGCCGGAACCTTCCAGGACCACCAGGCGGTGTCGGATCGCGTCATGGATTCAGGTGACATCGAACGTGAGCGCGGCATTACCATTCTGGCCAAGAATTGCGCCGTGCAATACGAAGGCGTGCACATCAATATTGTCGATACGCCCGGCCACGCAGACTTTGGTGGCGAGGTGGAGCGCGTCCTGTCGATGGTGGATGGTGTACTGTTGCTGGTGGATGCGGTGGAAGGCCCCATGCCGCAAACGCGCTTCGTGACGCGCAAGGCATTGGCCCTGGGCTTGCGGCCCATTGTGGTGGTCAACAAGATTGATCGACCCGGTGCCCGGCCCGATGACGCCATCAATGCGACCTTTGACCTGTTCGACAAACTGGGTGCCACCGAGGAGCAGCTGGACTTTCCCATTGTCTATGCGTCCGGCCTCGGAGGCTACGCCGGTCTCGATGACACCGTCAGGGACGGTGACATGCGACCGCTTTTCGATATCATCCTCGAGCATGTTCCTCAGCGTGAGGACGATGTTGATGGTCCCTTCCAGATGCAGATCATCTCGCTGGACTACAGCTCTTATGTCGGCAAGATCGGCGTGGGACGAATCAACCGGGGCAGCATTGCTCCAGGCACGGATGTGCTGGTCCAGTTTGGCCCTGACGCGGCGCCATTGCGTGGGCGCATCAACCAGGTGCTGAAGTTTCAGGGACTGGCGCATCAGCCTGTAGAAAGCGCTCAGGCGGGTGACATCGTGCTCGTCAATGGCATTGACGACATCGGCATTGGCTGTACCCTGACCGATCCGGGCCATCCCGATGCCTTGCCCCTGCTGCATATTGATGAGCCCACCCTCACCATGAACTTCATGGTCAATACCTCGCCACTGGCAGGTCGTGAAGGCAAGTTTGTCACCAGTCGGCAACTGCGCGAGCGTCTGGATCTGGAACTCAAGTCTAACGTTGCGCTGCGGGTCAACGACACCGGCGACGACACCGTTTTTGAAGTGTGTGGCCGGGGCGAGTTGCACCTGACCATCTTGCTGGAACAGATGCGACGCGAAGGCTACGAGCTGGCGGTATCGCGTCCACGTGTCCTGTTTCGGGAAGAGGGCGGCCAGACACTGGAGCCCTTTGAACAGCTGACCGTCGACATTGAAGATGACCATCAGGGTGGTGTCATGGAAGAGCTGGGCCGGCGCCGGGGCGAACTGCTGGACATGGCACCCGATGGCGCTGGCAGGACACGCCTGGAGTACCGCGTGCCGGCACGTGGCCTGATTGGCTTTCAAAGTGAATTCATGACGCTGACTCGCGGCACCGGCATCATGAGCCATGTATTCGACGAGTACGCCCCCATGCGTGAAGGTGGCGTGGCCAAACGCCGCAATGGCGTACTGGTCAGCCAGGACGATGGCCATGCCGTTGCCTACGCCATCTGGAAGCTGCAGGAGCGCGGCCGCATGTTTGTGTCGCCCAATGATCCCGTCTACGAAGGCATGATCATCGGTATCCACAACCGCGACAATGATCTGGTCGTCAATCCCATACGAGAAAAGAAGATGACCAACGTTCGGGCCTCGGGCAAGGACGATGCCGTGGACCTTGTGCCGCCAATTGACCTCACGCTTGAGCTCGCCGTGCAGTTCATCGAGGACGACGAACTGGTCGAAGTGACGCCTCAGTCGATACGGCTGCGCAAGCGCCATCTGCTGGAACACGAGCGCAAGCGTGCGGCACGTTCCAGCCAGACGGAAAGCGCCTGATCGTTCCGGATCAGGATTTGGGCATCATGGGTTCGGCTTCGCGCTGGCCCCTGACTGCCTCGCAGAAGGCATTGATGTGGTCCATGACCTCATCAATGCTGTCACTGATCAAGACCAGATCCATGTCCGAAGGGCTGATCATGTGGTTGCCAAGCTGTTGCTCGCGCACCCAGTCGAACAGGCCATCCCAGTAGCTGCTGCCTATCAGGAGAATGGGGGCAGGGGGTACCTTGCCTGTCTGGACGAGTGTCATGACTTCGAAGATTTCATCCAGCGTTCCCCAGCCGCCCGGCAGGCCGACGTAGGCTACGCTGTGCATGAAAAAGGTGGCCTTGCGTGAATAAAAATATTCAAAATTCAGGCTGTGGGTCTGATACGGGTTGTTGGCCTTTTCCTGCGGCAACCGGATATTGAGCCCGACGCTCTGGCCACCGGCCTCGTAGGCGCCCTTGTTTGCGGCCTCCATGATGCCCGGGCCACCGCCCGCGATGACAGGCAGACCCGCCTGTGCCAGCCGTGCGCCCAGCTGTTCGGCCAGTGCGTACCAGGGCGAGTCTTTTGGCGTACGCGCACTTCCAAATATACTGACCCCCCAACTGAGACTGTCCAGGGTATCGGCGGCAGACTGCATCTCTGCCATAATTGTGGGGATCTGCCGGGTGGCCGGCTTACGGATTATTTTTTTGTCTGACATGAAAAAAACCTTGTTGCTTGTTGACGGCTCCAGCTATTTGTACCGGGCCTACCATGCCATGCCCAATCTGCGTAATGCACGGGGTGAGCCAACCAGTGCGTTGTATGGCGTCATTGCCATGCTGAAAAGGCTGCAGCACGATTATCAGGCCGATTATGCCGCCTGTGTGTTCGATGCGCCTGGCAAGACCTTCCGGGACGATGTCTATCCGGAGTACAAGGCCAACCGTCCGTCCATGCCTGCCGATCTGGCCAGCCAGATCGAGCCCATTCATCGCGCCGTGAAGGCGCTGGGCTGGCCGGTGATCAGCCAGCCAGGGGTAGAGGCCGATGATGTCATCGGCACCCTGGCCAGACAGGCGACGGAAAAGGGATTGCATACCATTGTGTCGACAGGCGACAAGGACCTGGCACAGTTGGTCAATGAGCATGTTGAACTGGTGAATACCATGAACAACGAGCGCCAGGATGTCGATGGCGTGATCGAGCGTTTTGGTGTTCGGCCTGATCAGATAATCGATTTCCTGATTTTAACAGGTGATGCGTCGGACAACATACCGGGCGTGCCCAAGGTGGGGCCCAAGACGGCTGCCCGGTGGCTGACGGCACACGACACGCTCGAGCAGCTGCTGGAAAACGCCGAGAGCATCAAGGGGGTGGCCGGGCAAAACCTGCGCGATACCGCCGCGCAATTCCCCATGACCCGCCAGCTGGTCACCATACGGACCGACTGCAACATTGACGACGTGCCCAACAGCTGGGACAGCCTGGTGCCCGGCAAGGTGGATACCGATACCCTGGTCGACCTCTACAACGAGTTTGGCTTCCGGACCTGGCTGCGCGAACTCACGGACAATCCCGATGCCATTCCTGAACAGGACGCCCGCCTGCAGGCACCGGCCGAAGCCGCACCAGAAAAAGTCGACTACGTCACCGTGATCGACTGGGACACATTCAATCAATGGCTGCGGCGTATCCGCGCGGCCAGCCTGGTGGCACTGGATACCGAGACCACGGGGCTGGATCCCATGCAGGCCCGCCTGGTGGGCGTATCGTTGTCCATCGAGCCGGGCCAGGCCTGTTATATTCCGGTCGCACACCGCGGCCCTGACAACCCGCAGCAACTGCCCCGGGACGAGGTGCTGGACCAGCTGCGCGGCTGGCTTGCAGACGCCCAGGCGGCCAAGGCCCTGCACAATGCCAAATCCGACACTCACGTG
>Ga0079226_10002210_pt1 | contig 15002 bp, 16 predicted proteins | sample Poulit2014_FD_76345 | JGI IMG/M metagenome (GOLD analysis project Ga0079226, IMG submission 76345) | Agricultural soil microbial communities from Georgia to study Nitrogen management - Poultry litter 2014 | ecosystem: Environmental > Terrestrial > Soil > Agricultural land | place: USA: Georgia... | reverse complement strand
TGTGAACTTTAGCGAATCCGATGTGAACTTCAGCAATCATCATCCACTCAATCCCAATAATCCGGATCCATCATCCGTATTTCTTCCACCATGTCCTCGAGGTCTGCCGGAGTGATCAAATAAATCGGGTAATCACCTGCAGCTTGCTTTGCTTCGTCATAAAAATAACGATTGCTGCCGGGAAATTCCTCATCAAGCAGAAAAAGACAACCGTCACTTTTATCAATCAGCCATTTGTTGCTTGCCTGGTATTGATAAGGTCCGTTGTAGCCGCCTTTGTAGAGTGGTCTGAAAAAGTCAGCAGCAGCCGTCATTTCCTGATAAACTTGCTGGATCGGCTCCGGCCAGCGCTCTTCCTGGTTCTCAAACGGCGGAATGACGGCAAGTTTCAGACCGTAGCGGTCACGCAGCTCAAGCACTACTTCGCCAGCCCATAGTTCGACGCCCATTTTGCCGGAAATAAGCACCCATTCGAGTCCTTCCTCAATAAACCCGATCAGCCGCTTTTCAATCGCCGCCTTAATAATCGAAATCCGTTCGTCATCATGTTTGAAAATATTAATCTCCATCGGCTTATAGCCTGTTACTGTCATTACGCTCACGGTGTTTCCCGCCTTCCCTTGCCTACTTTCCGAACATCTGCAGCCGGCAAACGCTTATTTTCCCGGGCGGTTCTTTCCAAAAATCGGCCCCTCATAAACATACGTATGGTATTCACCGGATTCTCCCATCGGACAAACATCATGGTAGGTCATGATATCACTGATGAATGATTCATCAAGTGTGCGGCCTGTCCAGCTTTGCGGCAATTTCTCCGGATCGGTTTTGATCACCTCAGCACGAAATCCAAGTGATACAAATTCCTGCAGCAATACTGATACTTCCCCCCTATCCGACCATAGCGGATAGACGGCCTGAACGCCGGCACCTTCGGCCATTTTCTCACCCCACTCACGATGTCCTTCCAGATAAATATCACCAAAAGCAATCCCATCAATACCATAACAACGTATCATTTCTTTTATGAAAAAAACAAAATCATCAGCATACGTGTGAAAATTTGTTTCGATAAAATGAACTGGGATTCCAAGCCGCTCCGCCTGATGCTCAACACGTGATCGCTTTTCGTCGTGTGCCACTGTTGTCTGCTCATTTTTCCAAACCGTTGTGAGCAGGCATTTCACATCGAAACCTTCACGTTCCAAATAATAAAGCGCTAGACAACTGTCCTTCCCTCCACTAAAAGACAATGCAAGTTGTTTCCGCATTAAGTGCCGCTCCCCCCTGTAAATTCTGTGTATCATACACCTTCATCGTAACACCGTCCGGCTTAAAGCGACAGTCACAATTCATAAAACCAGCGTGTATTATCATATAACCGGTCATAAACTTCAACGGTTGGGATTCGTTTTAACTCGGCCATTTCGCGGATTGACCGATGGATCATATTAGGGTGAGTCATTCTTCCTGCAAAAACCCCCTCAAACGGCCATGGCCCATCTGTCTCCACCATCATTTTCCCCAGAGGATATTTACCGGCCAAATTCCGGGATTTCTCCTTATACAAAATATCCGGCGTTACCGACACAAAATAGCCATTTCTCAGCATACGCTCAGCCGTTCGCCAATCGCCTTTAAACCAATGAAAATGAGCCTTGGCAGCCGAATGCTTTTCCAGCAAGTCACATGCCATTGGTGCATCATCATAAATGGCATGCAGGGCTATCGGTTTATCCAGCTCGACCGCCTTTTGAATAAAAGCGTCCAAAACGTCCATATACGCACCCCGTGATGCCACTTTACCTTCACGGCGCAAATAATAGGGCAGTCCAATCTCCCCGATAGCAACAATCTCATGCTGATGGTGATCAATAAGTGTCAGCAGATCCGCTAAGTCTTCATCGGAAGGCAGCGGCTGTTCCGGGTGGAAACCAATCGACAGTTTAACCCTGCTGTCATGACGAGCCAGCTGCATATTCTTCTGTGCGGAAGCCAAATGATTTGAGACAGTGATGAGTGCATCAACACCGCTCTCTTTCATGTCATTAAGTATCAGGGAGCGTTCAGCTGGCTTATACATATCCAGATGAATATGTGCATCAATTAACCGGTTAGACATCGTCAAAAGCCACCTTGAAAAAATTTTTTTCCGGAAATGTTGGTTGTCAATTCTAATACTATCAATGTCCACGCCACCATTGCCAGTTGTTCGTTCCGACATCCGACCTATCAGCACGCTTCTTGCATTGATATTGATTTTTTCAAATATCATAGTAGTATTCATTGTAAAAGGGGATAATGCTTGGATTCAGCTTCAACTACCAGTATTATAGCATGCGATAAATGAATCCATATTAGGGGAAATGATCAATCATACTTGGAAGCGAACCAGGTTATTGTATAATGCCGGACAGCACCGCGTCCTACCTTCTTCTGGTAAGACGCAGCCATCAGCAATCATCATGTCATAAAAGCAAAATCAGGAGGAAAATCATATATGACGATACCAGTTAAGCACATAAAACTGAGAAGACTGAAAATGACGCTGAACAACCCCTTCAGCACCAGTTTTGGAACCATGCAAGACAAGACATTTTTTATTATTGAGGCAATTGATGACGATGGTAACCGTGGATTTGGTGAATCAGCTGCCTTCCCAATTCCATGGTACACGGAGGAAACAGTCGAAACAAATTATCATATCATGACAGATTTTTTAATGAAGCTGCTGCGGGAAAACGACATCCACCACCCGGAGGAAGTACGCAACATATTCCAGCCAATCAAGCGTAATTATATGGCCAAAGCCGCGTTGGAAGGAGCCATCTGGGACCTTTACGCCAAACGGAAAAACATGACCCTTTCCGAAGCGCTCGGCGGCACCAGGAAACAGATTGATGTCGGCATCAGCATCGGCATCCAGCCTACCGTGGGTGACCTGCTGCAAAAAATCAACCATTCCATCAGTGAAGGTTACAAGCGGATAAAAATCAAAATCAAGCCAGGCTTGGATTATGACATACTTCGCAAAGTCCGGCACCATTTTCCCGATACACCGATTATGGCAGATGCCAATTCAGCCTATACATTGCAGGACATTGACCAGCTAAAAAAATTGGATGAGCTTGATCTGATGATGATTGAGCAACCGCTGGCACACGATGACATCGTTGACCATGCCAAATTGCAGGCTGCCATTCGAACGCCAATCTGTCTTGATGAGAGCATCCAGTCGGCAGAAGATGCGCGTAAAGCAATTGAACTGAAAAGCTGCCAAATCATTAATGTAAAAATCGGCCGTGTCGGCGGTCTCACTGAAGCGAAACTGATTCACGATCTATGCCGGGAAAATAACGTGGACATCTGGTGCGGCGGCATGCTCGAAGCAGGTGTCGGACGAGCACATAATATCGCCTTGACCACTTTACCGCAGTTCACAATGCCTGGAGATACGGCGGGATCAGCGCTCTATTGGAAAAAAGATATCATTAAACCTGAAGTGACTGTTGACGATGGTGTGATTAAAGTGCCGGATAAACCAGGCATCGGCTATGAAATTAATGATGAGGCGCTGGAAGCTTTTACAATACATGAAGCGGTTTTTGACATATAAACAGTAAAAACCCCTGCATCCACTTTAGATGGCAGGGATTTTTTGCAGTGTTATCCCGCATATAAGGAACAGTAACCTACCAAAAAACGGTGGCTAACTGTTCCTAAATGTCCGATTCGGTTCGGGCCTACGCGTTGCAGGTCACAAAGGTGTCATCCGAGAACTTAACCTATGTTCCGCTTCTTCAGTGGGGAAAAGCGCCCCGCAGACATAAAGTGTCACTTTATTTCGTGAATTGCTCTGTCAGATTCGTCACAATTTGTTTTTTACGGGAAACAACACCTTTCAGCAATGCACGGTTGCGATCATCCAATTCAACATCGAATGCTTTTTCAACATGACCTTTCGCACCACCCAATGCCAGCACATCTGAATCGTTTTCCAAAATGTCGGTCGCAACGAACAGGAACAATTCCAGTCCTTTATCACTAATGATTTGTTCCATTTCTTTTTCAATCGCATCCTGTGATTCATAAATCTGGTTTGTGTCAACAGCATTCACTTGAGCGATCTGCACTTTTGCATCACCCATAGTGAATTCTTTAGCATCCATTGTCACCAGATCAAGTGCTGTTTTATCACTTAAGTCAGCACCGGCCTTCAGCATATCCAGACCATACGTTTCCAAGTCTACGCCGGCAATTTCTGCCAATTCATATGCTGCCTCTTTATCTGCATCAGTACATGTCGGTGATTTTAAAAGCAACGTATCAGAGATGATGGCAGACAGCAGCAATCCGGCATTTTCTTTAGAGAGAATCACGCCGTTCTCTTTGTGCATCCTATTCAAAATCGTCGCCGTGCACCCGACAGGCTCGGCACGGAAATACAGCGGTTCTTTCGTTTCAAAGTTGGACACCTTGTGATGATCGATAACCTCAGTGATGCGCACATCAGCAATATTATCGACACTTTGCTGAAATTCATTGTGGTCGACCAAAATGACATTATCAACACTTTCATCAACTTTTTCAATATATGCCGGCGCTTTCACACCAAAATAATCAAGCACGAATTGCGTCTCTTTATTGACCTCGCCAAGTCGTGCAGGCTCTGCTTCAAAACCCAGCGATTTTTTTAAATCTGCATATACCAGTGCAGAAGAAATCGTATCGGTATCAGGGCTTTTATGGCCAAAAATCAATGTTTTGCTCATGATCATTACTCCTTTAGTCCAATTATCTTATCACATCTATTAGATTATCATAAAAATATGTCGAATGAACACTAATTTGTTGTGTCCAATGTTGCAGTGACATTCCAAATAATATCATATGCATTATAATCATTTAATGCGATATCCAGGTCATGAAACATTCGGTGCAGGCTGCGCACATTTTCGGTTTCCTCTCCGTTTATAATAGCGTCCGCCAATTCCTGAATCCGCTCCAAGTCCTTATTGAGCGCCTCATCCTCCACGTCTGCGATTCTTTCATCCAGTGTGTCCAGAATTGTATTAGCTTTTGCCTTTTGCCGCTCCCAGTCAAGGGAAGAAATGCCTCCGTAGCCGGTGGTTTCATTATAAAAATCATGCATTTCTGAGACAAACTGCCCAATAGCCTGGTTCTCTTTTCCGATGGTTCCCCGTACTTCCTCTACTTTTTCAGCTGTTTCATCAGATATTTCGTCCTTCTCTGTCGCCTGATCATCACTGTCCCCGGCCAAAGACATTGGATCCAAATCAAATGTATTAAAAAAGATCAGTACAGAACCAGCTAATGTTACAACTAGAACAGTTATGAATGTCCAGCCAAACCATCCTATTTTCAAAAACTTACCTTTCGCCAAAAAGACACTCCTAACCTAAAACCTGTTACTGACAATATAACTCACAGGCTATACATTTTTCTGTACATTCATTAAAGTGAAACTCCATTCAGCGGGACGCTTTTCCTCCAATGAAAGAGAAGAAGCAGTCAGTCTTGTTCATTATACCACTGAATGATCGATTGTCTTATTTCGGCATCCTCTGTCTCCTGCACACCAAATCCGCCAACGTAAACAACCTTCACATAGTATTCATCTCCACTTTTGAACCGGACTAAACAATAGTCCTCTTTAGGTGATGGAACAATCTCGACAATTGCTTCTTCCTGATAAGCTTCAAAAATTTTTGCTTTTTCATCCTCGTTCAAATCCCATTCTACTTGTGGCTCCTCAATTCGTTGTTCTTGCTTTGACTTGCGGTTTAACGGCTGCATCTTTTCATTAATACTATGGAGCAGGCGGATATTTTCAGCAAACCCGATGAACAGCATCCCGCAGACAAAACCGCCGGCTGTCCAGGCAAAAAATACAGACCAGCTCACCAAATAATGATTCATCGTCACGGTTATCAGACCGATAATCAGCCCGGCAGCCATCTGCGCAATGCCAATAACAAATAAAATTTTGGCAATGATATTTTCATTCATGAATCTGTCTCCCTTCTTCCTGGTATTTCAATTATATATCACTTTCATTTATACAAATTTTTTCTTATAGTTGATGTAGAGAATAATCACCATTACCCTCATTTTTCAATAGGTCAGAGGCGATAAGTGACACTCGAAAAAATCGGCGAACAAGCCTATTTTAGTTTTAAAATAAACGCCCTGAAATTTATATTTTCTGAGCTTCTTAGAAAGGGTTTTTTTTTGAATCAATATATTGTTATCGGAGCAGGAATATTAGGTGCCTCGACTGCATACAAACTTGCAAGAGCCGGAGCGGATGTTGTCGTGATTGACCGGCATGATGCCGGACAGGCAACCGATGCTGCTGCCGGTATTATTTGTCCGTGGCTCTCCCAGCGCAGAAATAAAGCATGGTACAAACTGGCAAAAGGCGGTGCGCGCATTTACCATGATCTAATCCGGGAACTTGCCGACGATGGCGAAACCGCTACTGGCTACGCGCAAACCGGAGCTATCAGTATTCATACCGACGAGCAAAAACTTGCCGCCATGAAGGAACGTGCACTGAAACGTCGTGAAGATGCTCCGGAAATCGGTGACGTGACACTTCTTGATGCCAAACAGACAAAAGACGCATTTCCGCATCTTGCCGATCATTATGCATCTGTCCATGTCAGCGGGGCTGCCCGAGTTAACGGACGTGCGTTACGGAATGCACTGATTCGCGGCGCTGAGAAACACGGGGCGTCCATACTGCATGGCAATGCCCATCTCACGCAAAATGGCTCCCGGATTACTGGTGCTGAAGTAAATGGGCAGGTGATTGAAGCTGACAAGGTGATTGCAGCATGCGGCGCCTGGACCCGCGAATTGCTCAAGCCTTTAAATATTCAGTTTAATGGCACATCACAAAAAGCGCAAATATTGCATTTGCAATCGCCAGGCGTGGATACATCCGACTGGCCTGTTGTCATGCCCCCTAATGATCAATTCATGTTGACACTCGACGACCGGATTATTATTGGTGCCACACTTGAAAATGATGTCGGCTTTGATGGACGCATTACCGCTGGCGGTCTTAACGAGATTATAACAAAAGCACTGGCGATCGCCCCGGGATTGGAAGACAGCACGATTCTCGAGGCACGTGTTGGTTTTCGTCCGCATACACCGGGCTACCTGCCTGTTATCGGCACGCTTCCCGGCTTTGACGGCCTTCTGGTTGCAAACGGTCTCGGTTCGTCCGGACTCACAACCGGACCATATGTTGGAAGCCAGCTCGCCAATCTGGCACTTGGAAAGGAACTCGAGATTGATTTGGCCGATTATGATGTGTCCGGTGCTCTAGACAGCTAAAATAGGTTCTGCTAATCTTATTGATAGGGATAATTAGGAGGGGGTATCCTTGGGTAAAAAAGTTGTTTTGCTCGTTGTTGGTATAACGCTGGCTGTTTTGATTGCCGGCTGGTTCTATTTACAAAACGTCATGATTAATTATGATGTGGACCGGGACACATCCCAGCCGGATCGGTCTGAAATCAATATTGCGTATATGTGAAAAAAATAGAGTCAGCGATTTGCTTTACGGATTTTCTTAACTAACACAAAAATTGCAGGGCAAATGATTTGCAAATACCCTGCTTTTTTATCGTACTTTTAATGCTAAACCTCAAAAGAAAACCCGTTACTGCTTGCCGCCTCTCTTCTATTACCACTGATACGATGAATGTTTCCCTTTTAACGCCTCTATTTCACCTTCCAGTTTTTCAACTTTGCGATTGAGTTTGAGAATCATCTCCAACAGTTCATCATATTTCCCATTTTTTTGTTGTCCTATATTTTCCTTGTTTATTGACTCTCCGACCACAGTATTTTCGGCAACAAATGTCACGGAGATTGCTTCATTTGTCAGTTCTTTAATGGTCTTTTCAATTTGTTCCCTGTACCTGATTTCAAGCCAGTCACGCTGAAATTCATTCGTTGTTTCGACCACCAGGCTGTCATCAACAAAGTCTCTGACCTTTGTCGGCTGCAGCCAAGTATCAAAACTGGTTTTATTTAACTTTTCGTTCATCTTTTCCAAAACAGCTGACCAAAGTTCGAGTTCATTCATGTTTATCTCTCCGATTTCTCATAGTATTCATCTAATGTTTGCGTGGCTATTGTCAATAAATCCGGGTACAAGTGCGAATTGAATTTGTAATTGGGGGACTTGAGATTTTTTTCATAAAAAGGCAGTAGTTTGTTGACGACTGTCTGGGAAAGGCTTTGTGGTATATGAAGAAATCCGGCGGGCGTTATGTACCAGCCGTCACTTGTCGGGAGCAGCAATCCGGTTATCAGTTCACCACGTTTTGGCATCCAGTAAATATCATTAAACATTCCGACAATCCGCATCTTGGCTTCGAAAACATCGGTTAATTCAAAAACCCGTCCACTGCTGCTCTCATCGTCGTCAACATAGTAAGGATTTACATGCAGCCAGCTTATCAATACCTGTTGAAAATGTCTACTTTTCTTGCTTAATTTATGCTGATTTTTCTCCAAATAGATCTGGTAAATCGTTTTGTTCTCCAATTTAAGCTTAGAACAAAAAATAGCCCACCAGGCAATCTGAAAAAATGCATCTTCAGTCAGATCCTCACTGACGTTCATCAGATCGCTTATTTGACCTATCTCTTCGTTCAGCCGCTTGCCATAGTTGTCGGATGCAAAATACAATATTTCCCGAAGCTGGCTGCATAAATCACTGAATACCTTATCTTCCATCGATACAACATTTTCATACATCACCATCCATGACCCCCTTGTCTGTTTTGCTTCATTTTAACATGGTCAAAAACTCGCTGCACGCAACCATAATGGCATTTTGACCACTGAAGCAGGGAGGAAACATCCTTTTTCACTAGTATGGTTTTCCAATTTGGATACCTGTTTCCATGCCGAAACAGAAATTTACTCAAATTTTTAAAACTGCCTTATTAGTAAACCCAACATTCGCTTCGTCATCTCAGAGATCAGAGGTCGGAGGTCAGACGTATAAAAAGTCCACGAGTTAGCCGATTTCAATATTGCTAAAGATATATTGAAACTTAAAAAAACAGTTTTCACTCACGATTGCTTCCTTTTTTTTTATCATCATCCTCCACAACACCCAATACAACATCAGCCACTTCAGAGGAACGCAGCAATTTATCTGTCAATGCAAATTTTATGTCATCCGCTTCATCCAGTGACAGACCTTTTATCAGTTCTACGGTGCCTTCCACATGATAGGTGCGCCCTTCCTGGAGGACACGTATTTTATAAATATCAACCACCTCGTCCTCCACCAGCAGCATGTCGGAAATCCTTTTCTCGACTTCCGCCGGTGCTGAAACACCGATTAAACCGACCATATTATCGTAGCCGACCCGGAAAGCGACAAACAGCATCAATACGCCAATCAGCATTGTAAAAATACCGTCTGCCCTCAGAATACCAAAAACCTGTGCCAGCAGAACACCAAAGAGTGCAAATACCGCACCGGATGTGGCAACCATATCCTCATAAAACACAAGTCTGGTGGCGGGTGCCGCCTTTTGAGCACTTTTAAACGCCCGTGTCAATAACCAGCCTTCATAAGTATCTTCTGTTTCGTTTGTAATTTCCTTCATTGCTTTAATCAGAACAAAGCCATCAACCAGGAGGGAAGCAATCAGCACACCCACGTTCAGCCAAATATTACCGGATTCGGAAGGGTTCTGAAACAGGTGCCAGCCTTCTTTAATGGTTTCATAGGCCATCACCGTAACAACGACAACGGCGACCATACAAAAAATATTGATGACCCTGCCAAATCCTGTGGGAAAACGGTCTGATGGCGGGGTTTCAGCCAGCACACTGCCAAAAAAGACAAATCCCTGGTTAACAGCATCTGCCAGCGAATGCATGGTCGTTGCAAACATGGAGCCGCTCCCGCTGAAAAAAGCGGCAGCACCCTTGATCCCGGCCAGAAATGTATTGCCTAATGCAGCGACACCGGAAGACGTATTTCCCTTTTTAATCCGCTCGATAAATCCCATCATTAGTCCTCCTGTAACGTATATCCCGCACATAACGGGCATTAACCCGCCAAAAAACAGCGGCTAATTGCCCGTAAATGTCCGATTCGTTCGGGCCTGCACGTTGCAGGTCACAAATACGTTGAACACGACGCCCGATAAATTAGCCTTTGTTCCCTTTCATCAGTGGGGAAAATGCACACCTTTACTTAATAGGTTTCTTTATTGAAAGGATTCTATACATTTAATGGGTCAGCTTCCGGATCACTATCTTTATGCAAAATATCTGATAATTGTTCTGCATTGATGATAGCTTTTGGGGGGATTTTTCCGCACGTTTCGGCCCGAATTTCACCATTAAAAAACTGAGCTTTTTTTAGCTCAGTCATTTTCCTTGATAAACCGTTTGCCGAAATCTTTGAACACAAAATATTTCACCATAAAAAAGCTGGAAAGGAAAGATAGAAACATTGCCAGTCCTTTTGCGATATTATAGCGCATCCAGTTGGGTACAGCTGTGTAATCCAACAGTTCATTTGTACCAAGGAAAACAAGGTTGCTCACTCCAAGGCTGATAAGCCCCTGGATAATAAATAGAATACGCTGGCGGTTACTTCCCTTTGCCGCGCGTTTAAACGTGATATTAGCATTCCAGTAGTAACTGTTGGCCACAGCCAGTGTATAAGCAATTGTGTTATATAATAAAAGTAGGATTCTATCGTCCGTATGGAATAAAATCAATAACAGGTTTAATGTCCCGATATCAATTCCTGCATTGGCAAATCCGATCACACCGAACTGCAAAAATTGCAGGGGACCGCGTTTTTGTTTATGCTGTGCCATGGAACTCCTCTTGTATTCCCTGTTTTCTCAGCTTATCTGTTTCCTGTTTTGAGACCAGATGAATCCATATTATTATGCTTGACTTTCTTTCCCGCTATACTGACGATTTCCTTATAATAATCAAGCACTTGCTTTGATTGGGTATCCCAGCTCATTTCCGCTATGTCATGTCGGGCTTCCTTGGCCAGACGTTTCCGCAATGTTTCATCCGCAAAACGTAATACTGTCTTGGTAAAATCACCCTGTTTGTCCTTGTCATAAAGCAGACCGGTGTGATTGTCCTCAATCTGTTCACACGTCGGGCCGCTTTTGGCAGCAACCAGCGGAAGACCGGATGCCATCGCTTCAGTGATAACCAGCCCGAGCGTTTCGGTCGTTGATGGGAAAACAAAAACGTCCGAGGAGGCATATGCTTTGGCCAACTCTTCCCCGTGCATGAAACCGGTAAATACGGTATTCGTGCCGGCGAAGTGCTTTTCCAATGTCTGACGATGCGGGCCGTCCCCGACAATAGCCAGCACAAATTCATCTGATGCATCCAACACAGATTTGATTTTTTCAATTTCCTTTTCCGGTGCGAGCCGTCCGACAAACAGCAGCAGTTTTTTATCTGACTGGCCATTCGACAGTTTTTCACGCATATCCTTGTCATACTTATCCGGTTGAAACAATTCTGTATCCACGCCGCGCTTCCAGACATGCACATTATAAAAATTCTGTTCCAGCAGTTCTTCTTTCACAGCTTCGGATGTACAAAGGTTCAGCTCCGCCTGATTATGGAGCTTGCGGAAATACCACCATAAAAATCCTTTAAACATTGGCAGATTATAGTAATCCGCATATTTCGGAACCTGTGTATGAAACGAAGCAAGCATTGGATATCCGAGTTTTTTTGCGTAGTATACCCCTGACATCCCGACAAGCGCCGGATTCACTACATGGACAACATCCGGATCATAAGCTTCAAGCATTTTTTTGACTTTCCGCGTCGGCAGGGAGAATTTTTTGGAACGGTAAAGGGGGAGGGTCCTGGCCGGAACCCCATCAATCTTCACGCCTTCAAATTCATCAACACCAAGATCTGGTGCGATCACACGGACTTCGTGACCCTCCCGTTTGAAATATCGGATGCATGCCTTTAATCTTGTTACAACGCCATCTGTAGAAGGTACGAACGTTTCTGTGATTATGGCAATTTTCAATGACGACACTTCCTCAATCGTAAATCTGATCAAACATTGTTATTTCCACGATACTTGCGGCATCACGTTTTCTTCGATGATCCGATCCTTGTGATTGACGACGGTATTGAAGATTTCACGAATCACGTCATCATCAAGCAAATGCGGCTCGAGCCCAAGATCCCGCAGTTTGGTGTTTTCGGCATGGAAATAGTGTTCTTCCTGCTCAACGCGCGGATTGTCAAGGTTGGCAACCGTTGTTTCATAGCCTTCTTCCTGTGCCACTTTCTGCACTTTTTCGGCAAGTTCGCCAACAGAAAAATACTCGGTAAATTGGTTGAATACCCGGAATTCACCTTTGTCAGCAGGGTTTTCTGCGGCAATTTCAATGCAACGGACGGTATCCTTAATATTCAGGAATCCACGTGTCTGGCCACCTTTTCCGTATACGGTCAGATCATGTCCGATAGTGGACTGAATGATGAAACGATTTAACGCTGTACCAAATACACCATCATAATCCAGGCGATTCGTGAGCACCGGATCCATTTTCGTCTCATCCGTCTCCAAACCGTAAACAATGCCCTGATTCAGGTCTGTTGCTCTAATACCCCAGATTTTGCAGGCAAACGTAATGTTATGACTGTCATGCACTTTGGAAAGGTGATAAAAAGAACCTGGCTGTTTTGGGAATGGCAGAACGTCTTTCCGTCCCTTGTGCTCGATTTCAATATACCCTTCTTCAATCGGAATATTCGGTGTTCCATATTCACCCATTGTGCCCAGCTTGATCAGATGGCAATCCGGTACAAATTCTTTAATCCCATAAAGAACATTCAGCGTGCCGGTAACATTATTCGTCTGGGTATAGACCGCATGTTCACGGTCAATCATCGAATATGGTGCCGCGCGCTGTTCAGCAAAATGCACAAACGCATCAGGCTTCTCCTGTTTCAAAACTTGGCGCAGAAAATCATAATGAGTCATATCACCATCATAGATACGGATTTCCTTACCGGTCAATTCCTTCCACTTGGCCACACGTTCTTCCAATGTGGCAATCGGTGTCAATGAATTCGAATGCAGCTCATTATCCATTTTTCGACGAACCATATTATCGATAATCGATACATCATGTCCTTGTCTTGATAAATAGAGTGCAGTCGGCCATCCGCAGAAACCGTCTCCCCCAGCAACTATAATGTTCATGTCGTTTACCTCCTATTTATAAGACTATTCCATATGCCGCCATAGCTCAGACCATACAAAATAATCAGCGTTTCTTATACATATCTTCTTATAAAAAATTATCATGTTACAAGCAATTTTACAAATGATGCGGTTAAATTGAACATCAAAGCCGATTCCCGTTCATTCAGGAACCAGAAGTCTCAAATTAAACGCATATGTCCCGCATTTTTCATTATTTTTATTTTCTTCCATACAGATGCATGTTTCTTTTTGTATTTAAGGTCCGCTCCTTCCCCCTTTAGTGTCGTCTGATATTAAGCCCGTTTCTGCAGGTTAGTCAGCAATTGCCTGTACGCCTTCGATTCCTGTTTCATCCCCAGTTGCTGGTAAACTTTAGATAGCCATTTGAGTGGTTTTGGATCTTCAGGCTTCAGTTCCATTTCCCAGCTGAAGCACTCTATGGCTTGTTCCAGTTGCCTGAATTCATAATATAATTCTCCAAGAGCTTGCATTTGATCCAAGTCATCACTGAATGTTACCAGCCGATTCATTTTCTGATATAACGGATGAACTTCCCGACGGTCACTTAAAGGCCTCAGCAGTTCCCTGATATAGGCAGGCTCATTTGTATTCAGCAGTGCGGAAATATAGCCATGAATCAAATCTATCGCTTTTTTCGGATAGACGTCAATGGTCATTTTAAATAAAGATTGCAGCTGTTCCGCTGTTAACGATCGTGATTGTAGATCCGGTTGTTCAAGCATGTCTCTTATGGATTCAGTTTGTCGGGCATCGAGCTCTAAATCAGGATGCTCAACCATATTCAGCACGTTCTCAAGCTGATTCAGTTGTATATATTTTTCCAAGAGATCCTGTTTTAATGGTATGTAGTGAGGTGATTGACGGTAAATATTTTCCAAAACTTGCATGCTATCATGGCTATCCAAATGCTGATCAAGAAGTTTTATGAGCGGGGTATAACTTGTTTCGGACGGGTTCTCAATTAATCTGCTGCCATACAATGCAGCCATATCAATCCATCGTGACTGTTCATTCAGGAGGGCTATGAGATGATGAAAGCTGTTATCTTTATCCTTTTCGGCATCATATACTTTCTCAGCAAAAATCAAATCTTTCGTCATGATGTTTTCAGATTGATGATGGTACATATCAGCATATTGTTTAAAATTCAAATCACCTTTGAGCTGTCTGACCAGGCTGTGGTCCGGTGCTAAGTCCATCATGATTCGGACAATCCGGTAGCCTAATAAGTTCTGGCCATTTCGGCGATAGACGTAAAATATGGATTTTATTTCATGAAACAGACGTTTTTTTGAAATAAATGACTCAAAGAAGGTTAAAATAAATGCTTTTTCCTGAGGAGTGTAATTCTTGTCAAGTTTTTTCAGCAATGGATCGAGGCGTCTAATGCGGTATGGCTGATTCGTTGAAAGCAGTACATCGATAAACGGATGAGGAGCGTTGTATACGATACCTTGTTTAAAGGCAGACGCGATAAACGAACGCCGCTTCATTTTTTTTGCTTTGGCTGCGGTGAGGAAGTCATGTTTGTAGAAAAACAGGTAATAGACTTGATTATGTTTGGTCCAGGCTTCTATAATTCCGGCACCAAGATAAAGGGCTATTCTGCTTGCGCGCAGTTGAATCGGCTTTTGACTGCTTCCGTATATGGAGAACTGATCTGTATTCATACATGACTCCCCTTTGCCTTTTT
>Ga0079226_10002209_pt1 | contig 15004 bp, 13 predicted proteins | sample Poulit2014_FD_76345 | JGI IMG/M metagenome (GOLD analysis project Ga0079226, IMG submission 76345) | Agricultural soil microbial communities from Georgia to study Nitrogen management - Poultry litter 2014 | ecosystem: Environmental > Terrestrial > Soil > Agricultural land | place: USA: Georgia... | reverse complement strand
TATTGAATCAAGGCCTGTTTGGAAGCCGATGCATTTGCAGCCTTTCTTTGAAGAATATGATTTTATTGGTGGTAATGTTGCAGGGAAACTATTTGAAAATGGTATATGTTTACCGTCTGATACCAAAATGACAGATGGCGATTTAAAAAGAGTTGTATCAACAATAAAAAGCTTAATATTTTAATTTGTCTATTAAAAATTGGAGGAAATAGAATTGTATCGCAGATATGTAAAGCGTTTCTTAGATATTATTGTATCCCTGGCATCAATTATTGTACTATCACCCATTATGTTAGTAATTGCAGTTCTTGTTAGAATTAACCTAGGTAGCCCTATTATATTTACACAAAAAAGAGCTGGGTTACATGGTAAAGTCTTTACACTTTATAAATTTAGAAGTATGACTAATGAGGTAGATGAGCAAGGTGAACTTTTATCAAATAAGCAGAGACTTACAAGGTTTGGGAAGATGTTAAGATCTACTAGTATGGATGAATTACCGGAACTATTTAATATTTTGATGGGTGATATGAGTCTTATAGGGCCTAGACCACTATTAGAAGAATATTTACCAAGGTATAATGATGAACAAATGAAAAGACATAGTGTAAGGCCTGGGCTTACCAGCCTAACGGCAGTTAATGGACGAGCTAGCTTGTCTTGGGATGAAAGGTTATCAATGGATGTCTGGTATGTTAAGAACGTCAGTGTTTTCTTAGATTGTAAAATCCTCATAAAAACTATAGTTACAGTGTTCAAACGGGAAAACATTAGTAGTAATCGTGGAAAGTTTATGGGCTCTTCTAAAGAAAATGAAAGTAAATCAATATAGATTTTGTGGTGATGGTTCATGGATGTTGAAGTTAGCATAGGTAAAATAATTGAGTTTTTAGAAGACGAAAAATATGTCTTTTCATTTAGAGGCAATAAAAATGATACTATAAATGGCTTCTCTACTCTTTTTAATTATCGAGGAGAAACAATTACCTTTTTATCATCATTAAATAAATTTAGTGATTATAATAACCAACTTAAAAATGAAAAAATTAAACTTATTATTATCGATACCTCTGAAAGTATATATGATTGTTTTGAGAATGTAATACAAATAGAAAAACCTAAATATGCTTTTTTTGAAGTATTAGACAACTTCTTTAGTGGTAAACATAATAATACTAATGAAACTTTAACCAAAGAAAAGCTATATGAGGGTCAGGCATATATTTCTAAACAAGCTGTTATAGGCAACAACGTAAAAATTGGGGCTGGCTGTGTGATTGAGGACAATGTTCACATTGGCGATAATACAGTTATTCATCATAATGTCGTTTTGAAAAATGGTACTAAAATTGGGGGGAATTGCTTAATATTGTCTGGTACAATTATAGGGGAAAACGGCTTTAATCCACTTAAACAAGTGGACAGTACTAGAAATCTATTAAAACATTATGGTGGAGTTACTATTGAAGACAATGTTCATATTGGTGATAATTGTACTATTAGTCGTGGGACTATTGATGATACTTTGATTAAACAAGGTGTAAAGATAAACAAGCAAGTTGTTATAGCCCATAATGTTGTCATTGGTCAGAACACTGTTATAACTGCTCCAACCTTTGTTTGTGGGAGTGTTCATATAGGTGAAAACTGCCATATAGCAGCCACAGTTATTAAAAATCAATGTATAATTCATGACAATGCAACTTTAGGACTTGGTGCAGTTGTTGTAAAAGATGTACCTAAAGGAGTAACTGTTGTAGGAAACCCTGCAAAACCATTGAAAAAATAGAGGTGATAATGATGAAGGTATTAGTTTTTGCTCCTCATAATGATGATGAAGTTTTAGGAGTTGGAGGTACAATAGCTAAGCATGTAAATAATGGTGATGATGTATATGTCTGTGAAGTTACAAGTGGAAAAGATCAGAAAAGATTAGTAAATATAAAAAACGAAGCACTTGCTTCACACAAAATACTTGGAGTTACTGAAACATTTTTCTTAGAACTCCCAGTTGTAGCGTTAGCAGATATTCCAACAAAGGAGTTAAATAAAGCATTCTTCAATATGGTAGAAAAGGTCAAACCCAATACTGCTTATATACCACATAAGGGTGATATGCATATTGATCATACAATGGTTGCAGAAAGTGCTATGGTAGCTTTAAGACCCGTAAATAATCCTCAACTAAAAGCAATTTATGCATATGAAACATTGTCCGAAACAGAGTGGAATATTCCAAGTGTTGATAATATCTTTATACCTAATGTATGGACGGATATTACGGATACTATTGATAAAAAGTTAGAAGCGATGAGTTGTTATAAATCTCAATTATACGATTTTCCACACCCACGCTCATTAGAAGCAATACAATCTTTAGCCAAACTAAGAGGTTCAACAATATGTGTTAATCATGCGGAGAGTTTTATGCTTATCCGATCTATAATGTAGTGATATTGATTGGAGGATAAGTTTGTGACCTATGAAATAGGTAGTCATTTTGAATACAATCATGAGATAAATGTAGGTAGTATAAATAAGCTTGAATGGCTGCCTTCCATTGGCGATTCAACATTTACATTCTCAGGGAGAACTGCTATTGAATTAGCTATAAAAGATATTCAGGTAACCCGAAAAGTAGAGAATGTATATATGCCTTCTTACTGTTGTTCTTCGATGGTTGAACCATTTATTAACAATGGTATGAATGTAATGTTTTATGATGTCGATTGGCAAGAACAAGGAATGGTATATAATATCGATCCAAATATAGATTGTGACATCTTTTTTGTTATGAGTTATTTTGGGGTTGAAGAATTCAAATTGGAACCTGAAATGGAAATGTTTTCAAGGCGTAAAGTTATTATTATTGAAGACATAACTCATAGATTATTAAGTGACGATTCCTATTCAACAATAGCTGATTATTCTATAGCTAGTATTAGGAAGTGGCTGCCTGTACCAACCGGTGGTTATATAGTTAAACATAAAGGATTATTACTTACTGAAAAACCAAATGTTAAAAGTGATGAATTAGTTGAAAATAAGATAAAAGCAATGAAGGAAAAAAAACAGTATTTAGATGGACATAATATTGAAAAAAAATTATTTCTAAATAAATATGGTGAGTTTGAAAATGCCCTAAAAAAAGAAGTTAATTATTACAAGATCGATACCCTATCATTAAATTTAATCCAAGGTATAAAAATTGGAGAAGTTCGTGCAATTAGGCGAAAAAACGCAAAGATTTTATATAAGGGTTTAAAAAAGTTGAAATTCATTAAACCATTGATACCTAACCCGAACTTAGATAATAACTGTCCACTCTTTGTTCCAATAATAGTTGCAAATGGAAAACGAGATCATTTACGTAAGTTTTTAATAGACCACAATATTTATTGCCCAGTTCATTGGCCACAAAAAAACAATTCAAACTCAAAAATACCAAAGGATGAGCTCTCAATTGTTTGTGACCAACGCTATAATGAGGAGGATATGGAATATATACTCTCATTAATTGAACAATGGTGTTCTGGCATACAAACGGATGGAAGCCGTAAGGACGATGAATAATTCATTGTAAGAGGAGTTTATAAGATATTATGAAAGATATATATTTTGAGGATAACTATGGAAAACTTTATGAGAACCATGAGCAAGGTGTTTGTAAATCATATGTCTTTAAAAACAATTTTGGTCAAATAAAGCATATGTTTATTAAACGGGAAATCCCTGTAAAAATTAACGGGGAAATTTATTATGATCTTGTAACACCATATGGTTATGGTGGACCTATAATAACTGAGTGTCAACAAGGACTTAGAGAGAATCTAGTAAGGGAATTTATCGACGACTTTCAATGTTATTGCAAAAACAATAATATTGTTAGTGAATTTGTACGGTTTCATCCTATATTAGAAAATGTTAAAGACTTAAATAAGTATTATTCAGCTTCACATATTAGGAATACAGTTGGTACTAATTTATCGAAATATGACGATCCTTTCCAATCGGAATTTTCGAGATCGTGTAGAAAGAACATAAGAAAAGCTATAAAGAACAATGTAACTTATAGAATAAAAGAAAAACCCAATGATGTAAGTGAGTTCCGTGAATTTTATTTTTCAACAATGGATCGAAATAATGCTGCAGATTATTATTATTTTGATGAAGAATATTTTAATCTATGTGTTAAATATTTCAAAGAAAATTTGTTATTGGTTGAAGCAATTTATCAGGAGCAACCAATTGCCATGGGTCTATATTTCATATATGGAGATTTAATACATATACATCTTTCTGGTACACTTAGTGAATACCTTCACCTATCACCCGCTTATATTCTAAGGTATGCTGTTACCGAATGGGGCAAAGAAAATGGATATGATTTAATTCACCATGGTGGTGGAAGAACGAATGATCAACAGGACGGTTTATATACATTTAAAAAAAGATTTGGAGCAAATACAGAATTTGATTTTCATATAGGTAAGAAAATATGGAATGAAAAGATTTATAATCAACTATGTGAAAAAACACATACTAAAGATGAAGAAGATTTCTTTCCTGCTTATAGAAAAGCTATAGCAAAGGACTTTTAAGTATTAGGATGGAGGTAGAAATATGAATGAATTAAAAGATAAAAGATTATTAATTCTTGGTGGTTCCAGAATCTCATGTGAAATCGTAAGGCAAGCACAAAAAATGGGAATTTACACTATGGTCACGGATTGGTACCCATTAGAAAAATCACCTGCTAAACAAATAGCTGATAAATACTTTATGACTAGTACTACAGATATATCAGCAATGGTAAAACTTATAAAAGATCAACAAATTGATGGAGTAATAACTGGATTTACTGACTCTGTACTTCCGTATTACGGTGAAATCTGTAAAGCAGCTGGTTTACCTTGTTACGGAACGAAAGAACAATTTGAAATATTAACAAATAAAAACAAATATAAACAGTTGTGTAGAGAATTTGGAGTTCCAGTAATAGAAGAATATCAAATTGATGAGAAAGATTTAGAAACTGATGAAATTAATAAGATAAAATATCCAATCCTTGTAAAACCTGCAGATGGCAGTGGGGCAAAAGGGGTATCTATTTGTAAAAACAGAAGCCAATTAATAAAAGGATATCAGAAGGCCCTTGATCACTCAGAAAGCAGGGAAATACTCATAGAAAGATATGTTGAAGGTAAGGAGGTCACTGTATTCTATACTTTACAAGACGGTGAAGTCTATTTTTCTGGGATGGGTAACCGACACGTCAAACACAATCAAAGTGGTGTTATACCACTTCCGGTCGCTTATACTTTTCCATCTATTTATTTAAACGATTACCGTGAAAGAGTGGAACCTAGAGTTAAAGAGATGTTTAATTCACTAGGAATGAAAAACGGTATGGCTTTCATGCAGTGTCTGGTTGAGGGTGGAGAATGTTATGTTTATGATATCGGCTACCGTTTAACTGGAAGCCTAGAGTACAAATTATTAAATGAAATATGTGGATATGACCCATTAGAGATGATGATTAAATTTGCTTTGACTGGTCAAATGGGGAATAGTTCAATACGAGAAAAATCTAATCCGGTATGGAATAAATATGGATGCAATGTATCATTTTTAATAAAGCCAGGAATGATTGAAAAGGTTTATGGTATTGACGCAATTAAAGAAATACCCGGAGTAATTGATGCGGTTTTAGCTCATGTTGAGGGCGAAGAATTACCCAAATCAGCTAGAGGGACTTTAAGACAAATTGTATTAAGGGTGTTTGCGACATCAGAGAGTCAAGATGTACTAAAAAACATTCTCAATCAAGTCTATTCAACATTAAAAGTAATTTCAGTCGAAGGGGAAAATATGTTGCTTGAGGGATTTGACACTGAGGACTTAAAGGGTGAATTAGTATGAAAGCTGATATGAAACCTACATTATTAGTGAGTGGAGCAAGTGGACTATTAGGAAGTGAATTGATCACTCAGATACTTGAAAACGATAAATATAAAGTTATTGCACTGACATCGAAAAAGGAAACATTAACCCAAATGTTTGAAGGAAACCCTAATTTAAAAGTATTACATATAGATAATTGGGTTATTAACTTAGGGTTAAATAATCAAATAGATACCTTAATAAACTGTGCATTTCCTCGGTCTTCAAAACCGGAGGAGTTAGCCAAAGGATTATTGTTTACTGAAAACATTATTAAGGGTGCTATAGATATAGGTGTGAAAAAAGTTATTAATATTTCCTCTCAAAGCGTTTATAGCCAAAAATCAAAGTCCACAACAAATGAGGCTTCCTCAGTAGCACCCGAATCTTTATATGGAATGGCTAAGTATTCAAGTGAACGAATTGTTGCTACTTTATGTGAAAATCATAGTATTACTTTCACAAATATACGGTTAGCAAGCTTAACTGGCCTTAATTTTGAAGTGAGAATGACGAATCGATTTGTAAAGAATGCATTAACGGGTCATCCTATTACAATAAACGGTGGTAGTCAGCGTATTGCATACCTAGAAGTAAGGGATGCAGCTTCCGCATTAATAGCAATGTTAAATAATAATGTTGGTTCTTGGGAAACAGTTTATAACTTAGGTAACGAACAATCTTGTACAATTTTAGACCTAGCAAAACTTGTAAAAAAAACAGCTGAAAAATATTCAATTAACAAGGTCAAGTTAGAAATTAATGATGGACAAAATGATTTTAATAATTTAATAGACAGCACTTTATTTTATAAACAATTTAATTGGCAACCAAAATACAATATAAAATTAATGGTTGAGGAATTGTTTGAACATTATAAGCTGGGTGTGAATTAGGGGGACTTTTGATGTATGCTCTAATTATCGGGAGAGCCTATCCTGATGAGAAAACAGGTATGATGGGAATATTTGAATATGAGCAAGCTGTAGCACTCAACAATTATGGTATCAAAACAGTATATTCATTTTGTGATACACGTTCAATAAAAAGATTGCGCAGGCTTAATTATACAAAATTAGTTGCGAATAACGTTCCCGTTTATGGATATCATTTTCCCATTGGAGGAGCTCCAAGGAAAACATTCGATAAATTGAAGGGTAATAGAACTAGAAAGCTAATTAGAAAAGTATTGGATGAACACGGGATTCCTGATATTATTCATATACATTTTCCTTTATTAAATTTAAATAATGAGATTTGGGATTACTTGATAAGTTTAAACAGACCAATTGTAGTAACTGAGCACTGGACTAAGGTACAAACAAAGGAAATTGAATTATACAGACGTAAATTACTCAAACGGATCGTAAATGAATCAGATACTTTTATTTGTGTTGGGGATCAACTTAAAAGAAGTGTTGTTGAATTAACTGGAACTGAAAAAGAAATAAAAATAATACCTAATATGTTAAACCCCTTTTTTTATTATAAAGAACAAAAAAACAAAAAAGATACATTCAATTTTATTACGATAGGTAGATTAGTAGAAGTAAAAAGATTCGGTTTTACAATTGATGCATTCACGAAAGAATTCAGTGATAATAAAAATGTACATTTACATGTTGTCGGCGATGGTCCTTTGTTTAATAGTATTAACGAACAGATTAACAATCTAGGAATGAGCGATAAAATAACAATGCACGGCTTTCTATCACGCAATGAAACGTCAGATTTAATTAGGGAGTGCGATGCATTTGTATCGGCAAGCATACTAGAGACTTTTGGTGTACCTTTTATAGAAGCTATGGCTTGTGGAAAACCAGTCATAGGGGCAAAAAACGGACCAATTGATAGATATATTATTAATAATCATGGTGTTTTATTTGAACGAGATAATTTAAAAGATTTAACCAACTCCTTAAGAAAAGTATATGCCAATAGGTACACTTACAATGGAAAAGTAATATCACAAACTGCAATTAATATGTTTAGTGAAAAAGCTGTTGCTCAACAATTAAATGATGTATATCTTAGGTTAACTTAGTTGGAGGAAAATTAATGCCACTAATTAGTATTATTGTACCTGTTTATAAAGTGAAAGAACAATACTTAAGAGAATGTATTGATAGTTTAATCAGTCAAACTTTTAGTAATATTGAAATTATATTAGTAGACGATGGTACTCCCGATAACGGAGGAACTATTTGTGATGATTATGCCCAAGAGGATCAAAGGATTAAAGTAATACATCAAAAAAATCAGGGAGTTTCAGCTGCACGTAATAACGGCATGGATTTGGCAACTGGTGATTGGATAACCTTTGTTGACGCTGATGATTGGATTGAATTAGATTCATGTGAGAAGTTAAAAAATGTAATTATACATAAGGATATCGATTTTTTGATTTTTGCATTAAAAGTAAATTATTCTAATAAAGAATTGAAGAATCCCTTTTGGCATGAAGAATTTTCAGTTCTTAATAGGGAAGATAAGCATGAATTACAAATTCAGCTACTGTATAAAACAATATCGGAATTTAGTCCACCCCATAACATGGTGGGAGTTGCAGTGTGTAAGCTGTATAATAAGAACTTTCTTAGAAATAATAACTTTAGATTTAAAGAGGATTTACCTTTGTCCGAAGATGGCGTATTTGCATTTCATGCATTAGAAAAGTCTAATAAGGTCTTATATGTTAATGAGTATCTATATCATTACAGAAAACATGATGAATCAGCAACGTTAAAATATAGAGAAAATGCGGTTTCTGATTATAGTATAGGTTTGAAGGAGTTAAAGAACTGCTTATATAGCTACGATAAAAACGAAAGATTTTATACAGCATTAAACTTTAGAATAATTTTAAATATATCTGCAATTTGTAATCAATTATATTGTCATAAAAATAATGATGACTTTTTTATAAATAAGATTAAAAATATAAAAACTCTTTGTGAATCAATTCCATATAAAACTGCAATTAAGGAAGTAGGGGTTGGTTATTATTTTAAAAATAGCGGTTACTTCCAAAAGATAGGTTTCATACTTTTGAAAATGAAGGCTTTTTCTTTATATTATTATTTTACAATATTGGTTAATAAATATAAGAAGGGAAGGACACGATAACATATTTTGTATATAGTTTTGTCTTAATGTTTGTCCAAGTTATACGTGAAATCTATTTTACGAAATGCTTAGATACATTTAAATCAATTAGAAGAGTTAGAGGTTCTTTACTATTTCATAGAAGTTTCATTATAAAAAGCATATGGTAGTATAAAACTCTACATCTACAATCCCAAAAAAAGGATTTAACGCATTTTGAAGGGGTTTTTGAATAATGAGAAGCAATGGGGATATTTTAATAAACTTAAAATCTTTAAGTATCACAACCTTAACTTTATACATGTTGACAGCTTCTTTATATATAGCTGTTTTCAACAGCCTTTCAATTCAGATAGTTATACTAATAACTATATTAGGAACTTTAATACTCAATGAGGTTATAAAAAATGGGAGTATTCTTCTAATAAAAACAGATGTTTTTTTTCTTATAGCTACAATTACTGTCTTGGGGAGCTTACATGGTTTCACTTTGATTACTAGTGAATTTGCTGAACCTGTTATAATAAGCATTGGAATGATTATATCCATCTTCATCAGAGGGAGTATAGAAAATTATAATTACTCATTTAGGCTTATTAGATGGGGGGGAGTATTTTATGCTTTATCTGTAATGCTGACCTATTTTTTTCCAAGTTTATATCAAACTTTATTTTTGTCACAATTACGTCCGACTGTTTCTACAGATATTTTAACATCGCTGGAAAATGGATATTATACAGGGTTTACCGGACAGGTGGGTTATACAGCTGGGTATATTGTAAATGCACTAGGTTTAGTATTTTGCGGTTGGATTGCATATAGAAAAGGTTTCTCCAAAAAAGAGATCTTTGTATTTTTAATTCTATTCATTGGTCTGCTACTAACTCAAAAACGAGCACATTTATTATTCTTGTTTTTATCATTATTTATTGTGTATATTCAATTTACAAGTGACTTTTATGTCAAAATGAAAAAAATAATTAAAACAGCTTTTATTATAATACTAGTAATAATACCTTTCGTAATATTAACTAGCTTAACGAGTATAGGACGAATGCTTTTTGCACGATTTTATGATACAATCCACGCTTTTTCTTTGGGGAAGGATATAACGAGTAATCGAATTCCTTTATTGGAACATGCATGGGATATATTTTTGCAAAATCCTGTATTTGGTATAGGATGGGGAAATTTCAGGGAAACTGTTGTTGGTAATGTAACAGATCACACTGAAATGGAAACACATAATATTTACCTGCAATTGCTAAGTGAAACAGGAATTGTAGGAACTGTTTTTATATTAACACCATTCTTATTAACGTATATATATACAATGAAAATAACTCGAATGCTTAATCGAAAAAAAGATTATTATTCATATGAATGGAAGATGGCAGTTCTCTTTTCCTTATTTATTCAAACTTTTTTCTTACTTTATGGATTAACTGGGAATCCACTGTATGATTATAGCTTCTTATTCATGTACTTTTTATCCTTTGGGTTGATATATTCATTCTGGCAGAGTAATAAACGAAAAAATAGCACGTATAACCAATCGTTTAGATTTAGGCATTGATACTAAAAGGGGGAACAAAGCAAAAATGAAAAAGATAGGAATCCTTACTTTAAATGGTTATTTTAATTACGGAAATAGATTGCAAAATTATGCATTGCAGGAAATACTTAAAAGATTAGGCTTTAATGTTGAGACGATAATAAATGATACAAATTTCAGCAATCAAAACGGTGGTAGTAGTAATAGGATGGGCAAAATTAAAAAAATTAGAGAAAAAAACATGAAGGAATTATATGAAATATTATTTAAAAAAGCTGAGAACTATTTATATAAAAATAAGTTAGACCAACAAAGGACCCAGATATTCAAGGAATTTTCGTTATCATATATTGATGAAACAGAGTTTAGTATCTCAGAAGATTATATTCCAAATGATTTACCTGATAGGTATGATTTCTTCGTTACAGGTAGTGACCAAGTTTGGAACCCTAACTATAGAAAAGGATCCCCTATTGATTTCTTAACTTTTGCTTCCCCAGAAAAAAGAATAGCTTATGCGCCTAGTTTTGGAATCTCTGAAATTCCCCAAGAATACATTGGAAATTACAAATCATGGTTATCAGAAATGGCTCACTTGTCTGTAAGGGAAGAAGCGGGTGCTAGGATTATAAAAGATTTGACCGGCAGAGATGGAACTGTTGTGTTAGATCCAACTATGATGTTGACAAAAGAAAAATGGCTTTCTATTTCTAAAGTAGCTTCTAACAAACCGGTAAAAAAATATTTATTAACATATTTTATAGGTCATATATCAAAAGAAAGAATGACATTATTGAATAACATTGCTAGGAAGAATGATTTAGAAATAGTACACCTGGCACAAGTAAAAGATAAAAAAGCTTATTTATCAGGTCCGAGTGAATTTATTGATTATATTAATTCAGCAAGTATATTTTGTACGGACTCATTTCATGGAGCAGTATTTTCTATTTTATTAGATACCCCATTTATAATATTTAACAGGGAGGGAAAATCACCTTCTATGAATTCAAGAATTGACACTTTATTAAAAACCTTTAAATTGGAGTCCCGTTCAGCCGAAAATATCGAAACTAATGAACAAATATTTGATGTGGATTATTCACACACAGTTCCAATTTTAGAAAAAGAACGAAAGAAAGCATGGGATTACTTGGAGAATGCATTAAGTGTTAGAATAAAATAGTGTAAAAAATTACCATTAAGTGATTTCAGGAATACAGGAAGGAAAGAAGTTGTTAGGAATGAGTCAAATAAAAAAAGGTGCAATACTATCCTACATATCTATTTTTATTACAATTTTAATTGCTCTATTATATACTCCTGTAATGATCCGGCTGCTTGGTCAAGCTGAATACGGTTTATACGCATTAATTGGTTCAGTAGCTGCATATTTTAGTGTATTAGATATGGGGTTAGGAAATGCGATTGTAAGATATACCTCCAGGAATAGAGCTATTGGTGATAAAAAAGCAGAGTCAAATCTGAATGGTATGTTTCTTATCTTATATTCGATTATAGGCATGTTAACTATTGCAATAGGTACTATTTTATATAATACGATAGACAATATATTTGCTGCTAGTTTATCTGCAACTGAATTAGATAAAGCAAAAATAATGGTAATCATTTTAATTATCAACTTTTCTCTATCACTTCCCTTAGCTACTTTTGGCTCAATAATGCAGGCTTACGAAAGATTTGTAGTTGTTAAGATAGTTGCAATTATAAGATCTCTTGCGGCACCTGTAATTATCTTACCAATACTATTTTTGGGGTATGGATCGGTTTCGATGGTAGTTATTACTACCTTTGTAAATATCTCATGTTTATTATTTAATGTGTTTTACTGCTTTAAGTGTTTAAAGATAAACTTTTATTTTGGAAAAATGGATTTTCAATTGTTAAAAGAAATATTAGGCTATTCATTTTTTGTTTTTTTAGGCGTTATTGTAGACCAAATATATTGGAATACAGACCAATTTATACTGGGTACAATAGCAGGAACAATTCCTGTTGCTGTCTATGCAATAGCTATGCAATTCATAAAACTTTATAAGCAGTTTTCAACTTCTATAAGTGGTTTATTTCTGCCAAGAGCATCTATAATGGTTGCAAATAATTCTAGTAGTGAAGAATTAACCAATACTATGATAAAGTTCGGTAGAATTCAATATATAATATTGGCTTATATCTTAACTGGTTTTATATTATTCGGGCAACCTTTTATCAATTTATGGGCTGGTAGTGATTATGATAATGCTTATTATATAACTCTCATAGTAATGATACCGTTGACTATTCCTTTATTTCAAAATTTTGGTATTTCTATACTGTATGCGAAGAATTTACAAAAATTCAGATCGGTAGTATTAATTTTTATTGCAGTATTAAACATTGTTATAACTATACCTTTAGCACAAGGATTCGGTGGCATTGGTGCTGCAGTTGCTACTGCAATTTCATTAACAATAGGTAATACTATTATCATGAATATTTATTATCACCGCAGAATTGGAATTAATATGCTCCTATTTTGGAAGAATATTATTCTAATGTCTCTCCCAATGGTGCTTTCACTATTAATGGGTATTGGGATTAACTACATATTTAATTTTGAAAATGTGTTATTAATGTCGTTTAATATATTACTATACTCATTTACTTTTACAATTTTATTGTGGGTACTGGGATTAAATAAATATGAAAAAGAGTTATTTTCATCGATTATAATTAAATTTGGAAACTTGGTACTAAGAAGATAGGTTTATGATGCAATAAAGGATGTGAAAAAATGAATGGAAATATTAAGGAATTAATGGATACAGTAGTAAAAAATGATTATTGTATAGGTTGTGGACTATGCGCAAGTTTAGCAGAATCTCCGCTAACTATGAAAATAAATGAGGATGGAAAGTATCAGCCCTCTTTAAAGGAAGATAATCATGATGCAAATATGAAAATTAGTGCTTTATCTGTATGTCCATTTGCAAGAGATAATGATAAAGAGTCAGAAATAGGGAAGAACGTCTTTGGAGAAGTAAGTAATATTAGGTTCGATAAATATTCAGGATATTATATCAAGAGTTATGCAGGATATGTAATAGAAGGAGAATTTAGATCAAAAGGAAGCTCTGGAGGCATGGGAAACTGGATTGCTACTCAACTTTTTAAAAAAAATCTTGTTGATGGCATAATTCATGTGAAATCAAGTTCGGATAATAATTTGTTTGATTATCAGATCTCTTATACTATAGATGAGTTATCTAAAGGTGCCAAATCAAAATATTATCCTATAGAAATGTCTCAAGTACTTCAATTTGTAAAAGAAAATGAAGGTAGGTATGCATTAATAGGAATACCTTGTTATATTAAAGGGGTACGATTATTAGCGGAACAAGATAAAGTAATAAACGATCGAATTAAATTCTTTATAGGTCTCGTATGCGGTCATTTAAAAAGTAACATATTTGCAAAGTCTATAGGCTGGCAATTGGGAATAGAACCAGATAAATTAAAAGAAATTGATTTTAGGAAAAAGTTAGAAGGTAGAGCTGCTAATAATTATGGTGTTGAAGTCAAAGGTGAGAAAGATGGAGATGATGTTGTACTAAGTTCCCCAACGAAAGAATTATATACAACGAATTGGGGACAAGGAATGTTTAAATACAATGCATGTGAATTTTGTGATGATGTCTTAGCGGAGACTGCTGATGTAACAGTAGGTGACGCATGGCTTCCGGAATATTCCAATGATAGTATGGGGACTAATGTAATCGTAGTAAGAAACCCTATTATAGAAAAGATATTTGAAGAAAACCGGGATAATACCATTCATATTGAGGATCTTAGTTCGAAAAAAGTTTATCAGTCACAGGCCGGTGGATTTCGTCATAGAAGAGATGGACTTTCCTACCGACTATATCTAAAAGACCAAAATAACGAATGGAGACCAGATAAAAGAGTAGAACCGAGTAATAATCATAGTTCAAAAAGGAAAAGAATATTTAAAAAAAGAACATTACTTTCACAAGAAAGTTTTAAGGCATATAAAATAGCAGAACAGAGAAAAGACTTTGATGAGTTTATAAAATATATGGAACCACTTATAAGGGAATATAATAAATTAAATGCACCGCCCTTTGTCAAAAGAGCTATGGGTAAAGTTAAAAGAGAGGTTTATAAACTGGTGAAGAAATAATTTGCAGAATATCTCACGGAAAAAATGTTTAGGAGGGCATGGGTCAGATTCATTGGTTTTGCAAAAATGGATATAAAATCCTATTAATGAATAAAAGATATTTACAAAAATAAAAAGAGCCTCTATCGTAGAAGTAAGTCCATGCTTTTTCCCAAATCATCTACAAAGGAGCACCAAGTGTAATAAAAATATAGGTCATA
>Ga0079226_10002208_pt1 | contig 15004 bp, 9 predicted proteins | sample Poulit2014_FD_76345 | JGI IMG/M metagenome (GOLD analysis project Ga0079226, IMG submission 76345) | Agricultural soil microbial communities from Georgia to study Nitrogen management - Poultry litter 2014 | ecosystem: Environmental > Terrestrial > Soil > Agricultural land | place: USA: Georgia... | reverse complement strand
TTGTGATCTTTAAAATTGAGACTATAATTAGCTGTTACATTGGCTAAAATTGTATATTGTTGACCATAATTCTTCGTAAGTCGGGGATCGCTCGGACCCTTTTCAGCTCCCTCTAAATATTTCTCGGGATCTTTTTTTCCACCGCTTTTATAAGCAGCCTTATTAAAATTATACAATGTCCATGGTTGTTCCCAAGTTTTTTGATCCGTAAAATCTTTACTATAGGAAAGTGTTCCTTTAATGTTGAGTCCATCTATAGCCGGGGGAGTAAACTCTAAAGTACCGATTCCCTTAAAATAATATTGCTGCTTATGATTATATCCTGTTTGGTCAGTACCGGTAACTACTGGGTTCCAACCATGTTCAAGTCCAGGACCAGGTAATCCATTTGGGTAATAGGCAGGTTCATTAGGACCTTGTAACATTAAGGCCTGGAATGTTGTAAAAGCAGATTCAGTTGGCCAATTCCGGTCTTCCCATCGCCCACTTATATTGAAAGTGGCCTTGAAACTTTCCGAAACCTGTACGCCGATATTACTCCTTAAATTAAGCTGATTATATTTTGTAGCACTATTTCGGTAGTACCCGTCCTTTGTACGACCACCTAACGAAAGGTAGTAAGTCAGGTCAGAAGTTCCCCCCTGTACTGAAACATCTCCTTTCATTTGATTGGATAACGGTTTTAACGCTTCATCGAACCAATCGGTATCGGGATAAAGCCATCGATCTCGGTCAGGATCATTATATTTTTGAATTTCTTCTTGCGAATATGCAGGGGATGACCCATTATATTTATTAATTTCATTAAGCATCCTCATGTAGGTTTGTGCGCCTGTTAGTTCTGGAACACGGGTTGGTTGATTAAAACCTTTATCAAATTTAACTGTTAGTTCTGGTGCTTGGTCCTTGTTTCCACTTTTAGTAGTTACAAGGATCACACCATTAGCTGCTTCAGAACCATAGATCGCTGCATCAGGTCCCTTTAATATACTTACATTCTCTATATCCCCAGGCGTGAGACTATTAAATTCCCCTGATCGGTCAGGTACACCATCGATCACGATCAGAGGGTCATTTGCATTTAAACTATGATTCCCACGAATACGTATTGTGCTACCTTGACTTCCTGGTTCTCCACTGGTATTTATTGCAGTAATTCCTGCTTCTTGGCCCGCTAGTGTATTTGTTAAATTAGCTGTAGGCAACCTTTCCATTGTTTCAGCTTGTACAGTACCCACAGAACTCGTCAAACTTTCTTTTTTTTCAGTACCATAACCTACTACGACCACTTCCTCCCCTTTGATTGCTTCTGGATTAAGCTTAATATCAAATTCTTGTTGTCCATTTATAGATATTTCTTTGCTTTGATAGCCTACAAATGTAGCTACTAATGTATCCTGCAAGGATTCAACTGATAATTCAAAATGTCCTTTTGCATCAGTTGATGTTCCGGTTGTGGTCCCTTTCACTAAAATATTCACCCCCGGTAATGTTTCACCGGTCTTCGCATCAGTCACTGTCCCCTCTATATTTTGTCCTTGTACTAAACAAACAGAACACAAAAATATAAAACAAAATAATACTCCGTTTTTAAGGCTTAACATAATACCAACTCCTTTATTATTAGACGATACTTAAGTGAATATCTATAATACTTCTATATTTCTTCATTTATCTTAATAAAGTAGAGATATATATGCAAATAATTATTTTATTTATCTTATTTTAATTTCTCTTAACCTTTCGTTCCTTTATTTTGTCTGATTATTTCTTTTTATTTGTTTAACTTATATGATATATAGTTTTTAGCATACAATATTATTTATTTTATAATTTGTTGATATGAATGAACTTACTGTTCCAAATAAATTTATTTCAAATGAGGTTGAAATTCTTCACACTTCAAGAGAGATTGCCCGCCAACCTTCATCATGGGTAAAAGTCTGGGAAAAAATAAATAGCGAGCAAAAGCAACTCATCAGCTTTTTAGAACCTCTAAAGGAAAAGGATGGTTTGAACATCGTCCTTACGGGAGCCGGCTCTTCTGCCTTTGTCGGTGAAAGCGTCTCAAACTCATGGGTTCGCTCTTTTGAATGTCCGGTTCAAGCAATCCCTACCACTGACTTGGTTACACATTTCCGCGACCGGATAGCTGCAAATAAACCGTTATTGCTGATCTCGTTTGCTCGGTCAGGCAATAGTCCTGAAAGTACGGCCGCTGTAGAACGAGCCAATGCATATTGCGAGGAGGTATATCATCTCTCCATCACTTGCAATCCGGACGGTAAGTTGGCTCAGATGGCCGGCGATGATAATGTACACGCTTTCCTACTGCCGGAAGAAGCCGAAGATCAAAGCCTGGCGATGACGAATAGCTTTACCAGTATGGCCCTGGCTGCTACACTTATCCCCGCGATCGCAGATGGAAATGATGAACAGCTTGATGAAGAAGTAACCACACTTTCCCAATATGGCAAATCGATAATTAATGATTCGCTGACTACTTTACAAAAAGTGGCTCAAGAAGATTTTGATCGCGTCATATTTCTTGGCAGTGGTCCCTCTTTGGGAATTGCCCGAGAATCGCATCTTAAAGTTCAGGAGCTGTCAAATGGAGAAGTGCTTGGCAAGTTTGACTCTTTTCTGGGGTTCAGACATGGCCCGAAAGCAATTATCAATGATGATACGCTGGTCGTATATCTTCTATCCAATGAAGAAGATGTAAAGCGCTATGAGAATGATCTTATAGAACAGATTGCCCAGCATGAATACGATTTAACAACGCTGGCTATTACAGAAGGCAAAACTGAACCTTCGAAAGCAGACTATACTATAAATTTTGGGAGACAAGGCCTGGATCCCAAACTTTGGTCTATTTTATGCACCTTGCCTGGCCAAATTATTGGGTTCTATAAGTCGCTACTTTTAGGATATAGCCCCGACAATCCTTCACCGGATGGTACCATTGCCCGGGTCGTTGAGGGCGTTACTATTTATGATGACATTACTTAAATAATAATAGTACATATGCTACTTACTGTTTGTGCCAACCCCTCCGTCGATTCCTTTTGGAAAGTAGGTTCCCTTGAACGAGGAACTACGAATCGTTCAGAAAAAGAATCCTTCTTTCCCGGTGGTAAAGGCATACATACTGCTCTGGCACTGGCTGAACTGGGCCAGCAAGTCACCACGCTGGGACTTTGGGGTGGCCAAACGGGTCGCTGGCTTCAACATGAATGCAATCGCCGCGACATTGATACCATCGGACCCGTCGTTGATGACTGGAGCAGAATCTGCATTACTATGCGTTCTGATACCGACTGGAATGAAACGGAACTGCTGGGCGGAGGCCCCACTGCGGAGCCGGATACTATTTCTGAATTTAACCAAGCCTATAGCCGTTGTCTCCAAACAGGCCGCCCAGAAGCTATACTCATCAGCGGCTCCGTACCCAGTGGCTTTAATGACCGGTCTTATATTGGGCTGGTAGCCGAAGGCAAGAAGCACGACGTGCCCGTATTTGTGGACGCTTCCGGCATGCTCTTGAAAAACACGCTTGAGGCCCAGCCTTACGGAATCCATATTAATCATAAAGAAGGCCGGGAGCTTTCGGGGCGGGAAGATCCGGTGGCCATCACCCACTGGCTTCATGAATGCTGTACGCTGGCGGCAGTTACGGCCGGGGCCGATGGACTGTACCTCAAATATAAGGATACTATTTTCCATGCATCGCACGTCCTCGATCAAGACCGGATATTCAGTACCATTGGTTCGGGCGACTGCCTGCTGGCAGGACTCGCGCTTGCCGTATTGCAAGAAGAAGATACGAGAGAATGGGCCCGCTTTGCTACGGCCTGCGGCAGTGCCAATTGTATTAATCCGCAATTAGGAATGCTTAAAGCAGGTATTGTAGAGAATTTTATAGACGAAGTGAAGGTGGAAAAATTATGAGCTGATGGCAAATTGACCATATTTGTTGCAAGGGTTTTTCGTAAAACGTGGGTAACGGCCAACAATTAAACACTTTCCGCCCCTGATCCAAAAGCGGACAGAGCCAATATGCTCAAGGAGGAAATACAGAAAACGTATTACTAAATGTTTGATTAATAGGAAACTATTGGTGGTTTTTTGAAAGATTGTAGTTTATTAAATGTAAAGAAAGCTCAGGTGTTATAATGGCCACAGATAAAAATGATCTCTTGGTAATCGGTGAGCTGAATATGGATCTCATCCTCGACGATGTCCGCTCCTTCCCTGAACTGGGCAAAGAAAAGATAGCCGGTGGACTTAATTTTACTTTAGGGAGCTCAGCAGCTATCTTCGCTGCCAATGCCTCTCGTTTGGGGCTTGAGACCGATTTCTGCGGCATGATTGGCAATGATAGTTTTGGTAAATCAGTCCTTCAACAACTATCTGACTTTAGTGTAAATACCGGCTCCGTTGTCATCTCAGATCAGCATCAAACCGGCCTAACAGCCATTATCCGTCACGCTGATGATCGCGCTATGGTAACCTACCCCGGAGCCATGCAGCATTTCTCCTTAAAAGAGATCCCGGACCAAGCCTTTCAAGGGACCAAACACCTTCATACCTCCTCTCTTTTCCTGCAGCCCGGCATTAAAAAGGATCTTTTTGCTATCATAGAGCGAGCAAAAAGGGAAGATATGACAGTTTCCGTTGACACCCAATGGGATCCGCGAGAGCAATGGGATATTGACTTTGAACAATTAGTATCCCGGATCGACTTCTTCCTCCCCAATGAGGATGAATTCCTTAATATAGCCGGTACTTCTTCACTTGATAGTGCTATACACCAATTTCAACCCTATCTGACCAACGGTAGCATAGTAATAAAACAAGGTACTAAAGGCGCAACTTTAGTAACTAAAGAGAAAGTTCAGCAGGTTCCCGGTTATCTTAACAAACAGCCAAAAGATGCTATTGGAGCCGGTGATAGCTTTAATTCTGGTCTTATCTACCGTTTTTTACAGGGAGATTCCCTGGAGCAATGTGTCAAATTTGGAAATATTACCGGCGCCGTTTCTACAACCACCTCGGGAGGCACCAGCGCTATCCAAAGTTTTAAGGCCGTCCGAAAAATTGCAACTACGCAACTTTCAATCACTGATTTCAATGAATTTACAAGATAAATTTTCTGCATTGGACCAGCAAAATAAAGCAATGCTGGCCGTTAATTTTTATAACTTTGAAACCCTTGCCGCTAATCTTCGTGCCGCTGTCGCTCAGGAAAGTCCCGTCATCCTTCAATCCACGAAAAGTACCATTGATTATCTTGGATTAGAAGTAACGACCAAGCTGGCTCGGGCAGCCGTTAATCAATTTGGAGCTGAAGCCTGGCTGCATCTTGATCATGCCCAAGATATTGAATTAATTCAGCGTGCACTGGATGCTGGTTACGATTCTGTAATGATTGATGCCAGTGAAAAGCCACTTGAGGAAAACTTAGAACTAAGCCAAAAGGTAGTAAAGATGGCAGAGCCCTATGGCGCAAATGTAGAAGCAGAGTTGGGTTATATCGCTAAATTAGGACAATCAAAAGAAGAAGTAGCTTTTACCCAGCCGGACGAGGCCCAATCTTTTGTCGAAAAGACCGGTGTTAATGCACTGGCTGTAGCTATTGGGTCTGCTCATGGATTTTATGATCAAGAGCCTGAACTCGATATTGAACTTTTAAGCCTGATACACGAATCCACCCCGGCTGCTCTTGTACTGCATGGCGGTTCGGGCATTCCGGATGCTCAAATACAGGCGGCTGTACGCAATGGCATCAGAAAAATAAATGTGGCTACTGAGGTTAAAAATGGCTTTATGAACAGTCTTCGCGAAGAATTACCGAGATCTGATGAAATTGATCTTCGCAAAATTTTTCCTGCTGCTATTGATCATGTACAACAATTACTGGAGCAAAAAATAGCCATGGTTAATAATGCCAGCTCAAAACAATAACCATTATTTACGGACTGTAAATGTTAATAGAATAAAATAACAGAATGGTTTCCTTAAAAGAATTCCCTAAAATTGACGCTCATATTCATTTTAATGCCAACCGTGATCATCTGTTGCAGATGGCGGAAGATTATGGATTCTCACTGGTATCCATAAACACGGAAGTGCCGGAGTTCCCCCCCATCAATGCACAGCAGCAGCTTATTCTAAGCCATCGTAATAAAACAGATGTCGACCTTAATTATGCCACTACCGTATCCACAGAAAATGTGTTTGCAGACGGATGGGCAGATCAGGCTATAGCTAAAATAGAGAATGATTTGAATAATGGGGCTATAGGCGTCAAGTTCTGGAAAAATATTGGAATGAGTGTACAACGACCTAATGGGGATTTTCTAAAGCTGGATGATGAAGAGCTGGAGCCTGTATTTGCTTATTTAGAAGATCAGAACATTCCTGTACTGGGACATCAGGGAGAGCCTAAAAATTGCTGGTTACCCATCGACGAAATGACCGTTAAAAGCGATCGTGAATATTTTTCTGGTCATCCGGAGTATCATATGTATAAGCATAACGAATATCCGGATTATTGGGATCACATTAAGGCCCGCGATCATATTCTGGAACGTCATCCCAGCCTAAACTTTGTGGGACTACATCTGGCCAGCTTAGAATGGAATATCGAAGAAGTCATGGAACGGCTGGATCAGTTCCCTAACCTGATGGTCGACCTTGCAGAACGCATCACGCATCTCTATTACCAAACGGCGGATGACCGGCAACAAATGATCGACTTTTTTACAAACTATCAGGATCGCATTATCTATGGAACTGATATCATTGATGACCCCGATTCCACTCCGCAAGAGATCAGAACAGATTTAGAAAATCGATGGACGACTCACTGGCAGTTTTTTACTACTGATGATGAAATGTATTCACCACAAGTAGACTCTTCTTTCCGCGGGCTGGATTTGCCTGAAACTATTTTGGAAAAATTATACCGGACTAATGCGATAAAACGTTATCATCTCGATCAGATGTAATAAAAGGGACCTTTAAAACCTTTGACTATTCGTCATTCTGGACCTTGATCCGCTGACAGTTAGATCCGTTCTTGAATCTATCCGGTTTTGGACTCTAAAAAAGAGAGTTTGAACTAACACCTCCCCTGTCCGGTTCAGAATGAGGATGTAGATTTTCAAAGCCATCCAATATTTGGATGCGCTTCATCTGAGTGATGGATCCCTTCTAAAGCATCTAACAAAAAATCCTTACTTACGTTTTTTTTACCGAACTATTGAGCCAAAGAATCAAAAAACTCGTTCACGTGGCAGCATGATAAAAGGCTATATTTTAACCAGATTAACTTAAATCCTCATCTCGCCTCATACCTTTACTACATTAATATTTCGTTTCCTGAATTTGGTTTCATATTCTTCGTCAATTTTTTCATCCGTAATGATCATATCAATGGGGGTTAAATCACAAATAAAAGAAAAGCTATGTCGTCCAAATTTTGATGAATCGGTAACGGCAATGACTGTATTAGAACGCTGAACCATTACTTTATTTAATTTGGCTTCAAGGGGATTAGAGGTTGTCAACCCATGGTCTATATCCATTCCATCCACTCCTAAAAATAGTTTATCGAAAAAGTAGTTCTGCATGGCATGTTCTGCTTCAGGGCCTACCAATGAGTATGACTTTTCACGCAGCACGCCTCCAGTCATCATGATTTCCAGCTCATCCTCTGCGGCCAGCTCCAACGCTATATTAATAGAATTAGTCATTAAAGTAATATTGGTTTGGCCTTTCAACTGGGTAGCAATTTCCCTTGTAGTTGATCCGGAATCCAGTATGATGGATTCTCCATCTTTAATCATTTCTCCGGCATATTTAGCAATACGCCTTTTCTCTTCAATATTAATTTTTCTTTTTTCTTCTATTGAGGGATCCTTATAAATATTATTGAGCAGTAAAGCCCCTCCATAGGTTCGATGTATTAACCCCTTTTCCTCAAAGAAGTCAAGGTCATTTCTAATAGTTACGGTAGAGACATCAAACTCTTCACTTAGCTCATCTACTCGAACAGAGCCTTTACTTTGTATACGTTGTAATATTTTATCCCTTCGATCTACTGTTGATTTCATATATTTCCTTTCTTAAAATATTATTTCAAATAACAATCTAATAAACTTTCGTTACCTTACGAAAGTTTATACAAATTAAACTTGTGCAGTACAAGTGGGGACACAATAATTAGAACTGCATTAGAAAAACTACACGGAATAGTCTATCTATTGATTGGCCATTTTCGAGGATAGTTCCTCATTGTTAACATAAGATTTGCCGCTTAATCGAAACTGGCGAGCCTTGCTTTCTCTGCCCATTTCATCCACTCCTGAAACAGACAATCCAATAAACGGACCTTGGGCATTTTGCTTTTCGATATTTATCTTGTCTTTTGAACTTGGATATATTTTAATTTGCCACTGTTGCCCATAGCGTAATTTAACAACCCACCATCGAACTTTATTATTGTGAGGAAATTTCAACCGGTAGTTTTTAGTGCCCTGGTTAAGGGTTATTTTGGGTTTGGACAGCTTGGTTTGAGCATCAGTCATCCAAGGACTTTTAGGCACCAATGCTTTGTGCTCATAAAGTTCAGCCAACATGCCATCGCTGGCATTCTCGGCCATAAATGCATTCATGCTAAAATGAATACTTCCGGATATACCCTTATTTTGTCGTATAATTTGCTGCTGATTACCAATTTCAAACTTTGACGCTCCTTCTTCCTGCGTCATATAAAATTTACTGGCAAAAAGTCCCGGCCATATATGCCTGTCTTTACTATTTTGTTGCGACCACCATTTCAACAGTATTGGAAAGCTTTGTCCATCTTTTTCAATGGGCCAGTACAACTGTGGAGCCAAATAATCGACCCAACCTTTCCTTAACCACTTTCGAGAGTCTGCAAATAAACGTTCATAAGCATCAAATCCATGTATTCCTTCCGGATACCCTGGACGCCAGATTCCAAAAGGAGAAATGCCAAAAATGCAGTGAGGATCAATCTGTTTTATTTGTTTGTGCAGCTCTTGTACAAAAGAGTCTACATTTTGACGACGCCATTCATTAATATCGGGAGCGCCTTCCAGCTTTAATTGCCGTCCATAAGAGACCGAATCCGGAAAGGGAATAGGATTCCCCTGACCATCACGAGCGGGATAAGGATAGAAATAATCGTCCAGATGGACCCCATCTATATTATACCGGCGAACCACATCGGTGATGACATCAATAGAATATTGGCGTGCTGCCGGTAGTCCGGGATCAAGCCAAAGATAATTCCCGTATTCCAACACCATCTTGGGCTGCTTATTTTTTATATGCCCCATAGCCAATGGACCGTCTTCAGAAGGATGGGAAGCCCGAAATGGATTGAACCAGGCATGCAGCTGAAGTCCCCGCCGGTGTGCTTCTTTTACGGCAAAAGCTAAAGGATCATAATAAGGGTCCGGTGCTTCCCCTTGCTTTCCATTTAAATACTCCGACCATGGTTCATATTGTGAAAGATAAAATGCGTCGGCCGCCGGACGTACCTGGAGGATTACAGCATTTAAATTTAGTGCCTCTGCCCTATCCAAAATAGTAATGAGCTCCTCTTTCTGTTTAGCCACCGAGAGCCCCGCTTCTGAAGGCCAGTCGATATTATTAACGGTAGCCACCCATACACCCCGAAATTCCCGGGGAGTTTTAGGTATGTCAGTAAACTTTGGCGCAGGAGGCTGACCTTTTAGTTCAATAACGGGACGCTCGGGTTCTTGTTCCGTATTAGTTTCTTTGGTTGCTCCCTGTTCAGGCTCTTTGGTAACCTTTTTCGTTGAGATACAGCCTTCAAAGAGGATGAGAATTAGTAATATTGAAAATAGAAATGGAAAAGATAATTGATATTTCAAGTTGTGTCGAACTTATGGAAGTGAATCAGTACTTTATTTAAAGAACAATCTAATGTTCTCAGATGATTGATTCAAAAACAATTCTCAATTGCCGAATTTTAATCGTACAATTTTTCCATCCATAGTTGTTGCTAACAGCTCATTATCATTCAGCAGATATATATCATTAACCAAGGCATTTGATATCTTATGGATCCACAATAGCTTACGCTTCTGACGGTCAACGGCAAATATTCTTCCATCATCAGTAGGTATAAACACGATCTGATCCTTTACTCTAATGGGAGATGGTCCAATCTCATAGCCCAGTCCTATATCTTTGGCCCAAGCCAAATCCATGCTATCACTGTTAGCATGGTAGGCAAAAAGTGAGTCGTGCATAGCGGTCGTAAAAACAAGCTCTTTATCATCCGATATACCAATAGCTTCACGTCCTTTATGTTTCTTTGAGCGCCAAACAACCGTTCCCGATTGCGCATCTAAAGCGGTGATATAACGGTCCGGTGCAGATATAAATATCTTTCTATGCGCTTTAACAGGAAAAACTGAAGCCGGAGAGTACATCCTGTTTCGACTACCGGAAGACCATTGCCACGCTATATCTCCTGTTTCCTTATCGAGAGCATAGAAATGGTTCCCCCAGGTTCCAAAATAAGTCTTTCGCTTATCAACTAATGGCTGTGTTACTACAAATCCACTGATATCCTTGTTTTCCCACAGAAGTGTTCCGTTTTCCAAATCCAGTGCGCGAAATATACCTTCAGAACTTCCTATCAAAACTTTATGCTCATCAATAACAGGGGAAGCTACAATAGATTTGTTCGTTTCATATTTCCAAATCACAGAACCATCTGTTGCATTCAGACTGTAAATTGTACTATCCGTAGAAGCAATAACTACCTGATTTCCCTCCACCGCGGGTGTCGCATATATCTTACCATCTGTTTTAAACTTCCAGGCTACTTCTCCATTTTCCAAATAACGTGCCATAAGGTAGCCTTTTGAATTCGGATGAATAGCCAAACCATCCGCAACAATTACACCTGCTCCAATATCACTGGAGTCTTGCTTTTGCCAAACTACAGATACCTGAGAATATCTCTGATTTACCTCATAGGAAGGCCTCGCATATGAATCCCTATCAGATGCAAAGTCATGCTTCTCCAATACTATACGCGTCCAGGGTTCTTTCGTTTCTACTCCCGGGATCCGCTCGGAATAAGTCATCTTTCCAGCACTAACTTTAACAATATTATAGCCCCCTACTTCTTTATCAGCTCTCAGATTGGAACGGCCCATAACGGCCGGAATACCTTCATAATTAGCCGCCTTATTCTGGTGGCCATGACCGTGCAAAATGGCTTGCGTATTAACTTTTTTGAGCTCTTCAATTATTAAATACCAATTGGCCAATTCTTCATTTATAGGATAATGATTTAAAAATATCACCGGTTGCTTCTTATCCATATTAGATAGTTTTTTTCGAAGCCAAACGATATCTTCATGCGGAACTAAGCCCGGTGCCATCCTCATATTGGGACCACTTCCGGTTCCTATGAAAAATATGCCATGCTTTCTAAATGCAACACGCTCATAACCAAATATTTGTTTAAAACTATTAGTACCACTTTCGGACCAGTTCGTATCATGATTACCGGGAATGACGTACCAAGGCTTATCCAATTTTTGGAGCATGCTGTGTGCCATCATCAGTTCCTTATCAGAGCCGAAATCAGTGATATCCCCGGTTATGATTACGAATTCTATTTCATCATTAGTATTGATATCCTGCACCGTTCGTTTTAAATCCTGAGATGGAACTGAATTACTTTCACTTATATGAGTATCTGAGATATGTGCAAAGGAAAAGTCCTCGCGCGTCTGTGCTTTTAAAACTGAAAAGGAAAGCAGGTAAATTAATACACAGATATAGTAACAGCGATATTTCATATTGATTCATTTAACGGTCAGTTATAAATGGGAAGCCACCCTGTGTACTACCATTTAAAAATTTCAGGGATTTTTGAGATACGATCCAATAAATCCTCATAAATAATTAGCAGGTTTTCCGACGCACGGCCAACGTAACTGATGCTATGTTGGCGCAGTTGGCCTTCATAGGGTTAGCAACGCAGTTGTTTTGCCTGCTCTACGAAACGTTAATGAAGTAGAGGAAAGGTCAAAACTTAAGTATTTCAAAGCGCTTTTATAATAAATAATTTCATGGAACCAGCAATCTCCGGGGCAAGTCCGCGGTATATTATGATGGTTTCATTTTGTTATCAAGGTCAAAAGCAGAAATTCAAGTATGACGCTTCCGAAACAAATTCGTAATATTTCAATTTCGATCTTGTGGCAGTGCCAGCGGGAAATTCATTGATTAAAGAATTATTTAGTTTAATGGCTAATTTCACACTTCTGGCTTATATAGTTTAGTTCTTCTTTCATAGAAAGATCCAACATATCTCAGTTTTAATTTCCCTAAACTATGCCTAAATTTTATGATGATTTATGTGTTGTTATATCAAAAGTTATTATTCTTTCTTCAACAAATCCTTGACCTTCTGCTGAAAAACACCTTCTTCAAATAGTTTTCGCAGAGTTTTCCCCGGACAACCGGTATCAGCTTCCTTATAATGTGCAGAAATATCTTCGGCCGTTAGTTTATATTCTTTAACTGCCCAGCCCATCAACTGCGAAATAGACTCAATCTGCAGGGATGTCGGTTCTTGCTTATTGTAGTTTCCCATTACTGCTATCAATAAATGGCCACGAGTATCGTAGGTGGTATTGGTATCGCCTGCATAACGGGCATCACGTCCTTCATAAATAGTTCCATCCAGTCCAATTAGATAATGGTAGGGTATATCCCACCAATTACGGGATTCAACGCCCCATTCATACAGATTTTTAAGCCTCTGTATCGGGTCATCATCCGCTGTTAATGGCTGAGGACTGCCGGTATGATGAAGCGTTATTTGGGTAATTTTATGCGGTATTTTTAGTCGCTGTTGGGCCCCTCCTACTTTTTTGGCAGCCGATCGCACAATAGGCAAAGATGAAACGGTAGCGACCTCAAACTCTGCAAGTCCGCCGGCAAGTACATCCTTATTTGTATTCGCTGCCAGTATATCAATATGATAACCATTCCAATTAATGGCATGTCCCTCCGCAAGTTGGAGCACTTCACTAACTTCGTTGCGAGAGAGAAAGAGGCGTACGGAGTCGGGAGGCGATCCATTATTGTTAGATACTGAAGTATCGTTTGCCGGGATCATTCGCTGTAGCTTAAGCTCTAAATCTCTAAATTTAAACACTCCCCCTTCCGAAAGATTTTTCCGCACTGCATTTGCTGCTATTCCAGCTGGTCTGGGTCCCCATTCACTTCGCTTTATAATATTCAGTGAGCGCTTAGCATTTTTACTTATCTCTTTATCGTTTTCTGATTGTTTATCTCTTGCAGTGCTTTCCGGACCTTTCGATAGCTTTATTATTTGGGGAGAGCTTTTATTTCCAATACGATCCACCGCTGATACAGCAATAAGTTCTGGCCAGTGGCTTGCCTCAGAGCCCCAAATTATTAGCTTCTTTTGCATTCCCGGAATAATATCAAGTTCCCACTTATTATTAGTTCGGGACCAAATCGTTCTCCAGCGGGCTTGACTTTGAGAATTAAAGTTAATTACTAGCTTATCATTATTTAGCTCTACTTTAACAGAAGGACGGTTCGGTTTTTGATTATCGAGCCAGGGGGAAGCTGGAATTAAAGCCGGTAATGCATAAGGGGCTGCTGTTACATCACGAACTAATGAATTCCATTCCGGCAATAAACTTTGCATGCTAAAATGGACAGTTCCAGTAACGCCTGACTGGCCCCGTGCTATATAAATCTGCCCGTTAATTTCTTCCGTCGGCCATCCTTCTTCTCCGACCGCGCGGCTGGTATAAAGCCCAGGCCAAATATGACGGTCCTGCCAATTCTGATCAGTCCACCAATCCAACATCACTGGAAATGGCCGGATGAGACGGCCTATTTGATTATAGATCTGTGGCGTAAAATAATCTACCCAGCCCTTACGCAGCCAAAGCCGCGAATCAGCATATAACTGCGTATAAGCATTAAAACCACCGGTTCTTTCCGGATATCCCGGCTGCCAGGTTCCGAAGGGACTAATTCCAAATTTTACATATGGTTTTACCTTTTTAATGCTCTGATAGACTGTTTTGATAAACTCATTTACGTTTTCTCGGCGCCAGTCATTTCTATTTAGATCTGGGTTCTTTGCCAGTGCTTTTTGCCAGCTCAGTGAATCAGGGAATTCTTTACCACCGGCATAGGATGGATAGGGATAGAAATAATCATCCAGATGAATCCCATCCACATCATAACGCTTCACTACATCCATGATAACATTCCTGCTCAGCTCCTGGACCTCCTCAAGTCCCGGATCTAACCACTGGTACTCCCCATACTGTAGCACCAGTTCAGGATCTGTTCTGCTAATATGATTTTCCGACACCTTGCTGGTATCGGATGGACTATGGGCACGATAAGGATTGAACCAGGCATGCAGTTCCAATCCACGCTTATGAGCTTCTTCAACCGCAAACTCCAATGGATCATAGTAAGGTTTCGGGGCCTTCCCCATCTGTCCGGTTAGGTAAGCCGACCAGGGTTCATAATGTGAGTTATACATCGCATCTGCATGCGGCCGCACCTGAAAAATCACTGCATTCATATTCATAGATGCCGCACGATCTAAAATCCCAATCAACTCATCTTTTTGCTCTTTTACCGGCAACCCTCGCTCCGATGGCCAGTCAATATTGGCAACGGTGGCTACCCATACGGCTCGGAATTCCCTGGGGGTTTCAGGGATATTCAGGCTGTCAGCTGTAATTTTATTATTTATCACTGATAGCTCCCCTTTTTTACTGTTAGGTTTTTGCGTGGCACAGCCATTTAGGATCATTAAGATTAGCATAATGATAGCCAAAAATGAGAAAGTGGAATAATAAGCTCTCCGGTATTTATGGGTCATAATTTGATAATTTATGTTTCATAAATAAAC
>Ga0079226_10002207_pt1 | contig 15006 bp, 16 predicted proteins | sample Poulit2014_FD_76345 | JGI IMG/M metagenome (GOLD analysis project Ga0079226, IMG submission 76345) | Agricultural soil microbial communities from Georgia to study Nitrogen management - Poultry litter 2014 | ecosystem: Environmental > Terrestrial > Soil > Agricultural land | place: USA: Georgia... | reverse complement strand
GCACGCATTCCATAATAACTGTACCTCTCCCAGAGCTCAGTAAAGAAGAGCAAGTACAGCCCCTTTGGATGCTTTTTTCCTTGAGGTAAGTCTTTCACCGAAGCTTCCATCAAAACCCTCCTAAATGATTGCAACGTTACTAATTATAAAATAGTAAGAATCGTTATACAATAAAAATTCTAAAAGAATAAGTTTTAGCATTTTTGAAATTATTCTTAAAAAATGAATACAGATCCACTTTAGTTTGTTGCGAATAAAGAATGATATTCTTTTTGAGGGATATTAATTAAAATGGGAGTACAGGATAATATTCTTTCTTTAAAAAAGAAGGTTTATCAATTGTTATTAATTAACTGGTTAGTAAAGCTTTTTTCGTCAGAATTGATGTTTGCAACTGCTGATAATTACATTTTTGTTCACATTGCATCTCATTTTTTAGGGTGTTTTTAGTATTTGTTTCTATTCTCCTATATACTTAAGTGTAATAATACATACTGTAATTTCACTGTAAAAACACAGCCATTTAAATTAATAAAAAAATTTTTTCGATTTTCATCAAATTTTCATATTCGTATTGTATGATACGAATGGAATGCAATGGACTGGAGGAAATCAATGATGGCAGTAGCGAGTAAATTATCATCTATCGCAGTCATAGTCATAACCTTCATCTTAGGGTTTGCTTTTTTCTATCAGATAAGCAACTTACCCAAGGCACAAAAAAAGCACCATATGGAGGAAATGGCTAGTCAGCTTATTAATTTTTTTATATTTTTATGGATCGGAAAAATTGTATTAAATTTGTCTGTATTTGTTCAAGATCCATTGGCGATTTTAGCTTATCCAAGTAATTCTTATGCATTTTACTTTGCATTTTTCGCCTGCGCTGTGACGTTTGTTTATAAGTCGAAACGTAAAAACAGGAACATTTTTTCATACATGGATTCCTTTATGATAACGATTTTGGTTGCATCGTTTGTCTATGAGTTTATTCAGCTGGTGTGGGTGAATGATACGTTTTCAATTGGATATATGATTTTACTCTCTGTTCTACTCCTGTTTGTCCTGCTCATTCGTGATCGGATAGCTACTAACACATTGACATTGATTGTGTTAGTGATCTGGTTGATAGGAATATTATTATTAGCATTCATACAACCGTATGTAACAATTTTTGGCTACATAATAGCACCATGGTTTTTAAGCCTGTTGTTAGCAATATGTTTAATAGCTATCGTTATAAATCTAAGAAAGAGGGTGTCGTAATTGGGTGGAATAGAAGCAGATACGATGTTGGTGGTAGGAATGCTTCTTGCGATAGGCGCAGGTGCATTATCCTTTTTATCACCTTGTGTGTTGCCGATTTTTCCAGCATATCTATCGTACATTACTGGGATCAGTGTAAAAGAGTTGCAGGGAGATAAAAATATAAAGATTCGCAGTAAATTATTAAGTCATTCTGTCTTTTTTCTTTTAGGGGTTTCACTTGTATTTATTAGCTTAGGTGTAGGAGCTTCCTTTTTAGGAAAGTATATTCAGGATTTATTAGTCGGTGATTCGGGACTTTTAATACAACGTCTTGCGGGAATCTTTATTATATTTATGGGTTTGTTTGTTGGTGGCTGGATTAATATAAAGGCGCTGATGGTGGAGAAACGTTTCCATGCTTCTAAAAAACCAGTCGGCTATTTAGGAACATTTTTTGTTGGTTTGGGATTTGCTGCTGGATGGACACCATGTATTGGTCCTATTTTTGCATCTATCCTGTTTTTAGCAGCAAGTAACCCTGGCCAAGGTATATTTTATACAGCAATGTATGTTGTTGGCTTCGCATTGCCATTTATTGTTTTGACCTTTTTCCTTGGCTCTACCAAATGGATTGTTCGCCATAGTGGAATCATCATGAAAATCGGCGGCGTTATTATGGTAATAATGGGAGTTGTCCTGTTTTTGGGACTAATGCCGCGTATCACAGAATTTTTACTTAAGTTAGTACAAGACACATGGCTAGAAAAGCTAGGCTAATCATAATCATTAGCTGCTTACCTTTAAGTTTAATATAGTAGTATATAAATGTAGAATAATACTATATAAACGCTGAGATAAAATAAATTCATTACGTTTTGCGAGCTTGAATAAAACGAAAGGAATGGATATAAGCATGAAAAAATTAATAATTATCTTGATTGTGGTAGGAATGGTCGGCTACGCTGTCTATGATTTTGCCTTTACATCGGATAAACAGGTATCAGAAGAACAAAACAGTCAAGAGCATAGTGTTTCGGATAATGCCATCACCTCCCCTCCGAAAGAAGATGAAGAGGTCAAGGAGTCCGATGAAGTAGGACTTGATAAGGGGCAACTTGCTCCAAATTTTGAACTTACTACTTTAGACGGAGAAAAAGTAAAATTATCCGATTTCAAAGGTGAGAAAGTGTTTCTGAATTTCTGGGCAACATGGTGTCCGCCGTGCCGTGCAGAAATGCCAGATTTGCAAAAGCTTCATGAAAATAAAGATGTAAAGATTTTGGCTGTTAACTTAACACAAACAGAGTCAGACCCAGATAAGATCCAAGCGTTCATGGATAAACTTGACCTGACATTTACTGTTCCTTTAGATAAGCAATCAACCGTAGGAAATCAATATCAAATACAGCCAATACCGACTACTTTTATGATTGATTCTAATGGCCGTATCCAGAATAAGGCTTTTGGTGCCTTGAACTATGAAATGATGGTTCAAGAGGTAGAAAAGCTGAAATAAGCCATGATTACGCGTAAACTAGTACTGGGGTGAACGTGATGAAACAAACTGTCATGGTTGTAGAAGACGATAAAATGATTCGCGACCTTGTAAGCATTTATTTGAAGAAAAACGATTATCATGTTGTAGAAGCATGTGATGGTGAAGAGGCACAAGAAGTGTTCCTTGAGCACCATCCATGCTTAATTATATTGGATTTAATGCTGCCTAAAATAGGCGGTGAAGAATTTTGTACATGGGTGCGTGAACGGGAAGGAAATGACGTATCAATTATTATGCTTTCTGCCAAATCCCAGATCGATGATAAAATTTCTGGACTGAAATTAGGAGCGGATGATTATATGACAAAACCTTTTGACCCAAATGAGCTCATCGCTCATGTTGAGGCCGTTTTGCGCCGAACTGGCCAGTTTTGTCAAAAGATCGTGCATGAAGGATTATGTATTAAACCGCGAAAAGGAGAAGTCCTGCTTTTCGATAAACCAGTAAATCTAACAAAATATGAATTTAATATTTTGTATTACTTCATGCAAAATCCAAACATTGTTTTATCACGAGAGCAGCTCGTCAATCAAATTTATCCAAATACAGAACACGATGTAATGGAAAGAACAATCGATGCGCACATCAAAAAAATACGCGAAAAGGTAGAAGAACATGCGAAAAATCCAAAGCGCATCCAAACTGTTCGAGGAATGGGGTATAAATTTGTCACTAAGTAAGAAAATAAAATCAATTATACCCTCTGGATTTTTGTGGCGTTTAACCTTTTTAAATACAATCGTTGTTTTCATAGCTACTGCAATTAGTGGGTGGGCTATATATAATACAGCCTGTTTTCTGGCTGCAGGTGTGGGAGACTTCAATGCACAAAGACAAGAGCAGTATAATAGCACGCTTCTAAATTATTTGTGGATATTTATGATTATCGCTGCTATTGCGGGAAGTATATTTCATTATTTTTTAATAAAGCGATTGATAAAACCAATAAGACAGTTAATTCATTCGACCAAACAGATGAAACTAGGGCATTTTCCAAAACCAATAGAAGTTTATAAACAAGACGAAATAGGACAATTAGTCATACAGTACAATGAATTGCTTGATCAATTGCATGAAAATGAACGGCATAGGAAAAAATTAGTTTCTGATTTGTCTCATGAAATCAGAACGCCGATATCAAATTTAAATGGTTATCTTCTTGGACTGAAGGACGGGGACATTACAGGAGATAAAGAATTATACGCATCACTTTATCAAGAATCCAAGCGTCTATCACAAATGATTGAACAGCTTGAACAATTAAAGGAGTGGGATAATCTATCTGCTCAATCTTTAACTAATAAAGAAGAAATAGAAATAGGAGGTTTACTTAAACAATGCGTAGCGATGTTCAAGTGGACGCTTAGTCAAAAAAACATTACCGTACAGGTAGATGCTGTTCCTTGTAATACGTTTATTCATATTGAAGGGATACAACAAGTTATTAGTAATTTACTTGATAATGCAATTCTTTACTATGAGGGGGAAGGCCCAATTTTCATAAAAGGTGAAAAAAGAGATGAAAATTATCTTATCTCTATCACTGGACCAAGTAAACCTATACCAGATCAAGAAAAAGAAAATATATTTAAACGTTTTTATCGATTAGATTCCTCACGCAGTCGCGAAACAGGTGGATCTGGTCTTGGACTTGCCATTACGAAGAAAATAGTTGAGAAGCACCACCAAGGAGAAATTGGAGTTAAAATGGGGTCAAACAGTAACACATTTTGGTTTTTGCTTCCAGTAGATGAAGAAACAGATTGATAAAAGGTTTAACGGGATTGTAAAGCAATTGACAATATACGCTTGAGGGTATATCATATATTCTATAAGTGACTACTCTGTATAAAATGAAGAGTTATACGATAGATTGGTTGTAAATAGAATAGACAGGAGAGATTACTTATGGAATATGATGATAAAATAAAAAATAGAGTAAAGCGTATGGAAGGTCAACTTAGGGGTATTTTAAAAATGATGGAAGAGGGAAAGGACTGCAAATCAGTCACGACACAATTGTCTGCTGTACGTACAGCGGTAGATAGAACGGTGGGTGTCATTGTCAGTTCAAACCTTGTTGAATGTGTTTTAGAAGCAGATGAAAATAAGGATAAAGAAACGGATGAATTAATAAAAGAAGCAGTTAATTTGCTTGTTAAAAGCAGATAAGTTGTTTTCTTCCTTTTTTTATCTCATTAAGAACAATCAAAAAGTTGATCAAACGTTTGAATAAAAAGTAATGGACCAAAAGTTATATCTTTTTCTGTTTTTTTATTATAATGAAAGTAACTAAATTTTTAAGGAGGGATTTTAATGGCAGAGTTAAAAAAGATTCATTCCAATGAAGATATGAATGAAGTATGGGAGAGGTCTGAGCAAAAACCAGCTATTCTTTTTAAACACAGTGCAACTTGTCCCGTCAGTGCAAATGCTTTTAATGAACTTAACGCTTTTTGGAAAACTACACAAGAAGATGTTGATTGCAGTTATTTAGTAGTAAGTGAAAGCAGAGATCTATCCAATCAAATAGCGGAAGAAACAGAAGTGAAGCATGAGTCACCCCAAATCTTTCTTATTTCAAATAAAAATGTAATTTGGCATACTTCTCACTCAAAAATATCGCAGGAAAGTATAAATGAAGCGCTAAAAAATGTAAAATAGGGGAAAGACTAGTCAAAGCCACAGTAAGAAGCTGTGGTTTTTAATGTATCTTCTATTAGGGTGATATAACAAAACATGCCAATCATACTTAAATTTGATATACTTAAGTTAGCCTCATTGCTTACAAGGAGGAAAATAAGTTGAGCAATAAAAAGTTACAAAAAGAAGCTATGCATATATTAAAACTTACAAGCAGAACTTTCTATATTCCAATTACGTTGCTTGGATCAACACTAAAGAAAACAGTAGGGTCCGCCTATTTGTGTATGCGTGCCATTGATGAAATAGAAGACCATGAAGCATTGGATATAGAAACAAAACAACATTTATTACGCTCCACCAGTGCCCTTTTAAAAAGTGAATTCGATGCGGCAGCTTACGAACAATTAATGCATCCATATAAATCTGTAATGCCTGAAGTAACCTTACGATTAGGTGACTGGATTAGCGTATGTCCTCCTGAAATAGTTGAGAAAGTAAAAGAATCAACAAGCGTAATGGCAACAGGTATGGCTAAATGGGCAGGGGAAAATTGGCATGTAAAAACAAAGGAAGATTTGGATGATTATACATACTATGTAGCAGGTTTGGTAGGTGTTATGCTTTCAGATATATGGGAATGGTATGACGGTACACAGACCGATCGAGAGCTTGCTATCGGGTATGGAAGAGGGTTGCAAGCAGTTAATATGCTCCGGAATCAACAAGAAGATGAGGAAAGGGGAGTTAAATTTTTTCCTGACGGATGGAATGCCAACGACATGTTTATGTATGCTGAGAGAAACATAGAATTAGCGGATGAATATATGAAAGACATAAGTACTCGAACGATAACACTGTTCTGTAAAATTCCGCTAGCACTAGCAAAAAAGACGATAAAAGCTTTAAAGAGCGGCAGGGAAAAAATTTCTCGAGATGAAGTGGAAACGATTGTAGATAAGATTAAAAATGAGTAGTTTACACCCCCCCTTAGAATCAAATAAAGCCAACGTATGTTTACATTGGCTTTATTTGATATCATTCATTTAAGTTTTCTAAATAGGTTAAGGACACTTTTAAATTAGCATTTTTCTCCCGGACATGGTCAAGTAGTTCTTTATCTTTTGTAGTGTTTTTACTTCGGATCGCATAGGTATATAAAATCATTGTACCAAGATTCGTCGTTTCGACTTGTCGAAGTTGATAGCTCTCTGTATACATATCAAAAACATCATCTAGCAAATGTTCATGATTTAAATTTTCTGGTATCGTTACCTTTAATATTTGTGTGTCCTTTCCTTTTCCATATTGAAACTTATAAAGTAAGTAAAAGATAAGGCTAGCAAAAATAGTTAATATAATGGCTAAATCAAAATGGTATAACCCGCTCGTCATACCTACACAGAGGCCGAAAAAAATATAGGCAATATCTTTTGCATCTGTAACGGCACTCCTAAAACGAATAAGCGAAAAGATAGCAAATAACCCAAAGGCAACACCTGAATTTCCGCTGATCACATTCATAACAACCGAAACAATGACACTCATCATAATAATTGTATGCACAAAAGCCTGTGAATATCGCTCACCTGTAAACGTGACTTGATATATCTTCGTAATAATTAAACTTAATCCTGTAGCAATAAGCATGGCTAATATAACCATGTATATAGATGTCTCACTTCCTGTATCATTTGTTGAAATAAGTTCGTTAATAAAATCCAATGTTATCTTCCTCCCCCTACAAATACGTTTTCCATCACAATTTCATTCGGTATCTCTTCACTTTTTAACAATTCTGTACTCGTGCAGTACTTGGATGCACTTTTTTGCTCGCAATGTAAATCTTGCAGTATACGAGTCAGCCACAAAGGAACACTATCATTTACCTTCACTTCAAGAACCACTAGATTAGGATCAATAAAGTGTTCCCCCTGCGGACCATACTCCAGAAGAAGATCATCCTCGCGGCAGCGTAAATTTAAATCGAATGTCACTCTAAGTTCCGGATCATATACGCCATGAAGCGCGTGTCTGTCATAACTAACGATCATCTCAGGATGTAAGTTATACAAACGGCGAAAATTATCAATCTCCCGCAGCACTTGTGTGTTAGAAGCTTCAAAGTGATTCAATGGTTCTTTAGGTGTATCTAAATAGCGATAAGCTTCCGAAAGCGGAAGAATCATCCGTCTTTTGTTCACCACCTTTTTATGCTTTTGTTTGATTTCAAAAAAAGCAGTTCCATCTTTATCTATGTCATCATATACACGCAGACGAAGCTTTTGACGAAACGCTAATTTGTTTTTTGTTTCAAAATAAATCGTGTTTTCCGGACTCTCAAAGTATAGACTTGTTACCGTATATTTACCTTCCTCTCCATTTATGTCTGCACGCATATAAGGAGACATTCGTCTGACCAGCTCTTCATACTGATCCTTGGTAATTAAGTATTTTTGCTCTTTCCTCCTAAAAATTTCAATCGTCATCTATTTCATCTCCCTCTGCTATGTTTATCGTAAATGTTTGATCTGAAAACATACTGTGAGAAGGATTAGAATCTCATGAGAAATCTAAGGTCATTCTATTTTAAAGTAAAAGGGTAATGGTCTATTTAACACTGATCAGGGGTAAACTATTTTTTCGATTAAAGAAAAAGAGACCATTTATGATCTCTTTTCAAAAAGAACCAAAGGGATAGGAGCGTTAGGGTTGAATGCAGAAGTAAAAGCCTTTGATACGTTAACATACGCTTTATAAGGAAAGGTGGGGCTGGTTTACATGGATGGTAAGAAACAAAACTAGCGCCCGTATCTTATTTTTATAACATAAGTGTCTTGACAATGGGACCACTTTATTTCATTTAAAAACATTGAAATGATTGGATGCTGTTTAGATCAATTCCGAAGTAAGTCCATCTATTATGACTCCATCTGAATCCAGAAATAGAGTTTCTGCCAACAAAGATGGGAAAAAACCAAAAAGCTTCTCTTGAAAGCCAAATATAGGTGAAGCGGAAAAGGCAGCCTTGTATTGCACCAGGATCAATAGCAAAGGGCTGAATCTGCTGTTTTGTTGGTGTGAAATTAGGTGGAGGTGTTGTTGGGGGCCCACCCCCACCTTGAAATCCCGGATATTCGCCATCAGGAGATCCGGTAAATGGCGGATAATAGCCGGTAGAATTTACGCTATGCTGTCCTCCTCCGAAAATTTGTCCAAGCAAATACCCAGGCGGATTAAATTGTCGATTGTTTCCAAAATCATTATGCATTATTTTTCCTCCTTTATCACTTCTTTCTTTTTAATATATGGGGATTCGCATAGAGTGGGAATGATAATGAAAAACGAAATGAAAAATAGGCGCAATAAGAACTTGCTATGATAGAAGATATATGGTAAGGTTACTCTACAATTTCTGAACGGAGGTTTTTTAAATGAAGCATATCCAATTCCGATTAATTACTGTGCTTGGCTAAATGAATAGTATGTAAGACTCTGCTTGTGTGGAGTATTCGGGATTGGTCTGCTTAATTTAGGAAACCTAATATTAAAAATGGGGAGAGGATCAAGTCTTACTCTCTTTTTTTGTTTTAAAGAAAGAACTTGAAGGGATTGCTTTGTTTATGGAGCTGCTAAAGAAATGCAACAGCTTTCTCATGCTCTTGCAAATGACCAATAAAATGGGAAATAATTTATTTGTTTCTAATATCGTTCAAACTTCCCGATTACTTCTGCACAAACTGAAACTTGTGTTTTTAATTTGTATACGTACGGAAAAGGAGATTTTCTTAGATGAATGATGAAACAAATAATAAGGAATATGAATTTTTAGCGGATGACCCCAATGGAAAAGTAATGCCTATTATGCTTTCTTTAATTATTGGTGCATTTTTCGCAATTTTAAATGAAACGTTGCTGAATATTGCGCTTACAACGCTAATGAAAGAATTCGATGTATCGGTTTCGACAGTACAGTGGATGGCAACAGGATTTATGCTTGTTATGGGAATCGTTATCCCGATGTCCGCTTTACTGATTCAATGGTTTACGACAAGACAAATGTTTATAGGAACAATGACTGTTTTTACCATTGGTACGATTATTTGTGGCCTAGCTCCAGTGTTTTCTGTATTACTAATAGGACGCTTCCTGCAAGCAGCTGGAACAGGTCTGTTAATTCCAATTATCTTTAATACGTTTCTTTTACTATTTCCGCCGCGACGCAGGGGAGCAGTTATGGGGATTGTAGGATTGGTTATCATGTTTGCCCCCGCGATCGGTCCAACATTATCAGGGATTATTGTGGAACATCTTGGGTGGCGTTACCTCTTTATAACGGTGATTCCTTTTGCTTTATTTTCAATTGGATTTGCCTATAAATATTTAGTAAATGTTTCAGAAGTAACCAAGCCAAAAATAGATATACCCTCCATCTTATTTTCTACGATCGGATTTGGAGGGGTTGTATTTGGTTTTAGTACTGCCGGAAATCAGGAAGAGGGATTTCTTGCTCCGGTTGTTTATATTTCAATCCTTATAGCGATTATTTCGTTAACGCTGTTTTCATTCAGGCAATTAAAGCTAAATGAACCGATTATAGATATCCGTGTGTTTAAATTCCCTATGTACTTACTTGGTGTGGTTATGTTTATTATCATCATTATGGCAATGTTTGCCTCGGAGATTATTTTGCCGATTTTTATGCAGGGTCCCTTGGCTTTAGCTGCAGCGACTGCAGGATTGGTTCTTTTACCAGGTAGTTTGTTAAATGGACTATTATCACCAGTGATGGGAAAATTGTTTGACAAAGTAGGACCGCGTTTTTTGATGATCCCGGCAACAGTACTATTATGCGGCACCATGTTTGTTTTAACGAGATTAAATACAAACACCCCGGTTGTAGTGATCATTATTAGTTATATATTGTTAATGATTTCGGTTTCAGCGATTATGATGCCAGCGCAAACAAATGGATTAAATCAATTGCCCAAGCATTTATATCCACATGGAACAGCTGTGATGACGACCCTGCAGCCTGTAGCGGGAGCGATTGGAGTTTCTGTGTTTATCAGTATTATGAATGCCAAGCAAAACAGTATTTTAGAAAAAGCAGCGAACCCAGCTGACCCGGAAGTAATTAATAATGCAATGGTTGCTGGTGTTGAATTAGTTTATTTTATTGCATTTTGTTTTGCTATTTTTGCATTTATTGTCTCCCTTTTTGTTTATAGAGCAGAGCCAACTGAAATGGAGCAGCTGCATGCAGAAGAATAAAAAAACAGTTTTATTGGTCAAAAATGATACCAGACCATGGTAAAAGAGTAAGCAAAGGTATCAGAATAATAGTGATTCGTTGTAACCTTTTCCATGAAGTTGTAAAATAGATACAGGTTGACAGAAGGCTGTCCCATTTCTTTTGGGACGGTCTTATCTTTTTGTTTGAATATATATTTGCCAAAAACGGGTAAAACGATTGAGAAAGGAAGGAGGATGTTTCTTTACATGACAAGTCTAATATATACAAATTTGAAGCAGGCTTTTGAAATCAAAAAGAATCCACTTCCTTGGATAAAGGCTATTAGTGCTGGGGTAGCCGCAGCACTCCCGGCATTCATTGGATTGTTATTTGGTCAATTGCAATACGGGCTGTTAGCTGTAATTGGGAGTTTCACTTTTCTATATATGTTTAATGAGCCTTATGTGCAGCGGGCGAAAAAACTCTTTTTTGTTTTATTAGGAATAAGCTTTTCTGTTGGCTTAGGAACACTTCTTGCTCCTTTTCCAATAGCTCAAGCCTTCACAGTTGGCATTATTGGTATGGTTGCTACATTTATTTTTGGGGCACTGAAAATACCAGGACCAGCGGCAATATTTTTTGTTTTAGCATTTACTATGACGTCCGCTATGCCAGTTGACCCTGCTCTTGCACCTGTTCGGACTGGATTCGTATTTCTTGGAGGGGTTTTATCATGGCTCATTGCGATGGTTGGTTGGTTTTTTAATCCGCGTAGACCTGAAATAAACGCTGTTAGAAATATTTATAAGGAACTTGCTGCACTATTAGATGCCACCGGGACAGAAAGATTCAGCGAAGCAAGGCATCAAACAGTGTTGAAAATAAAAGCTGCAGAAGAAGTATTAAAAGCAGGGTATGCACCTTGGGGGAAACCACAGCTTTATAAGCGTCTCTATCTATTATATGAACAGGCAAATGCTATCTTTTTAGAGATACTTGAAAATGATGCAACGAACAATACAAAGCTGTCTGCAGAACTGGGAGAGTTTCTCAGGACCATTGTAAAAGCAATTGATAATAAAGATAATAATATATCATTGGATACGATCGGTGTTAACGATATACAAGTAGAGAATACGGAACTTATTGAAAAGGTACGTAAGGCTGGATCGATTTTAATAGATGAGCTAAGTGAAGAATCGATACGAATTTCAAAACCTTCTTTCAAAACTATCTTTGGTGGTAATATCCATAAAAACTCCATCGTTTTTGTGTCCGCATTACGATATGGTTTTATCCTAATGATTGCTGCATTAATCGCCCATGCATTTGGTTTTGACCGTTCATACTGGGTGACCCTATCATGTGCAGCAGTGATGCTCGGTTCAACAATCATGAGTACTTTTCATCGTGCTATCCAGAGATCGTTTGGAACCATTATCGGTATTTTAATAGCTATGTTACTTTTATCATCGCATCCAGAAGGGCTCGTGATCGTTATAATAATATTTTGTTTAACTACGCTTACAGAGCTTTTTATTGTACGGAACTATGCACTTGCAGTGTTTTTCATTACACCGAATGCGATCTTTATGGCGGAAAATACAACACAAATATATGATTTGAGTTTTTTTGCTGCGACTAGAATAACAGATATTTTTATTGGCTGTATCATTGGGTTAGTGGGAATCTTTTTGATTGGGAGAAGGTCTGCTTCGAGTCGACTTCCGCATTTAATTGCTAAATCAATCCGAAGTCAGATGCAGTTTATTGTGTTGCTTTTTTCTGTGCAAAAAGGAGATATTGACCTTAGTGAAAGTAAAGAAAGCAGAAAAATGCATACAAACCTGACTAATTTAAAAGTTGTTTATACAACTGCATTAGGGGAAATTCCAAATAATAGGAAAGTATTAGAATTTTTATGGCCAGTCATGTTTTCTATCGAACATTTAGGATATTTACTGGATGCTTCGGCAAAGCACCCAGGACGTCCGATGCTTTCAGATGCGAATCTTGCACAATTGTTGCTTGTTTTTGAAACAATGGCAAAATCTGTGGAGCACAAACAATTGCTAGTTTCTAAAGTTGTTCCGAATATTAATGGTTTTCCACATATTGAAAAGGAAATCAAAGCTCTCCAAGAGGCGTTGCAAATAGGCGGACAGGCCTCTATTAAGTACGGATCGAAACGCAACAAATAGAAGGATAACGTGCAAATATTTTGTGGGGATTGTACTTGACAGATGATGAATCTAGGCGTATAATCCTTCTTTGTTCGTAAAAATTAGTTTAGTACTAAGATACTTTTAGGTTAACTAGTTTTAATAAGGAATGGACAAAGGGGATTCTACGGTGGACAAAGATTTTTTTGAATTAGAGAAGGTACTTAGACAGATTGTAAAAAAAATTCCAAATGAATGGCGGAAACATAGTAAATTGGAGCTATCACGAACGGAGTCTCTGGTTTTATATAAATTAAATAAGGATGGGAAACAGCGTTCTTCTCATTTAGCCAATGCCCTATCCGTTACAACTGGCGGCTTGACTGGTATTACGGATAAACTCGTTCAGGAGGATTTTATCTTTAGAGAAAGAGATAGAAAAGATCGAAGGGTTGTTTATTTAACCATTTCTGAAAAGGGAAAAGATGCCTTAAAGATGATGTATGCGGCCAGAAAGTCGTTTATTGAATCACTATTTCATGGTTTAACACTAGAAGAGCTGGATCAGTTGAGTACGATCACAAACAAAATAGTAGCAAATCTTGAAAGCGAGACAGAATAATAGTGGACATTGTTTTAGGAGGAAGGAGTTGAAAAGTCATGACGGATACAGTGAATATCAAAAAAGGCCCGATTTTATTTGTCATTATTATGGGAGCGTTTGTCTCCCTTTTAAACCAAACATTAATGAATGTCGCGCTGCCTTCGATTATGGCAGATTTAGATATAACAGAAAGTACTGCACAATGGATAACGACTGGATTTATGTTAGTAAACGGAGTGCTTATTCCGATTACAGCATTTTTAATGGAAAAGTTCTCCACAAGGCAGTTATTTATAACTGCTATTAGCCTTTTTACTGTTGGAACGTTGATTTGCGGGATAGCTCCAGGATTTGAAATACTTATGACTGGAAGAATTATTCAGGCAATTGGCGCAGGAATTATCATGCCACTTTTAACAACGGTTGTGCTCGCATTATTTCCAGTTGAAAAGCGTGGCGGAGCAATGGGGCTAATTGGTGTTGCCATTATCTTTGCACCCGCAGTTGGCCCGACACTTTCGGGATTTGTCGTACAAAATTATTCTTGGAGAGTACTATTCTACGTTATTTTTCCGATCGCACTCGTAAATATTATCCTGGCAGTTATTTTTCTTAAAAATGTTACAAAGCAAACCTTTCCTAAAATCGATATGATAGCAGTTATTTTGTCTACATTTGGGTTTGGTGGTATATTATACGGTTTTAGTACAGCAGGTACAAATGGATGGACCAGTGCTTTTGTATTGACAGGGCTTTTTGTTGGCTTTGTAAGTTTGTTTTTATTCGTATTGCGTGAATTAAAATCTGAAAGTCCAATGCTTGATTTTAGAGTCTTTAAAAGCGGAATTTTTTCCTTAACAACGGTTATTAATATCATGCTGACAGTAGCTATGTTTGCACCAATGCTGCTAATACCAATCTACCTGCAGCAAATTCTCAATATCAGTCCATTGAATTCAGGTCTTATGCTTATGCCGGGGGCTATTGTGATGGGCATCATGTCTCCAATCACTGGTAAGATTTTTGATAGGGTCGGGGCAAGGCCGCTAGCAATTGTCGGTTTATCGATAACAGTGGTGACAACTTATCTATTTACCCAGTTGACAGACACAACAGGATTTCTTTATTTAATCATTATTTATACAATCCGTATGTTCGGGATGTCCATGATTATGATGCCAATTATGACAGCTGGACTAAATCAGCTTCCACAACGTCTTTACCCACATGGAACAGCGATGGTTAATACAGTAAGGGCAGTTGCTGGTGCGATTGGTACGGCATTCTTAGTTACAGTCATGACGAATCAGGCTAAGCATAGCATAGAAGGCATTATCGCTTCTCATGGTTTTAATCCGGCTAATAGTCTGGATATGCTGGAAGCTGCCAATTTAGCCCAAGTTCAAGGGATCAATGATGCATTTATGGTATCAACAATCTTTGCATTGATTGCACTTATTTTATCTTTCTTTATTCAACGTGGAAGAACAACGCAAGACCAAGTACCAGGTTTACAAAGACAAGATAATTTCAATGTTGCAACAGATTAGTAAAT
>Ga0079226_10002206_pt1 | contig 15008 bp, 17 predicted proteins | sample Poulit2014_FD_76345 | JGI IMG/M metagenome (GOLD analysis project Ga0079226, IMG submission 76345) | Agricultural soil microbial communities from Georgia to study Nitrogen management - Poultry litter 2014 | ecosystem: Environmental > Terrestrial > Soil > Agricultural land | place: USA: Georgia... | reverse complement strand
TTCACCTTGATCAGAAGTCGCTCCCTGGGATGACAGGAGAAAAACGAGTCCTATACCCAGAAAAATGATAAGTATAAAAGGTATAACAGGATTTCGATTCATCTTTAATAACCCCCCTAATCTTTTTCCATATACGTATTCACATATTTAATTGTATATCAAAACATGATAAAGTCAAAAGATTTTTTCAATAAAAATTACACTCATCAGTGAAAGATCAATCCATGAAATCCTTGAGTCTTTTGCTCCTGCTCGGGTGTCTCAGTTTTCTCAGTGCTTTGGCTTCAATCTGTCTGATTCGCTCACGTGTAACACCGAAAACTTTGCCTACTTCCTCCAGGGTACGTGTTCTGCCGTCGTCGAGACCGAACCTCAGGCGCAGTACATTCTCTTCCCTGTCAGTAAGTGTATCCAGTACATCTTCAAGCTGTTCCTTCAGAAGTTCATATGCTGCATGATCAGATGGACTCTGCGCTTCCTGATCCTCTATGAAATCCCCCAGATGGCTGTCATCCTCTTCACCGATCGGTGTTTCGAGGGATACAGGCTCCTGGGCAATCTTGAGGATTTCCCTGACCTTTTCAGCTGGCAGGTCCATTTCTTCACCAATCTCTTCCGGGGTCGGTTCACGCCCGAGATCCTGCAGCAGCTGGCGCTGCACCCTGATCAGTTTATTGATTGTTTCAACCATATGCACAGGGATACGGATTGTCCTTGCCTGGTCTGCGATGGCCCTTGTGATTGCCTGTCTGATCCACCAAGTGGCATAAGTGGAGAACTTGAAACCTTTGGAGAAGTCGAACTTTTCAACCGCTTTGATCAGACCCATATTCCCTTCCTGGATCAGGTCGAGGAAGAGCATACCGCGGCCGACGTAGCGTTTGGCGATACTTACCACGAGGCGGAGGTTCGCTTCAGCCAGACGGCTTTTGGCAACTTCGTCCCCTTCTTCAATTTTTTTGGCGAGTTCAATTTCCTCCTGCGCACTGAGCAGATCGACCCTGCCGATTTCCTTCAGGTACATCCGTACCGGATCGTTGATCTTGACGCCGGGAGGAGCACTCATATCATGGAGGTTGAGTTTTTCATCCGTATCCGAAGCATCTTTTTCATTTATAAGCTGTATGTCATTCTCGTTCAATTCGTCAAAGAATTCATCCATTGCATCCGCATCAAGTTCGAAGCTCGACAGTTTATCAGCAATTTCTTCATGGGAAAGATGTCCCTGGGTCTTACCTCTTTCCAGTAAAAAATTCTTGACCTGTTCGACGGAAGTAAACAGTTCGACATCTTTGGTTTCAGTAGTTTGTTCTTTCTTCTCTGCCATTAAAAGCCCTCCTAATAAGACTTTGCACTCACCTTTTGTAACGCATGTTCAAGTCGTTCAGCTTTTGAGCCAACTTTGCCTGGAGTTCTATGTCGTTGTCATTCTCTGCTTCCTGAAGCTGTATATAAAGGGACTGTTTTTCTTTCTCACTATTCCTAATACCACTTAGGTCATTGAGATAATCATTGATTTCTTCCCTTGTGACGTCCTCATGGATCAGCATATTATCCAGCTCAACGACAGTGCTGAACAGTCTGCCATCAATATATTGGCTAAATGATGATATATCAAAAGAATCCTGGTTGTCAAAATATGCGCACAACCCTTTAAATATAACATAATAATCAGGAGTGGTTAATACTTCTTCATCAATATCATTCTGAAATTCCCTGAACAGTTCCCTGTCTGCCACCATGGCGCGAAGAAAGTATCTCTCTTTACGCTCCCGAAGCGGGAGCTGTCTTCCGACGGGCGCTGTCCGGACCGAGGTGGTGCCGGCTGCTGATGGCACTTTGCTTTCCATCGATCTCTTATCGATCTTATAAATATCTGATATATGCTGCAGCAGCTTTTCACGCGTCACTTCATCTTTGACAAATTTCAGATGGTCGGCCAGTACATTCAGGTTGGTGGAAAAAGCCATATCATTGTTAAGGCTTTCTTCGAGAAGCTGATCAGCTTTGAAATGAATATAGTGTTTCCTCTCATTCTTCACGAGGGATTCGAACACTTCTGACCCGCGTTTTTCGATGAACTCGTCCGGGTCCTGGCCTTTCGGTATGGAAATCACATATACATTCGCACCCGACTTGAGCAGCTGTTCACCGAGCGACATCTGGGCATTCTGCCCCGCTTCATCGCCGTCGAACATGAACGTGATGTTCGATGCCAGACGGTTCAGTGTACGGATGTTTTCTTCACTGAGTGCAGTTCCCATCAGTCCGATAATATTCTGGACGTTAGTCATCTTCACCTTGACAACATCCAGATGCCCTTCCATCAATATGACTTCATCCTGCTTCCGTATATCTTTGCGTGCATCACTCAGGTTATACAGAAGCTGCCGTTTTTGGAATATCGGCGTCTCAGGTGTATTGAGGTATTTCGGCTCTCTGCCGTCAAGGCTGCGGGCGGTATAGCCGACGATATAGCCATGATGATTGCGTATCGGTATCATGATCCTGCCGCTGAATCTGTCATAATATGAGAAGTTCTCTTCATTGCGTGAAATCAATCCCGCCTGATAGGCAAGTTCCATGGAATACCCTTTTTCAGAGAGGGCATTCTTTGTGAAATCGCGCATATCCGGGGCAATGCCGATCTTCTCTTTGCGTATGATGTCGGCTGAGAAACCGCGGCCGGTCAGATAATCCAATGCCTGCTGTCCCTCGTTTGTGTGCATGAGTATATGATGATACAGATCCGTAAGGTATTCATGCATGCGTATAAGCTGCATGTTACTGTCCGGTGCCTGAGCCTCCCCGGCTTCAATTTCTATGCCGAGCGGTTTCCCAAGTCCCCTCACAGCTTCGGCGAAAGACTTATTCTCAATTTCCATATAGAACTGGAATACATTGCCGCCTTTTTTACACCCGAAACAGTGGCAGATCTGCTTCTCCGGGCTGACTGAGAACGACGGTGTCTTTTCATCATGGAACGGACAGAGACCGACATAGTTCCGCCCGCGTTTTTCCAGTTTTATATAACTGGAAACCAGTTCAGTAATGTCGGTCCCTCTTTTCACTTTTTCAACCGTCTCTTCAGAGATCCTCAAGTCTCATCATCCTTTAACATCTATTCGGCCATCGACATATTTCATGATTTCATTCGCTGTCTCCTCGATTGCCATCTCGGATACATCGATTACAGGACAACCGATTTTCGATATGATTTCATTGAAATAATCGAGTTCTTCCTGGATCCTCTTGTCATTGGCATAGCTGGCCGTATCCTTAAGTCCAAGCTGGGTGAGGCGCTCTTTCCTGATCTTGTTCAGAGTCTGCGGATTGATCTTGAGCCCCACACATTTTTTGGGATCGACACTGTACAGTTCTTTCGGTGGTACGACTTCCGGCACCAGCGGTACATTCATCACCTTGTACTTTTTCAGTGCCAGGAACTGGGACAGAGGTGTCTTGGAAGTCCTTGATACACCGATAAGGACAATATCCGCCTTGCCCAGACCACCCGCATCTTTACCGTCATCATATTTTACGGCAAATTCTATCGCTTCGATTTTCTTGAAGTAGTCTTCATCGAGCTTATGGACACGTCCAGGTTCATAATAGGGCTGTTCCTCCGTCTTGCCTTCCAGGACACTCATCAAAGGACCCATGATGTCTACAGAGGGGATCTCTTCATTCTTCAATTCCTCCTGTATATACCGGCGGAGATCCGGGGTGATGATGGTGAAAACGACAATCGCATTTTTACTTTTCGCAAGATCGACGACATCATCCACATGTTCCTCGGTTTCTATATAAGGGTATCTGATCAGTACTTCGCCTGATTCATCAATGTTGAACTGTGACAGGCAGGCCTTTGCAACCAGTTCCCCTGTTTCTCCGACAGAATCCGATGCTATGATCACTTTCAATTTAGTCATTCGAACACTTCCTTATTCCATGAGATTGACAAATACGCGTGCGATATTCGTTTTGGTTATTCGTCCTATGACACGTTCCACCCCGTCCTGGTTTTCCACCACAGGCAGGGAATCGATCTGTTTTTCAATAAGCTGGTTGGCCGCATATATCAACAGGTCATTTGGGTAGCATATGGTGATGCTCGGTTTACGGGTCATGATGACACTGACCGGTGTTTTTTCTATATCATTGCCGCCCATCGTTCCTCTGAGCAGGTCTTTCCGGGAAATCACACCCGCCAGTCCATTCTCCTCATCAATTGCATACAGCGTCCCTACATCTTCCAGGAACATCTTGACGATGGCTTCGTAAATGGATGTATCTTTCTTGATCAGGATGGGGACACTCTGGACATCCCGTACGATGATGTTTCTTATCTTGGAGCTCATAACTTCTTCAGATTCTTTGCCGGTATAAAAATAGCCCACCCTGGGCCTTGCATCCAGATACCCGGACATTGTGAGAATGGCCAGGTCGGGGCGCAGTGTGGCTCTAGTCAGAGATAGCTGCTCTGCAATTTTACTTCCGGTGATCGGTCCGTGCTGCTTCACAATTTTAAGTATTTTTTCCTGTCTATCGTTCAATTCCATGCCATCACTCCCAACACACTAATTATAATACATTCAGATCAATAAAGAAATATAAGCAAATGTTTGCAGAACAATCCGTCTCCGGCTATAATAGGATTAAGCGAGTTAAGGATGGTGTGAGCTTAACACATTAAATGGCGTAAATGATGGAAACAAACAATATATAAAAGCGGAGTGTATACACTAATTGGGGTGGAACCGCGGGCTCAGCTCGTCCCCGGATGACAATCGTATATTGTTGTCCGGGGACTTTTTGTGTTTTCTCCATCCATCCTCCATCCAAAAATCAAAAGGAGCCGATTCATATGGAAATGGATACAATTGTAAACTTAGCGAAGACCAGGGGGTTTGTGTTCCCTGGAAGTGAGATCTATGGTGGTCTTGCAAACACATGGGATTACGGTCCGCTTGGTGTGGAACTGAAAAACAACATCAAACAGGCCTGGTGGAAAAAGTTCATCCAGGAATCTCCTTACAACGTGGGACTTGATGCCGCGATCCTCATGAACCCCAAAACATGGGAGGCATCGGGCCACCTTGGCAACTTCAACGATCCGATGATCGACTGCAAGGAGTGTAAGTCACGCCACAGGGCAGATAAGATCATCGAGGATGTCATGCAGAAAGAGGATGATACTTTTGTAGCGGACGGACTGAGCTTCGATGAAATGAAACGCATCATCGACGAGCGCGATATCAGATGCCCGAACTGCGGTGCTCACAACTATACGGACATCCGCCAGTTCAACCTGATGTTCAAGACATTCCAGGGCGTCACGGAATCATCCACAAATGAGTTGTTCCTGCGTCCTGAAACGGCACAGGGCATTTTCGTAAATTATAAGAATGCACAGCGTACAATGCGCAAGAAGCTTCCTTTCGGCATCGGTCAGGTGGGTAAATCTTTCCGTAACGAGATTACACCGGGTAACTTCACTTTCAGAACCCGTGAATTCGACCAGATGGAACTGGAGTTCTTCTGTAAACCGGGTACTGAAATCGAATGGCAGAACTACTGGAAGGATTTCGCAGAGAAATGGCTCACCGATCTGAACATGAAAACCGAAAACACAAGACTTCGTGATCATGATGATGATGAACTCAGCCACTACTCAAACGCGACGACAGACATCGAATATAAATTCCCGTTCGGCTGGGGCGAACTGTGGGGCATCGCTAGCCGTACAGACTACGATTTGCGCCAGCATATGGAACACTCCGGCGAAGACTTCAGATATCACGATCAGGAAACCGGTGAAAAGTACATTCCATACTGCATTGAGCCGTCACTCGGACTCGACCGTGTCACTCTCGCCTTCCTGTGTGATGCATATGAGGAAGAAACGCTTGAGGGTGGAGAATCCAGAACCGTACTGCGCTTCCATCCGCAGATTGCACCGTTCAAAGCAGCTGTATTGCCACTTTCCAAGAAACTGAGCGGAGATGCGATCAAAGTCTATGAGAAGATTGCTGGTGACTTCAACGTTGAATTCGATGAATCACAATCCATCGGCAAGCGTTACAGAAGACAGGATGAAATCGGTACACCGTACTGCATCACTTTCGACTTCGATTCACTCGAAGACAACAAAGTGACGGTACGTGACCGTGACACAATGGAGCAGACACGCATCGACATCGATGAAGTAAACAGTTTCCTCAAAGACAAAATGAATTACTGATGTGACTATAAAAAGCGTGGTGCCTGTGGCATCACGCTTTTTAGTATGACTGCAGCAATTTTCTCGACTTGAAATATACCCCTGTATACTCGTCATAGATCAGCTCTGCAAATTTCAGCAGTTCCCTTGCATTCTTTTCTGTGATGGTTATGGAATCAACATTTCCGACAGCAACATGTTTCAGAAATCCGGCCAGATAAAGAACACGGTTGCTGATGGGTACAGACCGCTCCCCTGCCTCATCATCCATGCATCCTGAGCAGATCACACTGTGATACTTGAAGGAATAGTTGTGGAATTCACTATAATCCCTTGAACCGCAAATCGCACAGTCCGTAACATTCATCTCTCCGCCGTAGTACGGCAGCATCTTGATTGCACAAAAGGCAACTACTCCGGCCGGTTGGCTTCCTTCCTCCAAAAGAGAAAGCGATTTGATGAGCAGCCGGTAGAAGCTTTCCTGAAGTATATCATCCTCAAGCGCCTTGATGATAAGTTCCAGAATGTATGACGCATGGCTGTAAATATCAAAATCGCCATTCACTCTTTTGAAGCTTAGGACTTCATCCACTTCGTTCAACGTCCCCATTCCTTTGAACCTGCTGTACGTAAAAAGGAACTCTTTTATCCCCTGGCGCAGGACGATGAACGGGCTGTTGGTTTTGTTGAAACCGCGCACCATCAATGGAACCTGTCTGCCTTCTTCTGTCAATATAGTAATGATCCGGCTGGATTCACTGTAGTTCGTCTGCCGGATCATTACACCTTTTTGCTGGTATATCATTGATTTATCTAATACTCCTCGTCCTTATAGCCAAGTGATCGGATGAACTGTGTTTTGTTGCGCCAGTCTTTTTGCACTTTGACCCAGACTTCCAGGAATACCTTGCTGCCCAGGAGATTTTCTATATCAGCCCGGGCGAGCTTGCCGATCTCCTTCAGCATTTTACCATTTTTGCCGATGACCATGCCTTTTTGTGATTCCCTTTCCACATAAATCGTTGCGCTGACATGGACCGTCCCTTTTTCATCCGCTTTCATCCTGTCGATTTCGACCCCGATTGCATGCGGAATTTCCTGGCTTGTCAGATGGAGTGCCTTCTCGCGGATAAGTTCGCTCACGATGAAGTGTTCAGGATGATCGGTGATCCTGTTCGCCGGATAATACATAGGGCCGTCCGGAAGATATCCCTCGATCACTTCAAGCAGTTTTTCAATATTATTGCCCTGCAGCGCTGAAATCGGCACGATGTCGCTGAATTCGAGCTTATCCTTGTACACCTCGATCTGCTGGATCAGCTTGTCCGGATGGACAAGGTCGATTTTGTTCATCACGAGAACAATTGGCGTTTTTGTATTTTGAAGCATGTCGATGATGAATTCGTCACCACGGCCGAGCTCCTCTGAAACATTTACGAGAAACAGGATCACTTCGGTTTCACGGAGGGTGTTCCTCGCAACTTTCATCATGTGTTCTCCGAGCTGGTGTTTCGGTTTGTGGATTCCCGGCGTATCGATGAAAATCATCTGGGAATCGTCAGTAGTATAGACTCCCTGTATTTTATTTCTCGTAGTCTGCGGCTTGTCGGACATGATGGCAATCTTCTGCCCGAGCACCTTGTTCATGAACGTTGATTTCCCTACGTTGGGCCGTCCGATGATGCTTACAAACCCCGACCTGAATTCTTTTTCATCCATCATTCAAAATCCTTTCCTGAAAAGCCAAGCGGAAGCAGTTCATCCACAGTCCGTCTGACGACATCTCCTGACTTGTTAGTCATATACACCGGCATTTCATCATGGCACAACTCTTTCATGACCTGTCTGCAGACACCGCACGGGCTCGCCGGTTCAACCGCATCGGTGACAATGACGATGGCCTTGAATTTTGTAATATTGTTCGAATATGCGCTGACGAGTGCGCTTCTTTCCGCGCAGATGGTTGCCGGATAGGCGGCATTCTCAATATTCGCCCCATAAATATATTGATCGTCCTCCGTAATCAGGAGTGCCCCTACATTGAACCTTGAATAGGGAGTGTATGCCCTTGACTGGGCCTCCTGCACCTCTTTGATCCACTCTTCCTTGAAAATCCCATCATTCATATCTTTTCTCTCCATTCTCCATCTAAAATATATAAGGGATGAAAATAACCAGGCCGACAGCCACCGCATAAATGCATGACAACAGTACGGCTGCAGCAGATACATCCTTTGCCGCTTTTGCATATTCATGGTAATCCCCGGTCACAAGATCGACGGTGTACTCGACACCCGTGTTCATCACTTCGGTGACGAGCACCGCGAATATTGCACTGATGATGAAGAGCCACTCAACCTTTTCGAGGCTAAAAAACAGCCCAAGCAAAATTACCAGGACTGTGACAACCATGTGCGAGAGGACATGCATATCTTTCTTCAGCATGGTTTTAAGCCCCATGAAGGCAAACTTGAAACGTCTGAATAACCGGTTTACCATATTATACCTCTCTGGACACACCAAATGCATCCAAAATTTCATTCTGCAGAGCATTCATTTCTCGTTCATCATCATCTTCCATGTGATCATAGCCGAGCAGATGGAGAAATCCATGCAGAGAGAGGAATAAAAGCTCGCGTCTGTATGAATGACCATAATCCTCGGCCTGCTCTTCTGCCCGCTTCGTGCAGACGATGATGTCCCCCAGGGTGCGCAGTGCATCTTCATGAATCAGATTATCTTCCTCGTCCTCAAGCGCGAAACTGATGACATCAGTCACCTGATCCTTATCCCTGTAATTGCTGTTGATTTCCTTTATCTCAGCTTCATCCACAAAAGAGATGCTGACTTCAGCATCCTCTTCCTGTTTCAGGTGACTGTAGGCAAAGCTGAGAAGTTTACGGATCTCTTCCTGCTGGCCGGCCGAGGTATGATTTTCATCATCTATGAAATCTACTGTAATCATATTACTGCTCCTTCTCGTAAGCTTTGATAATTTTCGACACAAGCGGATGGCGCACGACGTCGGATTCATCCATCTTGTTGATCGCTATGCCTTTGACACTGCTGAGCAGCTTCACAGATTCCACCAGTCCGCTCTTGGTCACCCCCGGCAGATCGATCTGTGTTTCATCACCCGTGACGACCATCTTTGAGCCGAAGCCGAGGCGGGTCAGGAACATTTTCATCTGCATTTCCGTTGTATTCTGGGCTTCGTCAAGTATGACGAACGCCTCGTTCAGTGTCCGTCCGCGCATATAGGCAAGAGGTGCCACCTCTATCACACCCCGCTCAATCAGACGGTCTGTCTGTTCAACGCCAAGAACTGTATGGAGGCCGTCATACAGGGGACGCAGATATGGGTCGACCTTCTCCTTCAGATCGCCCGGCAGGAAACCGAGATTCTCACCCGCTTCTACAGCCGGCCGTGTCAGTACGATGCGTTTCACATCGTTTTCACGCAGCATCTGACATGCAAATACCACTGCCAGAAAAGTCTTTCCGGTACCGGCGGGACCAATGCCGAATGTCAGGTCATGCTTTTTAATATTTTCAATATAGAGCCGCTGTCCTGTTGTTTTTGCCCGGATGCCCTTGCCTTTTATATCCCGTGCAATCTCCTCATTATAGAGATCGGAAAGGTACTCGATGGTACCTTTCCTTGCCATCATCGCAGCAGATTGTACATCACGGAGGTTGACCGTCATTCCCCGCTGGATGATTTTCAGAAGATTGATCAGCACATCTTCGGCGAGTTCAACGTTCTCATCATCTCCGCCGCTTACAGTAATCTCATTGCCGAGCGTATGGATGGTGACACCGAACTCCTCCTCCAGATAGGTAATATGCTGATCATTGGCACCAATCAGTGCCTGTGCCTCGTCAAGGCTGTCTATACTAATGATATTAGGCATTCGTAAACCCCTTTTTGTTAGTCTCTTTCATTCTAAATTTACCACTAAGCATCAGCCTCTGCAATGAATTACTACAATGAAAAAGTTTATGAATACCATCACTCAGCCGCTTTCCGGAAAATATTAACGCGCTTGATCACATTCTTTCCCGCACTCTTGAAAGTGACAAAAATGCCCGCTTCAAGAGAAGCCCTGTCCTTGAAATGAAGCATGCATTCCATAGCTGCATCCTTGCCGTGGGTGATGATGCTGTTCATAGTCATTTTCTCAATATCGCCGGGAATCTCAGGCAGTTGCACCTCATCCATCACGCTCTCTTCCAGAAACGGGCCATTCTCTTCAATCACCGCTGCAACGGCTTCGACGAGAAAAAATTTCCTCGGTGCATTGCCGCACCCGGCCGGATACTCGATGGCTACGCCATTTTCTGTTTTGAGGGTTTCCATACCATCTCCCCTTTCTTGATATTCCCCTCATCTGCCAACAGTCCATCCTCCGTCCGCCTTTATGGAAGCACCCTGCACATAAGCAGAGTCATCAGAAGCTAAAAAGACAGCGACCGCAGCGATTTCCTCCGGCTGGCCCGCTCTGCCCGCAGGAATATCATTGAGACGTTCATCTTCGATTCCTTCAACCATCGGAGTGGTTATAAAACCAGGTGCAATCAGATTGGCTTTAATGCCTTTTTGACCAAAATCATATGCCAGCTGTTTGGTAAATCCTTCGATTGCATGTTTACTTGTGACATACGCTGCACCTCCGGCACCGGCTACAAATGTTGACTGCGAGCCGATATTGATGATGGTTCCTCTCCCTTTATCAAGCATGACCGGCAGAACTTCCCTGACGGCAAGAAAGGCCCCTTTGACGTTCACTTCCATCAATTTATCGTATAGTCCCTCATCCATCTCGATGACGTTTTTGTAACCGTCATGTATACCTGCCCCATTATAGAGGATATCAATTGTGCCGAACCTTTCGATTACGCGGGCGGCACCGCTTTTCACATCCTCCACTTTCGTCGTGTCCAGCTGCAGGAAAATGGCTTCACCGCCATCTTCTTTTATCTCATCCACAATGCGTGCACCATCCGTTTCCTCCCTGCCGGCTGCTGCCACTTTCGCCCCCTCAAGAGCAAATGCTTTTGCAATTGCCTCTCCTATGCCTGAAGTACCGCCAATTACAAGTGCAGTCTTTCCGTTTAATTTTCCCATGTATAAAACTCCTTTCTGTGATTTCATGATATCTCTACCCTTTTTCAGCTAATGTATAAACGGACCGTAAGGTTTTCTCTGGATGACAGAAACATGCAGATGCATGTTAAAGATATGAAAGAAACACGGATTCCAAAATTCCGGAACCCGTGTTTCTTTATGAATCTATGGAATCGTCATACGCCTGCAAAGCCTTTCCGCCGTAGACACTGCCGGGACCGCCGCCCATGACGATGGCGACACCGGCAATTTCCGCAATCTCTTCACGTGACACGCCAAGCTTGATGAGCTTGTTGACGTGATTGCCGATACAGCCTTCACATTTATCTGCGATGGCATATGTCAGGGCAGCAAATTCCTTCGTCTTTTCATCCAGGGCCCCAGACTTATATGCTGAGTCCTGGAGAGCTTTGAAGCTTTTCATCGTCTCCGGAATCGTCTTCTGCAGCCTTTTTGTGTTCCCCTGTGCCACCGTGTTGATATCTTTGAAATTATCTGCCATGATAACCTCCCTTTCTGTATCTCCTGTAATACTACTATATCAGTTAGATGAAATATTTTGTATCCCAGCGCTCGGGCAGCAGTTCATTCAGTTCCGCCGTCCGGTTATCGGGCAGGCCTATCTCACAATGGTAATTATCCTCTCCCACCTGGTTGATCAGTTCCCTGCACCGTCCACATGGCGGTAATACTTCACCGGTTTCATAGACTGCTATTATCTTGTCAATTTTATATTCGGCAGCTGTCACCATAGAAGCGATCGCTGAATGCTCCGCACAAAATCCGATTGACGACGGCAGGTCGAGAGCTACGCCTGTATATATACTCCCCTTGTCTGTGACCAGCGCCGCAGCGACATGACCCATCTTGCCATTCCGTGATGTTCTGACGGTATAAAGTTTGGCCTTCGCTGTTTCGTATAGTTCCTCCATGTTCATGAGTCTTCCCCTCTCATCAATGTTACTGTCTAGTCATAGTTTACCCTAAAAATCGTTTTTCAAAATAAATAAACCACCCGGGCAGGGTGGTTTAGGAACTATTCTCTGTTACTGTCAGTCTCTTCTCTTTTCTGCATCCCGGCTTTACGCAATGTCCGGTAACTCTGCATTACTGCTGACAGTCCGGGTGGCACTACGAGCAGTTGCGCCTAGCCATAAGGGCTGTTTCTCCATGTCTCCTCCTCACACGCAAGCTCCAGTGTGAAGAGGTGGATGAATGTCAGAGCAATGAATGCTGCAGAAAAAATCACGGCAATTACCGGGAATGAAAAATCGAATAATGCAGGTATCAGCAAAAGAAGCGGAATGAGCAGTGTTGCCAGCATGCTTCTCTGCCTGTAATCTTTCGACAAGTATTGTGTTTTGCCGCAGTGCGGGCAGTCCATTCCAATATCAAGTGTAATATATCTTTTCAAAATGGCATTTACCGGCCACGCATGTTCACAGTTTTTGCATCTAACCAAAGTGTTCTCTCCTTAAAATAAGCGTCTACTTTGTCTATTATTAAAGATTTGTAAATAGGAAGTATACCACATACAATCCAGATATGAATATAGCAATTATCCATATATACAGTATGATCCTGTTGAATTCTTTCTTATTTCCGGCCAGGTAGATGAATGCTGTCAAAATGATCGGAAACATCAGAATCATGAATATGACCATGAATACAATGCTCATACCATCTGCTCCTTCAACATTGCACTTATTTATCCAGGTTCAGGGCTTTGAGCTGTTCTGCGAGGGCATTATTGATCGGTTCCTCTTCTTCCTGATCTTTGAGATATTTATTGACCGTGCGTTTGTCCACCTTGCCTCTTCCCTCTTTTTTGCGGCGGGCTTCAAACGCCGAAAGCTTTTCACGATAGCCGCACCTGCAGGTGAATATCTGTCCGTCCCCTTCCCCGCTCAGGGTCATTTTCTTTTTACATTTCGGGCATCTTGCATTTGTCGTCTTTGCCACATTTTTGCGGTGTCCGCATTCCCGGTCCTGACACACAAGCATTTTGCCCCGCTTTCCGTTCACTTCGATCAGCGGTTTTCCGCAGTCCGGGCATGTTTTACCGGAGATGTTGTCGTGTTTATATTTTTTATCGCTGTTTTTAATTTCTGCAGTGATTTTTTTCGTATGTGTTTTCATCTCTTCGATGAAGGCATCTTTCTCCAGACTGCCTCTGGCAATATCCTCGAGTTTCTGTTCCCATAATGCGGTTGTTGAAGGGGATTTCAGGGCTCCCGGCACCAGTTCCAGTAACTGTCTGCCTTTGGAAGTGATTTTTATCTGCTGTCCCTGGCGTTCTACCATGAATGAATTGAAAAGTTTGTCTATGATATCTGCACGTGTTGCCACGGTTCCTAGACCGCCTGTTGACTGGAGCGTCTCTTTCAGTTTGCGGTCATGGACTTCCATATATTTAGCCGGGTTCTCCATCGCTGACAGGAGCGTTGCCTCTGTGAATCTTGCAGGCGGTTTCGTCTGACCGGAAGTCCGTGTAACATTCTGTACTTTAAGCACATCACCCGGTTTTAAATCCGGCAGCCGCTGATTCAATACTTCATTTTCTTCACCATCATCATATTTGTTTGCATAAGCTTCTTTCCAGCCATTTTTACTGACTGTCTTGCCGCGAGCTGTGAATGCTTCCGATCCCAGCGACGCAGTAACTGTCAGCTGTTCATATTCATGTGCGGGCAGAAGGACAGCAAGGAACCTTTTGACGATCAGGTCATAAATTCTCCTCTCCCGTTCACTGAAGTCAGAAGGATGAACATGATTTTCCGTCGGGATTATGGCATGGTGGTCACTGACCTTTTTATCATCGACAAATGAACGATTAACCTGAATCTTATTCCTCAGTATTTTCGTTGCCGTACTTCTGTACTCACCTATGCCGCAAGCTTTGAGCCGTTCGGGTATGGTGGTGACTATGTCACTCGACAGGTATCTGGAATCCGTCCTTGGATACGTCACCACTTTGTGCCTTTCATAGAGATTCTGCATCACATTCAGTGTTTCTTTGGCGGAAAGGCCGAACTGTTTGTTTGCATCCCGCTGCAGTTCCGTCAGGTCATACAGTGATGGTGCATAGGTCCGCTTCGTTTTCTTCATTACATCCGTCACCTGCATGTGTTCATTGCCCGTTTTGCGGATGATGGAGTCGATTTTCTCACCATCAAAACTGCGGCTGCCGCCCTTCTCATCCTGCCATGTGAATCTGACTGGGCCGGTGGTAGCTTCCATGCCGTAATAGGTCTTTGTTTTGAAGTTCCTGATTTCATTTTCCCGCTGGTCAATCATCGCAAGAGTCGGCGTCTGGACACGTCCACAGTTGAGCTGGGCATTGAACTTTGTCGTCAATGCCCTTGAAGCGTTGAGTCCGATATACCAGTCCGCTTCAGAGCGGGCAACTGCTGCCTTGTAAAGATTCTCATAATCCCTGCCCGGCTTCAGACGGTCGAAGCCTTCTTTGATTGCCTTATCCGTAACTGAAGAAATCCACAATCTTTCAATCGGTTTACGGACTTTCGCTTTATCGATGATCCATCTTGCAACCAATTCACCTTCCCGGCCGGCATCGGTTGCGATAATGATTCTGTCTACATCTTTTCGCATGAGCTGTGATTTTACTGCATTGAACTGTTTGCCTGATTTTTTGAT
>Ga0079226_10002205_pt1 | contig 15011 bp, 10 predicted proteins | sample Poulit2014_FD_76345 | JGI IMG/M metagenome (GOLD analysis project Ga0079226, IMG submission 76345) | Agricultural soil microbial communities from Georgia to study Nitrogen management - Poultry litter 2014 | ecosystem: Environmental > Terrestrial > Soil > Agricultural land | place: USA: Georgia... | reverse complement strand
TTGGCGAGATGACGCTTGTGTCGGTGTAGTCGTTGCTTCGAAAGGGTATCCAGGTGATTATGAAAAAGGTAAGTTAATTCCAGAAGCAAATATACCAGAAGATACGTTTATTATCGAAGCTGGGACGAAACGAACAGAAGCTGGCCTCGTCTCCAATGGCGGTCGAGTACTACTTGTTGGCGGGATTGGTAAAACTTTGGAAGACGCTCGTGATAAAGCCTATAGTTATTTAACAATTTTCGATGATAATGATAACTTCTTTTACCGAAGGGATATTGGAACGAACGTGTAAACTGTAAAGAAGCTTGTGTAGTTATGTCGCAAGCTTCTTTCTTATCCTTACTCCCAGTTTGAAAAAATTCACTACTTTTTCACAAAACTTCATATTTTTAAAAAAAATAGCTTTAAGCGACGAAAATAAGCAACATTTATGCTAAAATAGATTTGTATGAAACCGAATTCATCTATACGATTTAATGATATAATAATGATTGTATAACTGGAGAGTTGAATATGTTAGAACATGGACAGTTTTGGAGAAATAAAGAATTACGTGAACATATAGCTGTAGTTGATAATAAAATTGCTCCTCATATCGTCTTTAAAAATAGTACGTATTTAAATGTCTATACGAAAAGGTGGGAGAAAGGGAACGTATGGATTTATAAAGATCGAATCGTTTACGTTGGTGAGCGTTTACCTGAAAAGACTAATGGGTGTGAAGTAATCGATTGTACTGGTCAATACCTAGTACCGGGTTATATCGAGCCCCATGCCCATCCTTTTCAACTTTATAATCCAGAATCTTTAGCATATTTCGCAGCAAAATACGGTACTACGACGTTAATTAATGATAACTTGCGAATTATTTCGCTTCTAGATACCGATACAGCTTTCCGCCTAATTGAAGACCTACATGAATTACCGGTATCTAGCTTTTGGTGGGGGAGGTATGATTCGCAGACGATTATGCGGGATGAAGAGGCTTTTTTAAATACCGATGAAGTGTTATCATGGCTTTCCCATCCTTCCGTCATTCAAGGCGGAGAGCTGACATCTTGGCCACAATTATTGGCAGGTGATGACCGACTTTTATACTGGCTCCAGGAGACAAAGCGTCATCATAAACGAATCGAAGGTCATTTTCCAGGTGCCTCTGAAAACACGTTAACTAAACTAAAACTACTCGGTGCCAGTGCAGATCATGAAGCCTTAGACGGCGAGGAAGCATTACGTCGATTACGTCTCGGTTATCATGTAACGTTACGTCATTCTTCGATTCGACCGGATTTACCAGTGTTACTCGATGATTTACTCGCTGAAGGGATTGATGCGTTCGATCAACTAACATATACGACAGACGGACCGACTTCGACCTTCATTGAAAAGGGACTGATTAACGTCTGTATCGAAATCGCTATTAAAAAAGGTGTCCCACTTATCGATGCTTACCGAATGGCGACGTATAATGTAGCTAAGTATTATGGTCTAGATGAATTAATCGGCGGAATTGCACCAGGTCGCTTAGCTCACATTAATTTACTTTATGAAAAAGATGATCCAACTCCGTTAAGTGTATTAGCAAAAGGAAAATGGATTATTAAAGATGGCATAGAATGTACACCGACGAAAAAAATTAATTGGAAACAATACGGAATCGAACCTCTATCCTTCGATTGGGAATTAACGGAGGATGATTTACAATTTTCGATTCCTGTTGGTTTGCACATGCATAATGACGTTATTTTAAAACCGTATGCAGTAGAAATCGATATTACAGCTTCTAACTTAGGAACAGATAATAATGATGCCTTTTTACTCCTACTTGATCGTGAAGGTACGTGGCGTGTCAATACTGTACTAAGAGGGTTTACTAGAGAGCTTGGCGCGCTTTGTTCTACCTTTTCGACGACGAACGATATTATTTTGATTGGAAAATGTAAAGCGGATATGCAGCTTGCTTGGAGACGAATGAAAGAAATCGGTGGTGGTATCGTCGTCGTTCATAAAGGAAAAGTTCTTTTTGAATTGCCATTATCCCTAGCAGGAGCGATGTATGACGGAAGTATAGAGACATTAATTGAAAAAGAGTATGAACTTAAAAACATTTTAATCGATGCCGGTTATGAATTTAAAGATCCGGTTTATAATTTACTCTTTTTATCATCTGTTCATCTACCTTATATTCGAGTAACTCCTAAAGGAATTATTGATGTAATGACTCGAGAAACAATCGTACCTGCAAATATGCGTTAAACGACCTTTAAAAAACGGGGGAGAGCCATGAATAAAAAAGTGATTATAACAGTTGTCCTTTTAGTTATTGCTATATTCGGTGCTATAGGAGTGTTTGTCTTTTTTCTTGGTGACCAAGATCAGGAATCAATCATCTCCAAAAAATCAAAGGATGAAGCATCAACGACGTATACGTTTCCTTTTACTGGATTAGAGACAACTGAAGAACCAACCCATCGAGCTGTTGCCGTAATGATCAATAACCATCCCCAAGCGAGACCGCAGTCCGGCTTAGAGGAAGCGGATATCGTATTTGAACTATTAGCTGAAGGAAATATTACTCGTTTTTTAGCCTTGTATCATAGTATGGAGCCGGAACGAGTCGGACCGGTCCGAAGTGCAAGAGAATATTATGCTGACCTAGCGAATCAGTATGATGCCCTTTATATTTATCACGGAGCAGCAGACTTTGTCAATGAATTAATTGTGAATCGGGGAATTCCTTTTTTAAATGGTTCTCAATATGATAATGACAAACAATTGTTTATTCGTGAAACGTTTCGTGTAGCACCCCATAACTCTTATCTACTGTTTAATGAAGTGTACCGCCGAGCCGAAATGAAACAATATGACATGGAGTATGATCATGAACCATTACCTTTTTTAGAAGATGATGATGAAGTAACAGGAATCGAAGCACCTTATGCAAAGATTCAATATTCCTCTCAATCATCGACCGTTGAATATGAATACGATGAAACTAGGGAAGCTTATATTCGAACGAGTGATGGGACGGTTACGACGGATTTAGGGACGGAAACGCCGATTGAAATCGATAATGTTTTTATTATCGAAGCAACACATGAAGTAATCGATGCGGAAGGAAGACGAGCGATAGATTTACAATCGGGGGGATTCGGCTATTTATTACAGCGTGGTAAAGTACAAAAGGTCCAATGGGAAAACGTAAATGGTTACTTACTTGCGAAAAAGAATGAAGAAGTTGTACCGTTTGTTCCGGGAAAAACGTGGGTAAACGTAATTCAGGCATCACCACCGAAAAATGTTGAACAACTTTACATACCTGAATATAATGAATAAGGGTGATATTGTGCAAATAGATAAATTACGTGGAAAACAACTTGATCAATTTTTCGATGCGATACTTTCGTTAGAGACGCGGGAAGAATGTTATAAGTTTTTCGATGATGTGGCAACAATGCACGAAATCCAAGCCTTGTCTCAACGACTTCAAGTCGCGAAATTGTTGCGTGAAGGAAGTACATATCAGACGATTGAAACAGAAACAAGCGCTTCAACAGCAACGATTTCTCGTGTAAGACGTTCGTTGGACTTTGGAAGTGGTGGCTATGAAATCGTCTTAAGTCGTCTCCAGGAAGATAAGTAAATTTTGCAGAAAAAATAAACGTTTATGAATAACACTACGATGCTACAAAAAATAGCCGAAGATTGAGGGCCCTGTACGAAGTAGCTAGTAGTGTTTTTCGTCTTTGTTAAAAGATACATTTCTACTATAGAAAATGAAATTATTTGTTATAATAGATGAAGCAAATAGATGGGGGAAAGAAAATTGCAAATAGATATAACGAAATGGCAACACGTATTTAAATTAGATCCAGCAAAGGAAATATCCGATGAGGATTTAGAACGAATTTGCGAATCGGAAACGGATGCAGTAATTATCGGTGGTACTGATCATATTACTTTAGACGGAGTTCTCGATTTATTATATCGTGTACGCCGTTTTATGTTACCTTGCATTCTAGAAGTATCGACGATGGAGGCTATTACGCCTGGTTTTGACTATTATTTTATACCTTCTGTTTTTAATAGTCAGGATAAAAAGTGGTTTCTCGATATTCAACACGAAGCGATTAAACAGTATCAATCCCTTATTAATTGGGATGAATTAATCGTTGAAGGTTATTGTATTTTGAACGAATCATCAAAAGCATTTAAAAAAACAAATTGTAAACAAATCGATAAAGAAGACGTCGTAGCTTATGCATTAATGGCAGAAAAGTTTTTTAAATTACCAATCTTTTATATTGAATATAGTGGGACGTACGGAGATGTAAACATCGTAAAGCGAGTGAAAGAGCAATTACAAGAAACAAAATTATTCTATGGCGGTGGCATCGAAACGTTCGAACAAGCGAAAGAAATGAAACAATATGCTGATGTCATCGTCGTCGGAAACGTGATTTACGACGATATTGAAGCAGCGTTAGATACTGTACGGGCCGTAAAATAGGAGTGAGCGCACAAGATGAGTGCAATAACGTTATTACAACATTTAAATAAAGAACAGAAAGAAGCAGTCTGCCATACAGAGGGACCATTATTAATAATGGCCGGAGCTGGTAGTGGTAAAACACGCGTATTAACCCACCGGATTGCATATTTAATAGAAGAGAAGTTTGTGAATCCTTACAATATTTTAGCAATTACCTTTACAAATAAAGCAGCGAGAGAAATGCAAGAGCGAGTGAAACAATTAATCGGTAAAACGAGTGAAGGAATGTGGGTTTCGACATTTCATTCGATGTGTGTTCGGATTTTACGTCGTCATATCGATTTAATCGGTTATGATCGGAATTTTTCAATATTAGATACATCAGATCAAGAAACCGTCGTAAAACAAGCATTGAAAGAATTGAACTATGATTCTAAACAATACCATCCCCGGGCTCTTTTAGCACAAATTAGCCGTTATAAAAATGAACTTATTACCCCGGAACAGGCATTAGAACAACAAAGGGATCCATTGGAGAAAATATGGGCTGAAGTCTATGAAAGATACCAACAAACCTTACGTCAAAATCACGCCCTCGACTTCGATGATTTAATTATGGAAACAATCCATTTGTTTAAACGAGTACCTGAAATTTTGGAGAAGTATCAACATCAATTCCAATATATTCATGTCGATGAATACCAAGATACGAACTATGCACAATATTACTTAGTTAAGCAACTTGCAGCAGTGTACGAAAATCTTTGTGTTGTCGGTGACTCAGATCAATCTATTTATCGTTGGCGTGGAGCAGATATTGCAAATATATTATCCTTTGAAAAGGATTATCCAAACGCAAAAGTAATTTATTTAGAACAAAACTATCGCTCAACAAAAACAATTCTTGAAGCAGCTAATCACGTAATTAACAAAAATGAAAGTCGTAAACCAAAAGAACTTTGGACTGAAAACGGAGAAGGAAACAAAATCGTTACATATCGTGCTCAAAGTGAACGGGAAGAAGCAACCTACGTAAAGGAAGAAATTGAGAGATTGATTGAGAATGAATCTTTTCAACCGAAGGATATTGCCATTTTATATCGGACGAACGCTCTTTCCCGTTCGATTGAAGACGCCTTGCGACAAGCACAGCTTGATTATACGATTATTGGCGGTTTAAAGTTCTATGAACGAAAGGAAATTAAAGATATCATCGCCTACTTACGACTAATTGTAAATCGTGAAGATGATATTAGTTTTGAACGTATCGTAAATGAGCCCCGCCGAGGTATTGGTAATACTTCACTCAATCGTTTACGTGCTTATGCAATAGAGGAGGATGTCTCGTTATATGAAGTAATTGACGACATCGAAAGGACAAGGGTTCCGGCTAGAGCAGCCAAATCTTTATTACATTTTCAAGCGATGATTGAAGACTTTGCATCAAAAGCGGAAGACTATTCTGTATCTGAACTTGTCGAGCTAGTAATAGAGGAGACAGGCTATCGCCATATGTTAATTGATGAAGCAACTTTAGAAGCTCAATCCCGTTTAGAAAACTTAGAAGAGTTTTTATCAGTAACTCAACAGTTTGATAAAGAAGCCGATGAACCTACGCTCGTGAACTTTTTAACTGATTTAGCATTAATTACAGATATTGATCAACTTGATGATGAAGAGATCGAAGACAAAGATCAAATAACACTGATGACCCTTCATGCAGCAAAAGGGTTAGAGTTCCCAGTCGTCTTTATGATCGGTATGGAAGAAAATATTTTTCCTCATATTCGTTCGCTAGGGAATATAGAAGAGATGGAAGAGGAACGACGATTAGCTTATGTCGGGATAACCCGAGCGGAAAAAAGATTGTATATGACAAGTGCGAAAAACCGGATGCTATACGGTACTGTTAATACGAACGATGTGAGTCGATTTGTTATAGATATTCCTGACTTTTTAAAGGAGGAAAAAGGAAATGTAGTCGAATCCCTTTTCCCTTCGTTATCAAGAACAATAAATTCTAATAAACCAAATAGTCAAAGGGAAAAACCGAAACGACGCAGAAGCAAACGGGTTTCGACAGGAGCGGAAAAGGAAGATTGGCAAGTAGGCGATCAAGTATCCCATAAAAAATGGGGAAAAGGTACAGTCGTTAGCACCGAAGGATTCGGCGACAAATTAGAGTTAACTGTTGCCTTTCCAGCGCCAACTGGAATAAAAAAATTACTCGCAAAGCTCGCACCAATTACAAAACATAATTAAAGTAAGTGAAAGAGTTAAGTAGGTGAAATGATGAATAAAGCAGAAGCGAAAAAAAGAATTGAACAATTGGTAGAACAATTGACCCGCTATGATCGGGCGTATTTTGTCGATGATAAACCGCTCGTATCTGATGCGATATATGATCAGCTATTTCACGAATTGCTTAATTTAGAAACGCAATATCCCGACTTAACTTTACCTCATTCTCCAACAAAAAGAGTCGGATCAGAACCAATTGAAGCCTTCGACAAAGTAGAACATGAGGTTGCAATGCTAAGTTTAAGCAATGCTTTTAGCGAACAAGAATTGCGGGATTTCGATCGGCGTGTAAAATCATTATTAGATTCATCTGTGGAATATGTTTGTGAATTAAAAATCGACGGACTAGCCGTTTCCTTACTTTATGAGGATGGGCATTTTATTCGTGGTGCAACACGAGGTGACGGGACGGTCGGTGAAGATATAACAAGTAACTTAAAAACAATTCGCAGCATACCTTTAACAATCGATGCCCCTGGTCGATTAGAGGTGCGCGGTGAAGCCTTTATGCCAAAAGAGGCTTTTGAACGTTTAAATGAAGTCCGAGCACAAAAAGGAGAAAGCTTATTTGCCAATCCACGAAATGCAGCAGCTGGTTCTTTACGTCAACTCGATCCAAAAATTGCCGCTTCCCGTCAATTAGATTTATTTATTTTTGGTTATGGTGCTTGGCCGGAAGAAACAATTCAACAACATAGTGAACGATTAGCTTATTTGAAAGAGCTTGGTTTAAAAGTTAATCCGCACTGGAAACGATGCAATTCTATTGATGAAGTTATCGACTATGTCGAAGAATGGACAGAAAAGCGCAATAGCCTACCTTATGAAATCGATGGAATTGTTATAAAGGTAAATGATATTAATAAACAAGAACAGCTTGGATTTACAGCTCGGACTCCTCGTTGGGCAACGGCGTATAAATTTCCGGCAATCGAGGCGGTAACTACCTTGTACGATGTCGAACTAAGTGTAGGACGGACGGGTGTCGTAACTCCTACGGCTTTACTCGAACCGGTATTCGTAGATGGTTCGACCGTTAGTCGAGCGACCTTGCATAATCAGGATCAAATTAAAGCGCTAGATATCCATTTAGGAGACCGGGTTATTATTAAGAAAGCAGGAGACATCATTCCAAAAGTCGTTCGAGTATTAAAAGAAGAACGAAAAGAAGATGCGGTTCCTTATAGGATGCCGGACAAATGTCCAGCTTGCCACAGTGAACTCGTCCATCTCGATGATGAAGTAGCTTTACGGTGTATTAATCCAAACTGTCCCGCCCAGGTAAAAGAAGGTTTAATCCATTTTGCCTCCCGTGATGCGATGAATATCGACGGCCTAGGAGAGAAAATAATTGAACAACTTTTCGAAGCGAAGTTAATTCAATCGATCCCAGATTTATATCGTTTACAAAAGGAACAGCTCCTACCGTTAGAAAGAATGGGAGAGAAGTCTGTAGAAAACTTATTAAATGCAATCGAACAATCGAAGACAAATTCGTTAGAAAAACTTTTATTCGGTCTTGGAATCCGTCACATCGGAGCAAAAGCAGCCGATATAATTGCAGCTCATTTTATTACGATGGAAAACATCCAGAAGGCGACTTTTGAGGACTTAGTTGCCATCGATGAAATTGGGGAAAAGATGGCTCACTCTGTCGTACAATTTTTCGCCGAGCCAAAAGTAAATGACTTAATCGAAGCGTTAACTACCCTGGGTTTAAATATGACATATAAAAATGTAGAGAAAGGAGATGTCACAAGTGCTTTAACGGAAGCATTTCAAAATAAAACCGTCGTTTTAACTGGACGATTAGAACATTATACACGTAAGGAAGCGAAAGAATTAATCGAAGCAAACGGTGGAAAAGTGACCGGAAGTGTTAGTGGAAATACGGATTTATTAATCGCCGGTGACAATGCTGGTTCGAAATATGAACAAGCCCAAAAATTACAAGTGCCGATTTGGGATGAGGAAACTTTTATCTCAATCGTCGAAGGGGAAGACCGATGAAACGGATTACTTTATTTTTTACAATCAGCCTATTAATGTTCTTATCAGCCTGTGGCAATGTCATTAAAGATGATGTCATTGAACCGGAGGAAGAAGGGGAAACAGAGGTCTCAATCATCCCTTCGCATTCCTTAGAAGAAAACCAATATAAAATGTTACTTCCATATCGTCCTAGTGCAGCTCGAGGTGCAATTACAAACCAAGTAACTAACCGGGTCGACATTGATGAATTAGAAGAAGGTCTCCGACGCCATTCTGTCTCGGTTTTTTCACCGGATAAGTATGTATTTGAAGAAGGTCAATATTTATCTCAGGAAAAAATCTATGATCTAATTGATGATTTAAATCCGAAGTTAAAAGACTCATCGAGTAAAAAAGAACACAAAAATAATCCACGTGTTTTTTCACATATTTTAGAGCAGAATTTTCTAGAGCGAAAAGGTGATCGAGTCGAATTAGTTGGAGTCTCGATCGGTATTTCTCTTAAATCGGTCTATCGTTACCAAACTGAAATCGGTGGTCCTTACTATTATGAAGATATTCCGATGAGAGAAATGATTGAAGAGGGTGAACGAATTGCTCAAGCTGTTTTAGAAGAAATTCGACAAATAGAAGGTTTAGAAAGTGTACCGATTATGTTTGCGCTTTTTAGAGAAGCGGAGCAGTCTTCACCAGTTCCGGGTAACTTTGTACAAAAAACTGTTGTAAAAGAAAATGAAGCAAAAATAGGTAAATGGGAGCGAATCAATGAGGAATATATTTTGTTCCCATCGAATGAAGCGAAAGATAAATATCCAAATGATTATCAGAAGGTAAAAGCATTTAGTGAAAAAATTGACGATTATTTCCCAAACTATGTCGGAGTCGTAGGCACAGGCTTCTATCTCGATGGTGATTTGGTGAAGCTCTCTATAGAGGTGCCAATTGAGTTTTTTGGTAAAGGAGAGATTGTCGGCTTTACACAATACGCTTATGGAATAGTTCAGGAGATTTTCGATAAATATTATGATATAGAAGTAGTTGTTACATCGAGTGACGGGGCAGAAAGTTTAATTTTCCGCGATAGTGGGGAAGAAGAGCCGACTGTGCATATTTTTCACTAAAAAATATATATTAATTTATATAACTAGGGGCAATCTTTCTTAAATGAATGGATGGACTGAACTACTCTATAATATAGGAATTCAGTCCATTCTTTTTTATTTTACTTATCGCAATACTCCCTATCCTCCCCCTCAGCTTAGTCACTATTACGTAATTTGATTTATGTGTTCTAGAATATTTGAAAAAATTGCTAACATCCTTCGCGTTAAATACTACCTACCCTCCCTCTGCGCTAGGGTTTTAAGAGTTCTGTTTATTGCTCTACTTTTTTGAAATACTATTGGATAAGATGATGTATTATCTTTATTTAACTCATTTGATAGATGGGCCTCCATTAAGTAGGATAAACAATTCTGTACATGGACTTACTTATCGCTGGAGTTTATTGAGTAAGTTGGGATGCTAAAGTGAGCATTCCTACTCAACAGAAGCATCCACTGTGTAGTGTTAACGAAAATCCTTGCTAACTCACTCAGTAGTTGGTCCACCAAGTAAGTTTAAAATGTTCAGCACATTTAATTTAAGCACGATGAGTAACTTTTAGTTTTTACTTATAAACTTCCTCGGCATAAAGCAATTAACCAATTATCCCACCACGTAAGATGATGAAAGATGTTTAAATAGAAATGCTGGGTAAATCGTCTTTTCAATGTACGTATAAAATAACGAAATAGTGTGTAATCTAACTGAGCATGCCATTTTATTTGCTTATTTTCTTCCAGGATATTTCTGGTAAAATGTTGTTCGGTAAATATTTGTAACAGATTATCTTTTGTATCTTTTCACTAAAAGTTTATCATCTTTTATTCGACATTAGGTTTAAAAGAGTTGATTTAACTCACTAAATTACATTATATGTAATCTCTGTTGTGTGGTTTACACAAAAGTGAGCAAAAGTTATTATATTTTTCACATATTGTTAAAGAAAATAAAAAATCCTATACTTATAATAGCCGTAATGAAATTGTTCTGTTTATATAGTTTATTCGTTAGACACACCTCTTTATCCCTAGTAGAATAAAGATAGATAAGTTATTTATTTTACATGATAAAGAGGAGTAGAACAATGGAAATGACGGAGAGCGTATTAGAATTAAATGATGTTCATCAGTTAGTCGAGCAGTTAAGTACATTGTTAAAAAAGGCTGTTATTTTAGAAAACCATGATTTTGAATTAGTTGCCTATAGTGCGCCGACGGAAGAAGCCTTCGATTCGATTCAACAGAAGACAATATTGACAAAACGTTGTCCCCTTTTTGTAATCGAACATTTGAAAAAAGAAGGTGTCATCGATCGTTTAATCACAGAAAGTAAACCAATATATCTCCATTTAATAGAAGATACAAACTTTTTCAAACGATTAGCGATTAGTATTAAATTCCGTCAACAACACTTCGGTTATTTATGGATTTACGATCCAGATAAAACCATTAATGAAACGCAACTCGATTTTATAGCAAAAACTGCAGCTCGAATTGGCGAACTATTTTATAAAGAAGAATTCGTCGAGAAAAACGATGTACCGACCCTAATTTGGAAATTAGTCAATGGGGATTTTACTAATGATGTAGAAGTGTTCCGTGCAGCTAAATTAGCCCAATATACGTTACCATCCGATTTTACCGTCATTGTACTATTTGTAAAAGATGCAGAAAAGCTTTATTTACTCGATAAAATAAAGTCTATTTTTGAAAGGGATGAAATTGGGTATTATTTAGGTAAGGGGACAGAAATTATCGGGCTCGTTAACAACGGTGAACAAGAAGATTCATCAGTACAACTTACTCATCTAATAGAAGAAATAAAAGATACTTTATCTTCCGAAGAAGTCGAGGCTCTATTTATTGGCATTGGTAATAAGTACGACTCGATTCGAAAAGTACGAAAGAGTTACTTGGAAGCGTTAGAAGTAATTGAAACGATGTCCTTTCTAAACGTTACTGAACAGAATGTTTATTTCTATCGAGATCTAGGTTTACATCGCCATTTAAAAGCAATGTATAAGAAGAATGTAACGGAACAATATAGAAATGGACAAATCGTTGCCCTGATGGATAAAGATCTAAAGACGAACAGTGAGCTCGTTAAGACCGTTTGGTATTACTTGAAGAATGATACGAAAGTAAGTCAGACGGCTGATGAATTATTTATTCATCACAATACGCTCCATTACCGATTGAAACAAGTAACAGAGCTAACTTCAATTGATTTTACGAACGTGATGGAAAAAACGGATTTATATATAGAACTTTTCCTCTTGTTTCATGTTGAAGATTACTACGAACATTATCAATCGGTATTAAAGTAAAGTTAAGTAGATTATTGTTGAAAAACAATAAAATATTATAAGGAGGCAAGATCAATGGTAGTAGCATATACTCACGAACCATTTACGGACTTCTCGATTGAGGAAAACCGCCGTAAAATGGAAGAAGCGCTAAAAAAAGTTGAGGCTGATTTAGGTGGTGACTACCCACTTATTATTAACGGTGAACGTATTACAACAGAAGATAAAATCGTCTCCGTTAACCCAGCGAATAAAGAAGAAGTGATCGGTCACGTATCAAAAGCAAACCAAGAGTTAGCTGAAAAAGCGATGCAAGTTGCCGATGAAACTTTCGAATGGTGGAGAAAATCAGACCCACAAATGCGCGCAGATATTTTATTCCGTGCTGCAGCAATCGTCCGTCGTCGTAAGTTTGAGTTTAGTGCTCATTTAGTTAAAGAGGGCGGTAAGCCATGGAATGAAGCTGACGCTGATACAGCAGAAGCAATTGACTTCTTAGAATACTATGGTCGTCAAATGGTTCGCTTAAAAGACGGTGAACCAGTAAATAGTCGTCCAATTGAACGAAACGAATTCAAATATATTCCACTAGGCGTAGGAGTAGTAATTTCGCCATGGAACTTCCTCTTTGCAATTATGGCTGGAACGACGGCTGCAGCGATGGTTACTGGTAACACAGTATTATTAAAACCAGCAAGTGCAACACCAGTAATTGCATATAAATTTATCGAAGTATTAGAAGAGGCTGGAATGCCAGCAGGTGTTGTAAACTTTATTCCAGGACCAGGTAGTGAAGTAGGTGACTACTTAGTTGATCACCCACGTACTCGTTTTATTAGCTTCACTGGTTCCCGTGAAGTAGGTACACGTATCTTTGAACGTGCTGGTAAAGTACACGAGGATAAAGGCCAAATCTGGTTAAAGCGTACAATTTTAGAAATGGGCGGAAAAGATACGATTATCGTTGATAAAGAAGCCGATTTAGAGTTAGCAGCAGAATCAATCGTTAAATCTGCCTTCGGTTTCTCAGGTCAGAAATGTTCTGCCTGTTCACGTGCGGTAATTCATGAAGATGTTTATGAAGAAGTGAAGAACCGTGTCGTTGAATTAACTAAAGAATTAACTGTAGGTGATCCTGCAGATCAAAATAACTTTATGGGTCCTGTAATCGACCAAGCAGCGTTCGACAAAATCTCAAGCTACATTGAAATCGGAAAAGAAGAAGGTACGTTGCTTGTCGGTGGCGATGGCGACGACTCTAAAGGTTGGTTTATTAATCCGACAGTCTTTGCAGATGTAGATCCTGAAGCACGTATCATGCAAGAGGAAATCTTCGGACCAGTTCTTGCAATGACTAGTGCGAAGGATTTCGATGAGTTAATCGAAATTGCAAACAATACTGACTACGGTTTAACAGGTGCTGTCATATCGAATAACCGTATTAACTTAGAACGTGCACGTGAAGACTTCCACGTTGGAAACCTCTACTTCAACCGTGGATGTACTGGAGCAATTGTCGGATATCAGCCATTTGGTGGATTTAACATGTCTGGAACTGACTCTAAAGCCGGTGGCCCTGACTATTTAATCCAACATATGCAAGCTAAGACAGTTTCTGAAATGTTTTAATAGGTTAATCCTACAGCTCTAATCATGAAAAGGATTAAGCTAGAAAAAACTTAGCTTAATCCTTTTTTTTATTAAAAATCCGGCCAATTGTCGCATAATTACCATTTTGTTTAAGGAAAAGGAACGAAAAAAGGTTCACAAAAGTAGCGAGAAGTAAATGATAATTATGACGAGTCTGTTCATACTAACAATAAGTATGAACTTGCTAAATACAATAAGCCGAATCAATATATATAAAGCATTACATACTTATTTTTTGTTACAGGACTCTGTAACGAGTCTTTTAAACGTATTAAAGATAACGTTTTCTTATGAAATTAGGAGGTAATGAGTATGGAAACAGCACATTTATATCAGTTAATTGCAATCGTAATCTATATGGTTGCAATGTTGTTAATTGGATGGTATTCCTTTAGAAGAACTCGTGATTTAACGGACTACATGTTAGGTGGTCGTTCTTTAGGTCCTGCAGTTACCGCATTAAGTGCAGGTGCTGCGGATATGAGTGGATGGTTATTAATGGGACTTCCTGGTGCGATTTACGTGTCGGGTATGGTCGAAGCTTGGATTGCAATTGGTCTTACAATCGGTGCGTATTTAAACTGGATTTTCGTTGCACCACGTTTACGTATGTATACGCAAGTATCTAACGACTCGATTACAATCCCAAGTTATTTAGAAAACCGTTTGAAGGATAACACACGTATTTTAAGAATTGCTTCGGGAATCATTATTTTAATTTTCTTTACGTTTTATGTATCGTCTTGAATGGTTGCTGGTGGAGTATTTTTCGAAAGCTCTTTCAACCTTTCCTATCATACAGGAGTATTAATTGTATCAGTTGTAGTTATTGCTTATACATTATTTGGTGGATTTTTAGCTGTAAGTTATACAGACTTTGTACAAGGTTTAATTATGTTCTTAGCCCTTATTCTTGTACCGATATTTGGAATATTTCTAACAGGAGGCTTTGGTGAAACTGCAGCGAGTATCCGGGAAGTAAATCCAACTCACCTAAACTTACTTAAAGGTGCAACAGCAGCTGGAATTATTTCTTCTATTGCATGGGGGCTTGGTTATTTCGGTCAACCACATATTATCGTCCGTTTTATGGCGATTAAATCCGTTAAAGAAACAAAAGAGGCTAGAAGAATTGGAATCGGTTGGATGGGATTAAGTTTAATTGGT
>Ga0079226_10002204_pt1 | contig 15012 bp, 15 predicted proteins | sample Poulit2014_FD_76345 | JGI IMG/M metagenome (GOLD analysis project Ga0079226, IMG submission 76345) | Agricultural soil microbial communities from Georgia to study Nitrogen management - Poultry litter 2014 | ecosystem: Environmental > Terrestrial > Soil > Agricultural land | place: USA: Georgia... | reverse complement strand
TAATTATTTGAGAAAACAAAGTTATATTTGTCATTGGAGAGAGGTGTTTTGGTTCAACCCAAATCTAAGTGATTTGGGATAAACTCTTCTCTCCTTTTTTATAAACGTTTAGGACGCTATTGGATTTTCACTATTGATGCAGATCTAATTTCTTGTCATTAAATAGCTATAAGATATTTCTAGTGCTCTATTATTGAGTTTTATAGTATTTTTTTTAAAATCGTAGAAATCTCATATTAGGTAGAGAATACTTTAAAGTTTTGTAACTTCTTTATTTCTAGAATTCACTCACAAAATGCAATTTTACATTCGGATAATTTTGTTGGGTCATTTGTAAAGTAAATGCCGAATCAGCAAGAAAAACTTCCCTTCTTTGTTTATCTTTTGCCATATATCTAGCTTTTACACGTTTGAAGTCTTTATATTCCTCGGATTTTGCATCTTTAGCTTCGACCCAGCAAGCCTTATGAATATTGATGTTTTCATATGAACACTTTGCGCCATATTCATGCTCCAAACGATACTGAATCACATCGAATTGTAAGGCACCTACGGTTCCTATAATTTTTCTACCATTGAAATCTAAAGTAAATAACTGTGCTACTCCTTCGTCCATCAATTGTTCTATACCTTTATTTAATTGTTTAGACTTCATAGGATCAGCATTATTAATATATTTAAAGAATTCGGGAGAAAAGCTAGGAATTCCTTTGTAATTCATAAGCTCTCCTTCGGTAAGAGTGTCTCCGATAATAAAATTTCCAGTATCATGTAACCCCACAATATCTCCAGCATAAGAAATATCAACAATTTCTTTTTTTTCTGCAAAAAAAGCATTTGGACTGGAGAATTTTATATTTTTATTGTGTCGAACATGCAAATAAGGTTTATTTCTCTCAAAAGTACCAGAAACTATTTTCACAAAAGCTAATCGATCTCGATGTTTTGGATCCATATTGGCATGTATTTTAAAAACAAATCCACTGAAGTTCGTTTCATTTGGTTGCACTAACCGTGTATCGCTTTCTTTGGCTTGTGGTTCGGGTGCAATTTCAATAAAACAATCTAATAATTCGCGTACGCCAAAATTATTCAGAGCTGATCCAAAAAACACAGGTTGTAGCTCTCCAGATAAATATGCTTTTTTATTAAACTCAGGATATACTCCTAAACTCAATTCTAACTCTTCTCTTAAAGTGTTGGCCGCCTGTTTTCCAATTAGAGCATCCAAATCAGGATGATTCAAATCATTTATTTCAATAGTATCTTCAATGTCTTTGCGGGGGTCACCTGTAAATAAATTTACATTTTGTTCCCAAATATTATAAATTCCTTTAAAATCGTAACCCATTCCAATAGGATGACTTAAAGGACAAATTTTTAGATGTAGTTTTTGCTCGATTTCATCATATAAATCAAAAGCATCTCGACCTTCTCTATCAAGTTTGTTTATAAAAACAATGATAGGAATTTTACGCATTCTACATACTTCAACTAGCTTTTCGGTTTGAGGTTCTACTCCTTTTGCAACGTCGATTACAACAATCACACTGTCAACAGCTGTCAAGGTACGGTAAGTATCTTCGGCAAAATCCTTATGCCCAGGAGTATCAAGAATATTAATTTTTATTCCTTTATATTCGTAAGCTAATACTGAAGTAGCTACAGAAATACCACGTTGACGCTCAATTTCCATAAAGTCACTTGTAGCTCCTTTTGTAATTTTATTTGATTTTACTGCACCTGCTTCTTGAATAGCACCTCCAAAAAGTAATAACTTCTCTGTCAAAGTTGTTTTTCCCGCATCTGGGTGGGCAATAATTGCAAAAGTTCTACGTCGTTTTATCTCTTTTTCCAGTTTCATATGAGCATTATTTTGGGCAAATATAAGGGATAAAATTTCAAAATACTTAAAGATATATTTTTACTTAATAGAGAAGCTGGTTTATCTTATATCTGTTTATATTGTGCTATAAATGATTATGTTCGCTGACTTATATATAATTTGAGTATTATACTATGAAATATAGGTTTTTTGCTTTTATTTTATTTCTCCTTTCTCTTTCCATATGTATGAGTTGTAAAGACGGAACTATAAATTGGGACAGAATAGTAGTCGATACACAAAACTTATTAAAAGAATTGGAAGAAGGTATAGAGAATGATTTTTCTAAACCTTCAAAAGATCCTTTACATTCAGGTAATTCAATATCTAAATTTAAAAACTATACTTTAGTTTCATGGAATATTCAGCATATGGGTCGGAGTAAAACTGAAGAGGACATCCAGAATATGGCTCAGATTTTGAAAGACTTTGACATTGTTGCAATCCAAGAAGTAGTGGCTAAAGATCCTGCAGGAGCACAAGCAGTAGCGAGGTTAGCTGATGCCTTAAATCGAACAGGAGCAGCTTGGGATTATCAAGTAAGTAACTCTACGATTAGCCCATCGGTTTATATAAGTGAACGTTATGCTTTTTTATGGAAAACTTCTAAAGTTGATATCCAACATCGTGCTTTTTTAGATAAAGAAAGAGAGGATTTATTTTATAGAGAGCCTTTTATCGCTAGATTTAGAGAAAAGAAAACAAAGAAATTATTCTATATAGCTAATTATCATTCTCGAAAACATAGTGATCGTCCACAAGAAGAAATCATACACTTAATCGATTATTCCGAACGTTGGGGTTCTCCATATGTTTTGATTGCTGGAGATTTTAATGTTACCGAAAATGATAAAGTGTGGATTCCTTTTTATAATAAGGGTTTTCAAAGTGCTTTAAAGAATACTAAAACTACTCTAAAACAAAAATGTAACGACGCTATTTATCTAAATCATTCTATAGACAATATTTTTTATACCCCGAGAGTGAAGCGTCATCAAGCACAAGCAATTGACTTTGTAGAAACCTGTGAGAATCTTCAGGCTGCTAGAAGTATTTCAGATCATCTTCCTATTTTTATAGAGTTCAGTTTAGAGTAAAGTAGTTAATAGATCATCCATCATCGCTTTTTTCTTTATCTGATGTTAAGTTAATGTTTCCAAAGAATATCTGTTTTCAAAATATTCATATTTGACGAATCAAATCCTTACATTTGCTTTTGTTTTAAATTTAAGCAATGAAAGAAGAATTAGTAGTTCTCGTAAATGAAATGGACGAGAAAATAGGTTTGATGCCCAAATTAGAAGCTCACGAGAAAGGAGTATTACACCGAGCGTTTTCGGTATTTATCTATAATGATAAAGGGCAATTGCTTTTACAACAACGTGCCTTGCACAAGTATCATACTCCTGGGTTATGGGCGAATACTTGCTGTAGTCATCCTAGAGATGGAGAGTCTCCATTGGAAGCAGGGGTGAGACGATTGCAAGAAGAAATGGGATTCGAAACTTCGTTAATCTATAGAAAATCTTTTATTTATAAAGCTAGTTTTGATAATGGTCTCACTGAACATGAATTAGATCATATACTTATTGGACGATATAATGAAGAACCAAATATTAATCCTGAAGAAGTAGCCGATTATGTATGGATGCATATTCCTGACATCTTGGAAGATATAGAATTAAACCCTGACAAATATACTGCTTGGTTTAAAATAATATTGAGAGAACATTTAGATGCTATAAAATTATGAGTTTGACAGTTTATAGAAAAGCACATTTTAATGCTGCACATCGACTATATAGAAAAGATTGGACTGACGAAGAAAATTTTGCATTCTTCGGTAAATGTAGTAACCCAAATTATCATGGCCATAATTATGAGCTTGTAGTAGGAGTCAATGGCGAAATTGATCCTACAACAGGTTTTTTAATTGATATTAATTATCTTAAAGACCTTATTAAGGAAGAAGTAGAAGAAGCATTTGATCATAAAAACCTCAATATAGAGGTGCCAGAGTTTAAAGATTTAAATCCAACGATGGAAAATATTGCAATGGTCATTTGGAAAAAACTTCGCAACCGTATAGATACAAAGTATAAGATTATTGTAAAGCTATACGAAACCCCGAGAAACTTCGTTGTTTATAAGGGAAAGTAACTCAACAACTTGAAAACTCAAGTATATAAAGTTATATGGAAAACGAAAAAAATACTACAGCTTTACTCTATCCATTACGATTTGCTCCAATTCTAAAGCAAAGAGTCTGGGGAGGAGAGAAATTCTCTTATAATAATGGAGAAGTACAAGGCCCAATTGGAGAGAGCTGGGAAATAAGTGGATTGGAAGGAAATATCTCTGTTGTTACAAATGGTGAGCTTGCAGGAAGAAATTTAAATGATTTAATAGAGGAGCATCAACATGCTTTAGTAGGACAGCATGTTTATAAAGAGTTTGAAAATACATTTCCTTTGTTATTCAAATTTATTGATGCTGAGAAAGATTTATCTGTTCAGCTACATCCTGATGATATATTAGCCAAAAAAAGACATAATTCTTTTGGTAAAACAGAGATGTGGTATATAATCGAAGCAGAGGAAAATGCAAATTTAATTTTAGGTTTTAATCAACATATAGATAAAAAAACATATCAAACTCATCTTAACAGTAAGCAGATAAAAGAAATTTTAAATTTTGTTCCAGTCAGTAAAGGAGATGCCTATTTGATACATGCGGGACTGGTGCATGCTATTTGTAAAGGAATCTTTCTGGCTGAAGTCCAACAGACTTCAGATATTACCTATCGTATTTATGACTGGGATCGTTTGGGAGTCTCAGGTAAACCAAGAACCTTACATACTGCATTGGCTTATGAGGCCATTGATTTCGAGCAAAGAAATTCGAGATTGACCTATAGCGAGAAACAGAACGAAGTGGTCAATTTATGTGCTATACGATATTTTACTACTAATAAATTATTTGTGACAGAACAGGTTTGTCGTGATTTAAATAGCATAGATTCCTTTGTAGTATATATGTGTGTGGAAGGGAGTGGAAAAGTTATCTTAGATGATAAAACGGAACAAATAAAGCAAGGAGAAACAGTATTAATTCCAGCTTGTGCTAAAGATGTAAAGTTAGAAGGAGAAAAATTTGGAGTTTTAGAAGTTTATATTCCAAAACAAGTGTAATTTTACCTCATATAAATATTATAATTATGGCAAGTATTAGAAACCTTAAAAAAGAGATTAATTATGTGCTTGGCGACATCATAGATGCAGCAGAAGTAAATTTGGAACTACTAGAAACAGTTACACAAGAACAGGTGGATGTTTTTGCAGATAAGGTTTTCGAAACTTATGATCAACTAATCAGTAGAATTAACGAGAAAAAAGTAGAAAATCGTAAGGCACATATTAAAGAGATCAAACAAGATTTTGAGACCAAAGCTCACTCTTTTGTGGAAGAAATAAACTCTTGGAAATAGAGAATATTATTATTAAGTAGCATTATAGAGCATGAAAATAATAGTTTTCATGCTTTTTTATTTAATATATACTCTAAATATAATTTATATTTTCACAAATGGCGCCCTTATGGAATTAATGGAGGTTAATAAAAAAACATATTACTTTAAGACGAGTTTACAACAGTAGCTGATATATATAAGGTTACTCTTTATTAGCAATTATTTCTTTTAATCTTTTACCATATATACCTTGCTTTACTTTGTCAGATAAACTATTATATACAGTATCTAGATAGCTTTTATGGATGTCTGGAGTTTCATAAACCATTATAAAAGGAGCAATTTCAAACTCAGAGTTTTGTAAAGCAAAGTTTACCGTAGCCAAATAAGAAGTACGAAGAAGTGTTTGTTTTTTTTGTTCAATAATCTTCATCAAGGAATCATTATTATCTTTTTTTGCATTGAACTCTTCAACAAATAAATCAAGGTTTCGATCCTGATAACGCTTAGCCATTTTATAATAAGTCAGCATTTTTGCATGATTTTCTGAACCCGTTATATATGGATTAGAAAAATCTTCTAAGTTAGTAGAGAAATCGATTTCTTTTGGCTCAGCAAAGAACGAAACTCTATCATCAAGTAGATTACCATTATCCAATCTTAAATAAAGATGTAACACTTCTGGACTTTCTATTTGTTGTTGAAAATGAAATTTGGAATCTCCATAAATTTTAAATGAATCTATGGCAACATAAGAGGTGTCGATAATACGTTCTAAGAATATTGTCCCTTTCTTTAGTCCATGAATCTGACCCGTTAAAATCATCGTGTTCTCATCTGATTGTTGAGTACAGCTGGTAAATAATAAAAAAAATATCAATAAGTAGAATCTATATAGCATGGTCTAAAGGCTTATAAAACTTTAATCCCTTTATGGGAGAAAAGAGCAAATATAAGTAAAACTCCTTTACAATGAATATTAACAGTGTTAGGAATCCATTAATATAGAAAGGATTTTTAAGTCCGAAGTCGCTCACAAGTCAGAAGAGTATAGGATATTAATTTTATCTTGATATTATAAAAATCCTATCTTCTCTAGAGTAATAAAACTGTATATTTGCTGGAAAAATATAGTGATGAAAAACATATATATACTCGTATTCTTTTTTATTTTTATTAATTTCTCAGCATTTTCCTGGGGACCAACTGGACATAGAGCGACTGGCGAAATAGCACAGCAGAATCTTAGTAAAAAGGCTGAAAAAGCAATAGAAAATTTGTTAGAAGGTCAATCCTTAGCGTTAGTATCTACTTTTGGTGATGATATTAAAAGTGATAAACAATATTGGAAATATAGTGCTTGGCATTATGTAAATATTCCTTTTGGTACTTCATATAATGAATATCCGAAAAATAAAGATGGAGATATAGTTTATGGTATAACAAAAGCAATAGAGGTGCTTAAAGATGCAGAAGCCACTCGTGAAGACCAACTTTTTTACTTAAAAATGTTAGTGCATTTTATAGGAGATTTACATCAGCCTTTGCATGTAGGAATAGCAGATGATAAAGGAGGTAATGATTTTCAAGTGCGTTGGTTTAATCAGGGAACCAATTTACATAGAGTTTGGGATTCCCAAATATTGGAAAGTTACGGCATGAGCTATTCTGAATTGTCAACTAATGTTAAGAAGCTTACTAAAGAAGAAAAGAAAAACATACAATCAGGAGATTTTATGGATTGGTTGAATGATAGTCGTGAGCTTATGGAAGATATTTATAAGCATACTGAAATAGGGGAGAAGCTTGGGTATGAATATATGTATCGGTATATGGATACATTGCGTTTTCAGCTGCAAAAAGGTGGGTTAAGATTAGCCTCTTTATTGAACGAAATTTATAAATAAAAGGAGGGTGTAATCTTCTACTATTAACATTTAGAAAAGCAAGCACAATTGATAGATTCGCTTGCTTTTGTCGTTTTCAAAAGAATCTGATATTTCTAGTATTATTATTCTTTATATTTGAGAATTGAGTTTTCAACAAAGATTCTTCCTATGTCTAGTTTACAAACACCAATAGAATATTTAAAAGGAGTAGGACCTCATCGTGCAATGTTATTAAAAAATGAGTTGGGGATTCATACTTATCAAGATCTATTACATTTCTTTCCCAATCGTTATTTAGATCGTACCCAATATTATTTAATTTCTGATCTACGAGCAGATAGTGCTGAAGTTCAAATTATAGGCAAAGTTATTCGTATGGAGGAAATACAACAAAAAAAAGGAAGTCGATTAGTAGCTATCTTCCAAGATAATCATGGAAGTACTATGGAGCTCGTTTGGTTTCGTGCTCATAAATGGATTAGAGAAAATATAAAGCGTGACACACTGTATGTGGTATTTGGTAAACTAAATTGGTTTAATGGAAAGGTTTCAATGCCACATCCCGATATGGAACTTTTAAGTGAGCATCAACAAAATTTGAAATCTGGGTTACAGGCTATTTATCCATCTACTGAGAAGTTATCGCGAGCTAGAATTAGCAATAAGTGGATGAGTGGATTGATATTAGAACTTTTCAAACAATACGGTAAAAATATTTATGAATCTATATCAGAAGAAATAATAGAAGAATTACAGCTTGTTTCTAAGAAAGCAGCTTTATGGTATATTCATTTTCCTAAAAATCAAGAGCTTCTTTCTCAAGCTCAACGCAGATTAAAATTTGAAGAGTTGTTTTATATTCAGTTGCAGTTACTAAGAAAAAAGGTGCTAAATCATGCTAAGATAAAAGGCTATAATTTTGAAAATATCGGAGGATATTTTTTAAATTTCTTTGAGAACCATTTGCCTTTTGATTTGACAATTGCCCAGAAAAGAGTTATAAAAGAAATCCGTAAAGATTTAGGGAGTCATGCCCAAATGAATAGACTTCTGCAAGGAGATGTTGGAAGTGGAAAAACTATAGTAGCTTTTTTATCGATGCTAATTGCTTTGGATAATGGCTTTCAAGCTTGCCTAATGGCACCTACTGAGATATTAGCAACGCAGCATTATCAGGGTTTAAAAGAATATTGCGAAAAGATTAATGTCAAAATAGCATTATTAACGGGATCTTCTAAAAGCAAAGAACGCAAAGAAATTCATACGAATTTAGAATCTGGAGAATTACAAATTCTAGTGGGAACACATGCGATATTGGAAGATAAGGTGAAATTTGAAAATTTAGGTTTTGCTATTATCGATGAACAACATCGTTTTGGAGTAAAACAAAGAAGCAAGCTCTGGCATAAAAATAAACTTCCTCCACATATTTTGGTTATGACAGCTACACCAATTCCTCGTACTTTAGCTATGAGTTTGTATGGAGATTTAGATATTAGTGTTATTGATGAATTACCTCCAGGGCGAAAACCCATTCAAACCTTACATAAATATGATTCCAATCGTTTAGGGATACAAGGATTTATGAGAACAGAAATCCATAAGGGTAGGCAGGTATACGTAGTGTTTCCTTTGATTGAAGAAAGTGAGGCATTGGATTATAAAAACCTTATGGAAGGATATGAAAGTCTGTCTCGTGATTTTCCTATGCCCAAATATCAAATTTCGGTGGTTCATGGTCAAATGAGTGCTGCTGATAAGGAGTATGAGATGCAACGTTTTGCTAATGGAAAAACTCAAATTATGATAGCTACTACTGTTATTGAAGTAGGAGTAAATGTTCCGAATGCATCAGTAATGATTATAGAAAGTGCAGAGAGATTTGGTCTGTCTCAATTGCATCAGCTAAGAGGTAGAGTAGGGCGAGGAGCTGAGCAAAGTTATTGTATCTTGATAACTAGTTATAAGCTTTCAAAAGAATCTAAAACACGAATGGAGACTATGGTAGCCACTAATGATGGATTTAAAATAGCAGAAGTGGATTTGAAGCTTCGTGGACCAGGAGATTTAATGGGAACGCAACAAAGCGGGGTGTTAAATCTTAGAATTGCCGATATTGTAAAAGACGGCCAAACATTGCAAATAGCAAGAACAGTGGCTTTAAAATTAATGAAAATAGACCCTGCTCTAGAATTAGAAAAACATTTACCCATTCGTAAAACATTGGAGGAATTGATGCGATTTAAAAATATATGGAGTTTTATTTCTTAATTTTGATATAAGAAATGAAGTTTAACATAAAACTACCTTTTGTACAAGTTCGGTACCCAACTCTTCATTTATCATTGTTTTTATTTTTTCCCTACCGTAGTTTAATTCCTGTCGCAAAGGTGCTGAATTAAGTTTAACATACAAGGTTTTGCGATCTAATTGCACATCGGTTGTGTAGTTTATCATATTCTTCCCCATCACTTTGAACCACGCGTCACGCGCGCGTACTTGTTCTAGCCCTTTTCTTATTGGACGAGAAGATCTTACAAAATCGTCTAAGTATTCCCGTAAAAGACTTGCCTCCCCTTTGCGTTTGTTCTGATACTTCATTATTCTATATTTAAAGGTTCATAACGTACGTAATGATATTCAATTCCATCTTTATTTTCAATAATAAGTTCGTCAGAAGTTGCTTTTTTTACTTTCTCTGTCCATTGATCAAAAGGAGTCTTATAATGTAAATCTAAATGATTGTCAACAATTTCGATTGTGAAATTTTCACTAGTGTTATTACCGCTAAATGTACCATCATAATTAGGCTGTAATTTAGTTCGAATACCATTTTCACCCTTAATCTCAATATAGTCTATTGTATTGTTAAAGGTGTATTCTTTATTTTGAATATGGTTGCTTTGAACTGTTTTAATTTCCCAATACCCTGTAAGGTTAGATTTTATATTTTCGGGACTTTGATTCTGACAGCTTATTAATAAAAAACTGCCTAATACTAAAAGAAGAGTTCTCATAACTTAATCATTTTATAGGATTGATGTACTTGCTTTATTACATTTTCTGTTCGTTCAGGGTGTGTGTCACTGATAAATAATTGACCGAAATTCTCTGCATCTACTAGTTTTATCAATTGTGCTACTCGTTTTTCATCCAACTTATCAAATATATCATCTAATAATAAAATAGGATTGACATTTGTATCTTTTTTAATAAAATCAAATTGTGCCAATTTTAAAGCAATTAAATACGACTTTTTCTGTCCTTGTGATCCATATCTCCTGATGGAGTGATTGTTAAGATTGAAGAATAGGTCATCTCTATGTATTCCATAATTGGTATATGTGGCTCTTAAATCTTGTGATTGATTATTTTGCAAATGCTCTAATAGGTTTTTCTCATGAAGATGAGAGGTGTATTCGATACTTACTTTTTCATATTCATTTATGGAATGATATCTTTTTTCGAAGATAGGAATAAATTCCTCTATAAATGCTATTCTTTTTTGATAAATCGGAGTGGCTAGATGATGTAGTTGTTCATTGTAAACTTCTAAAGTATGGGAGTCGAAAGTGTTATTAGCCGCAAAATACTTCAATAAAGCATTTCGTTGAGATAATACTTTGTTGTAATTAAGTAAACTTTCCAAATAAAGAGAATCACCCTGAGATAACACTCCGTCAATAAAACGTCGTCGAGTTTCTCCTCCTTCCATAATTAAATCGTTATCCGCTGGAGATATGATGACTAAAGGAAGTAACCCGATATGGTCACTGATTCTTTTATAGATTTTTCCATTGCGTTTGATGATTTTTTTCTGTCCCTTTTTAACACTTATAACTATACGTTCTTCTGAATTGTTTTTATTATAAACTGCATCTAGTACGAAGAAATCAGTATTATGACGAATATTCTGACTAGTAATGGGATTAAAATAACCTTTGCCAAAAGACAAATGATAAATAGCATCAAGCACATTTGATTTTCCAATTCCATTAGGTCCTACCAAGCAGTTGATTTTGGAATCAAATTGGAAGCTATTGCTTTCTAAATTTTTATAATTTAATACAGTTAGTTTTTCTAAATACATAGTCAAAATTACAAGTAATTATTGCAAGTAGAATTTCTCTACTTAGAAAAGTACAAAAATAAACTTTCTAATAGTTAAAAAAATAGAAATACTTATCCTTTATAATGTGAATAAATATTATATTTTTGCAACACTAAAATAAAGTATTATGGCAACGTACAAAAGAAGAGGTTATAAACCTAACACCAAAAAAGAAGAAGAAGCGTTAATTGAAGATGGAAGTACCACTGCAGAGGTATTTAATACGTTAGACGAAGATGCTCACAAGACCGAAGCTTGGTTAGAAAAGAACCAAAAGAAAATATTAACTGTTATAGGGATTATTGCTGCGGTAGTACTTATCGTGTTGTTGTATCAAAATTTTATCCATAAACCAAAAGAAAAGGATGCGATGAACGATATGTTCCAAGCCCAATTGTATTTTGAAAAAGCGGTAGATGGTGAAGATGCGGAAGAAAACTTTAGGCTTGCCTTGAATGGAGCGGATGGGAAATTCGGTTTTTTAGATATTATTCACAATTATAAGAGTACAAAAGCTGGAAACCTTGCTAACTATTATGCAGGTATTTCTTATCTTCATACCAAAGATTATAAAAACGCTATCAGTTATCTTGATAATTTTAAAAGTAAAGATGAGCTATTAGCACCATTGGCCACTGGTGCGATTGGTGACGCTTTTGCCCAATTAGAACAATATAAGGAGGCTTTTGATTATTATGAAAAAGCTGCCAATATGCGCGATAATGAAATTACAACCCCTATATACTTGTTAAAAGCGGGGGTAACAGCATTGGAGTTGGATAAAATCAATCTTGCAAAGAAATATCTTGAAAAATTAACTGAACAATATCCTGAAACAGAAGAAGCAACCAAGGCTCTTACGTATTTAGGAACTACCCAAGTTCTTAATTAAAATATTCTTAAGATGTCAAAAAAAAGAAACCTTTCTGATTACGATAAAAATAAACTTGTGGACGCCTCTAATTTTAAATTTGGTATCGTAGTTTCGGAATGGAATGAAGAAATTACAGAGGGAATGTTTAAGGGTGCCAAACAAACTTTATTAGAGAATGGTGTAGATGAAAGTCATATCATAAGATGGGATGTGCCTGGGAGTTTCGAATTGATTTATGGATGTAAAAGAATGCAACAAAGCTTCGATTCTTTAGATGCTATAATCGCAATAGGTTGTGTTATACAAGGAGAAACTAAGCATTTTGACTTTGTATCGGAAGCCGTATCCTTAGGAATTAAAGATTTAAATGTACATAATAATATTCCTGTGATATTCTGCGTATTGACAGATGATAACTATGAACAATCCCTTGCTCGAAGCGGAGGAGAACACGGAAATAAAGGAATAGAAGCAGCAGTAGCTGCAATAAAAATGGCGAACTTACGTTTTATATCTAAGCCAGAATAAAAACAACTTCCTTAGTTTAGTATTTCGACTTTTAAGTTACGAAAAAACCTGATTATCTGTTTAGTCAGGTTTTTTAAATTTCTATATTTTGCAATTAGCTTTTAATCCCTATAAGAATTCTATAAATATGCTTTCTAATAGTTTTCGTAGGATATCATAAATTTGTATTTTTGAATTTGGTGTAAGAATGGCTGTGTTTATAAAACGTAAGAAAAATAAAAAGTTTGAGTATAAATCTCGATACTATAAAAGTAGACGGGATGAAGGACCTTTTAAAATTGAGTATAAATTTGATCAATATCGAACTACTGTAGGAAGTAATAAAGGTATCAAAAATAAGTTTAAAACAGCTATAGCCGATTTCAAGGAAAATAGAGACACCGCTACTGATAGAATTACCTTAGTAATTATTATTATATTAGTATTAATATTTCTATTCATTATAGATTTCGATTTATCTATTTTTAGACAACCTTTGTAAATGACAGATGTAATTAAATTATTGCCTGACCACGTAGCCAATCAAATTGCAGCTGGAGAGGTAGTACAACGACCTGCTTCTGTAGTCAAAGAATTGCTCGAAAATGCAATTGATGCAAAAGCCACTCAGATAACTTTAGTTATTAAAGATGCTGGTAAAACTCTAATCCAAGTTATTGATGATGGAGTGGGAATGTCCGCAACCGATGCTAGGTTGTCTTTGGAGCGGCATGCTACTTCTAAAATTTCGAAAGCCGATGATTTGTTTGCTTTGAATACAAAAGGATTCCGTGGAGAAGCTTTAGCCTCTATCGCTGCAATTTCACATATGGAAATTCAAACTCGTACACATGATCAGGAAGTAGGTACTAAGATCCAAATCGAAGGGAGTGAAGTAACTCATCAAAAAAGTGTAGTAACGCCCCAAGGTACTATCATACGTGTAAAAAACCTCTTTTATAATATCCCCGCTAGAAGAAACTTTTTAAAAAGTGATTCGGTAGAACGACGACATATTATTGATGAATTTCATCGTGTAGCACTAGCGCATCCTGATGTATCTTTCACTTTCCTTAATAACGATTTGACTCTTTTTTCCTTGCCAAAGTCGAAATTACGACAACGTATTATTGGAATTTTTGGGAAAAAGATGAAAGAAAGACTTATTCCAGTTATTGAAGAAACTGATATTGTAAGAGTTTCAGGATTTGTACAAAAACCTGAATTTGCTACTAAAACTAGGAATGAGCAATTCTTCTTCGTCAATGATAGATATATTAAAAGTGGTTACCTACATAATGCTGTAGTAGCAGCTTTTGAAGGTTTATTAAAACCCGAGACCCAACCGGGTTATTTCTTGTTCTTATATGTCAATCCACAATCAATTGATATCAATATTCATCCGACCAAAACCGAAATAAAATTTGATGATGAACATGCTATTTATACTTTATTAAGAGCAGCAATTAAGCATAGTCTAGGACAGTTTAGCATCACACCAGCATTAGATTTTTCACTGGATTCCGAGATGCAAACTCCTTATGACTATAAAAAGAAAAACCCAGTTCCGCCCACGATTCAAGTTGATAGCGATTTTAATCCATTTAAAGAAGAAGCAAAACGAATGCAACAATTTCGACAATCAGGTGGCAGTTTTACACCCAAGCAAACCCCCTCATGGGAAGCTTTATATTCGGGTTTGGAAAAAGAAAGAATAACTACTTTTGAATCCCCCACATTTTCAGATACTAAAGAAAAAGTAGAAAAAAGAACAATTGAAGGTTTTCAAGGATCGGATTTTGAAGCAGAATTGGTTATAGGAACATTATTCGAAGATGTAAACTCAAAGCCTAGTTCAAATACTTTCCAATTACAAAGAAAATATATTGTAACTTCAATTAAAAGTGGAGTGGTTATTATTCATCAACACCTTGCTCATCAGCGTGTTCTATATGAAGATTTGCTGAAGAATGTATCCGTAAAAAAAGCAGTGAGTCAACAATTATTATTTCCGTTAAAGTTATCTTTCTCTCTGGAAGATATTGCGTTGTTATCCAATCTACAAGAACAATTAGAAACCATAGGTTTTGTTATAGAAAGCTTAGAAAATGAAACTCTAGAAGTCAGTGGCATACCTGTACATATTAATGAAAGCAGTGTACAAGAGATTATGGAGAAATTATTGGACGATATGAAAATGGATATCCCAGGCGAAAGTTTTAGCCAATTTGATATATTGGCTAAATCTCTAGCAAAAAATATGGCGATAAAAGTGGG
>Ga0079226_10002203_pt1 | contig 15013 bp, 16 predicted proteins | sample Poulit2014_FD_76345 | JGI IMG/M metagenome (GOLD analysis project Ga0079226, IMG submission 76345) | Agricultural soil microbial communities from Georgia to study Nitrogen management - Poultry litter 2014 | ecosystem: Environmental > Terrestrial > Soil > Agricultural land | place: USA: Georgia... | reverse complement strand
TTCATGTTTCTTCAGAGCATCATAGAGCATTTTGAATACTTGAATAAAACCTATCACTTCAGTTCTGAGAGTATGGAATCATATGTAGAAAAGGTGAGGGCAGATGGATAAAATCATAATGATCTGTGGTGAAGGTGACAGTTCAAATTATTTGTACAACAACATTGAACAGTCATTTGATATTTCAAAGGTGTTCATCGTCGGGGATGTTAAGACAAGTGAATTTTTGAAGAAGCGTATTAAAAGATTGGGGCTTTTGAAAGTGACAGGCCAAATCTTATTCATAATATATACGAAAATATTTTTGAGGGGGAGTGCCGATCAAAGGATTAAAGAAATCAACGAGGAATTTGGTATGAACAGGGAAGAGATTCCCAAGGGAAAAGTAAAGTATATTGATTCTGTGAATTCAGTCCAGATGCGACAGGAAATATCGAAAATGAAGCCGGATTTGGTGATTATCAACGGCACGCCCATTATTAAAAGTCATATACTGAATGCTGCTGATTGCCATTTTTTAAATATACACGTTGGTATTACACCAAAATATAGAGGGGTGCATGGTGGATACTGGGCTTTGTATAACGGAGATACTGATCTCTTCGGCGTTACGACTCACTTTGTTGATACCGGGATAGACACGGGGAAGGTACTGGGTCAGGCCACTGTTAATATCAGTGAGAAGGATAATTTTTTAACATATCCGCATCTTCAGACCGGAGCAGCCCTGATGAATCATAATGATATCATACGTTCGATATTGGATGGAGATATTGTTTATAAAATACCGCTTTCGAATGAAAGCCGTATTTGGACACATCCGACACTATTGCAATATGTATTTGGGAGGGTTTTCAAGAAAGTGAAATAGGGTTAGGGGGCCAATATAATGAGGGGTACAATTTTAGTCACAGGCGTGGCAGGCTTTATCGGTTCACATTTAACGAAGCGTTTATTTGACGAAGGTTATAATGTCGTTGGTATTGATAATATTAATGACTATTATTCTCAAAAGCTGAAAGAAGACAGGTTGAAAATGCTGTTGAATGGAAAGGTAAAAAATTACCGGATTGATCTTGAGGACAGCGAGGCAGTAATGTCAGTATTTAAAGAGGTTCAGCCAGAAATTGTAGTCAATCTTGCTGCGCAGGCAGGTGTACGCTACAGTATGGAAAATCCACACTCATACATCACAAGTAATTTAAATGGTTTTATCAGCATACTTGAAGGTTGCAGACATTTGGATGTAAAACATCTGATATATGCTTCCTCCAGTTCTGTCTACGGTGCGAACACATCACTTCCATTCTCAACTTCGGATAATATCGATCATCCTGTCAGCCTGTATGCTGCGACGAAAAAAGCGAATGAACTGATGGCTCATACATACAGTCATCTGTACAGCTTGCCGACCACAGGTCTGCGATTCTTCACCGTCTACGGACCTTGGGGCAGACCGGATATGGCATTATTCAAATTTACAAGAGCGATTTTAGAGAATTCACCGATTGATGTTTATAATCACGGAGATATGCTGCGTGATTTCACATATGTAGATGATATCATCGAATCAATCGTCAGGCTGCTTGATCATCCTGCAAAACGTAACGAAGATTGGAGCGGTGAAAAACCGGATCCGGCATCAAGTGCTGCGCCGTATAAAGTATACAACATCGGTAACAATTCACCGGTCAGACTAATGTCATTCATCGAGGCGATTGAGAGGAGATTGGGGAAAACTGCCGTTAAGAACTATATGGATCTGCAGCCCGGGGATGTCCCGGCAACATATGCAGATGTCAATGATTTATACAGTACGATTGATTTCAAGCCATCAACTGATATACAAAATGGTATCAATAAATTTATAGATTGGTACATGGAATACTATGATAAAGACAGCCCGGCTGATTTGGACGAGAAAAAAGTATCGGGCTTTTAAACGTGCTCAGATTCTGTATTCAGTTAACGATGGGTTATTTTTATAAAATTATATCTCGATTTTGAGAAGTTAGTTTATGAGATTGATAGTGAAGGGAGTAGTAGCATGAGGAATCTTATAAAAGCGGTAATAAAAGGCGGGATGAAATTTATTCTATCTTTGTATCTTGTGAAAATTATTATAGGTGAGTATTTTAATATTTTCAGAAAGAAAAATCTGTATAAAGATATTGAACTGAGCGCCCATCAGGAAAAGGAAGTACAGCATTTTTGGAAGAGTCATTACGGAAGGAAAATATCGACCAGATGGCACAGACTTTACCAGAGTTACAACGGTGCATATAACAAGAAATATTTTCCTGAAATAATTTTTACGACAAAACTTGAACGAAAGCTCAATAACAGGGAAATCGCAAAAATCATCAGTGATAAAAGCTTATATCCTATTTATTATAAGGACATTGAAAATGTCAGATTACCGGATACTTATTTGATTGATAACAGCGGTATCTACTACAACGGGAACAGAAATATCATTACTCACGGACATGCCGTTGAAATACTTGAAGACATCGGTGAATGCATCATCAAGCCCACAATGGATTCAAGCTCCGGAGATTCTGTTCATCTTTTCAACTTTAAGAAAGGTATCGACTTTAATTCAGGAAAAACAGTTGCTGAAGTCCTGGAGGGATACAATCAAGATTTTATCGTTCAAGAAAGAATCATACCAAGTTCTAAGATGAGTGAACTTTATCCGCATTCGGTAAACACTTTAAGAATCATCACTTATTTGATTGATGACCATGTCGATCATGCACCTGTGACGCTGAGCATGGGAAGAGCAGGTAATCATGTAGACAATATTCAGGCAGGAGGCGTATCCGTAGCTGTTTCCGATGAAGGTGAACTGAACAGAAAGGGTTATACACATTTTCAGGAAATTCATCACCATCACCCGGACACAGGTACTGTATTTGGAGATTTAAAGCTTTCAAAAGTGCCTGAAGTCATCAGGGCAGCAAAAGAAATGCACGAAAAAACACCGCATATGAGAATTATTTCATGGGATTTCACAATTGATTCGAATGAAGAGATCGTGCTGTTGGAAATCAACATCTTTGGCCAGTCCGTCTGGTTTCCACAGATGGTCAGCGGCAAACCCATTTTCGGTGACAATACAGAAAAAATGATGCAGTTAAGTAAATAGAACGAGGGGGAATCAGTATGGGTGATTCATTGAATCTTGAGGGCATTCTAAAAATTTTGCGGAAAAACATATTCATGATTATTACTTTAACGTTGCTGACGGGATTTTTCATGGCTCTGGTGACCTTTTTATTACTTACTCCAAAATATGAAGCGGAAACTCAAATACTTGTCAGTCAGTCCGAAAGCACTGGCAGTGTAAGCAATCCTGACATTGAAACGAGTCTTCAACTGATTATGACATACAGAGATATAATTCTCAGTCCAATCATATTGGAAGAGGTTATCAATAATTTGGACCTTGACATGCCAATCAGAAATTTATCCGAACAAATTACCGTTTCAAATGAAGCTCAATCACAGGTGATTACCGTCAGGGTCACAGATGACAGTATCGGGGATGCGATAGTCATTGCGGATGAGGTAGCAGGTGCATTTCAGGAACAGGTCACTGAAGTCATGGATGTGGATAACGTATCTGTCCTTGCACCGGCAAGTTTAGAAGCGGATACATCTCCAGTTGCTCCAGATTCTTTCATCAATATAACACTGGGTCTTGTTGTCGGTCTGATGGCAGGCGTGACACTTTCATTTGCTCGTGCATTCTTTGATAAATCAGTCAGGAATGAAGAAGACGTATCAAGACATTTATCCATACCTGTCATCGGTTCAATAGATAAGATAGAAAATTGAAAAGGCGTGGTGATACACATGGCAAAACGAACTAAAAAAGATACTTCAAGAAGAAAACTTGTTGTCGGGACGAATCCATCTTCAGTCGTAAGTGAGCAATTTCGGAGTATACGGACGAACATAATGTATGCCGGGGTACAAAAGGATATTACTGCGGTATTATTCACTTCGGACACGCCAGTTGCAGGAAAATCGACTGTCGCTTCCAATATGGCTGTTGCATATGCACAGGCTGGAAAAAAGACATTGCTGCTCGATGCCGATTTGAGACGTCCGACCAGCCATCATACATTTGAAGTTCAAAATAAGGTTGGACTTTCCACTGCAATAGTCAACGAGGTACCAGTCAGTCAGGTGATCAGTAAGACAGACTTCAATAACTTGGATTTACTGACTTCAGGCCCTATTCCGCCGAACCCGGCAGAATTGTTATCCGTATCAAAATTTGATGCAATCATGGTTCATCTGAAGACAGAGTACGACATGGTGATCATTGATTCCCCGCCGATACTTTCGGTGACGGATGCACAACTCTTAAGTAAAAATGCAGATGGCGTCGTTCTGGTCACGAATGTAGAGAAAAACAACAGGGACCGATTGAATGAAGCAATCGAGCTTTTGAGGAAATCGAATGCAAATATCATTGGCATCGTGTTGAACCATCGGATGAAAAAGTCCAAAAAAGAAGATTACCGTTATTTCTATCAAGCATCAGCAGACGCTTGATCAATATGAAGAAAGAAATGTGACAGGGGTTATGGGTGTTTCAATCTTTTAAAGATGATTTTACTTGAAGAGGGGAGAAGAATAGATTGTAAAAATAGAATTATGAAAGTAGAGGGTAATATGGGGGCTAAAAAAAGATACTTTCTCTTCGTGTTCATCGATTCGCTTATCGTAACGGTATCTTTATTTATCGGTTACTACATTCTTGTACCATATTTTTCAGAGTACTCCTTGGCAGTACTTGGTACAGCGGCGTTTATCATCCTGATCTGTCATCACATCTTTGCTTATATTTTCAATCTGTATCACAGGGCATGGGTGCATGCAAGTGTCAGAGAATTGGTTGCAGTGACACAATCAGTGACTGCAACGATGGTTGCTGCGCCGATACTCATATATTTGCTTCTTGATATGACATTTTTCAGATTGATATTAATTACATGGATGATGCATCTCATACTGATTGGTGGTTCAAGATTGTCATGGAAAGTCATCCATTACCAGTTAAAGGGTAAACGGACAAACGGTAAAGGCATGAAAAGAACTTTGATTGTCGGTGCAGGTAAAGGCGGTACCCTTCTCATCCGGCAGATGTTGACCAATAAAAAAAATGGGCATGCACCCGGTCGTAATTGTGGATGATAATCCCATATTGATAAATATGGAGGTCGCCGGAGGCGTCAAAGTTGAAGGGACGCGACATGATATTGAGCAATTGGTCCATAAATACGCAATTCAGAAAGTGGTGGTAGCCATACCATCTCTAAGTAAAAAAGAAATGAGGAAAATTCATGAAATTGCGAATGTCGATGGAGTAGAAGTGATGACCATGCCAAGCATTGAAGATGTGCTTTCAGGACGGCTTGAAGTGAATATGCTGAAACGTGTAGAAGTGGAAGATCTGCTTGGACGGGAACCGGTAGAGCTTGATATTGCCGGGATAAAAGATCAGGTTAAGAACAAGACGATTTTAGTTACAGGAGCCGGGGGAAGTATAGGGTCGGAAATTGTCCGGCAGATTGCAAAATTCGAGCCGCACACTGTGTTGCTTCTGGGTCATGGTGAGAACAGCATTTACACAATCCTGGAAGAAGTATTGGAGAATAATCGGGATGAAATAAATTATATTCCCATCATTGCAGATATTCAAAACCGTAAACGTATTTTTGAAGTGTTCGATAAATACAATCCGGATATCGTCTATCATGCTGCAGCACATAAACATGTACCAATGATGGAACATAACCCAGTGGAAGCGGTACGTAATAATATAGTCGGTACAAAAAATACTGCAGAAGCAGCCTGCCATTACAAAACTAAAAAATTTGTAATGATTTCAACTGACAAAGCTGTCAACCCACCCAACGTAATGGGGGCGACGAAACGTGTAGCAGAAATGATTGTGCAGGCTCTTAATAAAAATAATGAAGATACTACTTTGGTCGCAGTGCGGTTTGGCAATGTACTCGGCAGTAATGGTTCAGTAGTACCAAAGTTTAAAAAACAGATAAAGCATGGCGGCCCCGTTACAGTGACTGACCCGAGAATGACCAGATATTTCATGACGATTCCAGAAGCATCCAGATTGGTGATACAGGCCAGTACAATTGCCGAAGGCGGTGAAATATTTGTTCTGGATATGGGCGAACCGGTAAAAATAGTGGACCTTGCCAAAAATATGATACGGCTGAGCGGATTTAATGAAGATGAAATTGGTATAGAGTTTGTCGGCATCAGACCGGGTGAGAAACTCTATGAAGAATTGCTGAAAGAAAGTGAAATCCATCCGGAACAAGTTTATGAAAAGATTTATAGAGGCAGAGTATCAGAGTCATCACTGTCAGTAATAGAAGAGAAAATAAATCTTTTCCTGAGTATTAACGAACAGGAGTTGAAAGAGCTTCTCATCAAATTTGTCTGCCAGGAAAAAGAGACAGAGAAAAGGCTTGATCAAATCCGGGCAAGCTAGAATCATGTTTGGATCAAATATATCCGATACCGGGACTGCACAGATTTAAATTTTCTATATTATTATTGTCGCTTCAGAGCTGATATGGAGGAAAAGGGCCAAGTGAACAAAGGGGCTGTGGGTGCAAATGAAAATAATACAGGGGGTCACATCATATTTGACCGTGGTTTTCATCAAAGATCAGGTGGAATTCATACGAGATAACGGTTATGACGTAAAAGTGGTCTGTAATAAAGATTTTGAATCACCATATGAAGGGCTGGAAGTAGAACATATACCATTTGAAAGAGAAATCAGTCCTTTCAAAGATATAAAAACATTATTTCAACTGAGTAAGTACTTAAGGAAAGAAAATCCGGATATCATACATTTCAGTACACCTAAAGCAGGATTATTGGGTATGACGGCAGGATTCATATGTGGAATTAAAACACGTATATACATGATCAGAGGTCTGCGTCTTGAAACAGCCACCGGCTATAAAAAAATGATACTCAATACGACAGAAAAAATCGCCTGTACTTTCAGTACACATGTGATGGTCATTTCAGACAGTATGGAACATGAAGTTATACGGATGAATCTTACTAAGAAAAATAAAATTGTAAGAATCGGCAAAGGGAGCAGCAGCGGGATCGATTTAAACAGATTCAATCCGTCAAATATTGATGATGATCATTTAAATGAATTACAGGGAAAGCTGGACATTCATGACGAGGACTTCATTATGGGATATGCTGGCCGCCTGACAAAGGATAAAGGGATCGATTTGCTCATTGAATCTTTTCAAAAGCTGCATGAGATGAACTCCGATTTGAAATTACTGCTCATTGGAGATTTTGAGAGCAGTGATCCTTTAAAACAAGAAAGTGAGAACATCATCCATCAGCACCCGAGTATCATCTACGTTCCTTATACGGATGGCATGGATCATTATTACAGCTTGATGGATTTATTTATCCTGCCTACTTATCGCGAAGGGTTTTCAAACGTCAGCATCGAGGCTCAAAGTATGGGGGTGCCGGTAGTAACTTTTGATTCTACAGGCGCAAGTGACACGGTAGAACATGGAAAAACGGGTTTGATCACTGAAAGTAAATCTGTGGATGGACTTGTCAAAGCGATTGGCGAGTTGATAAGAAATGATACAAAACGGAAAGAGATGGCAAGAGTTTCAAGGGGATATATCGCTGAGAATTTTGATAGAAATCTTATGCATCAGAAATTATTGAATTTTTATAACAGCATCAAGAAACAGGGGGATGAAAATGCTGAGAAAGATCAAAACATTCAAAGCACATGACATATATTATAAGTCGCCGGTATTCATTCAGCATATTATGACCAGTGCATACGGATATAAGCTTAAAAGAGAAAGGTATAGAAAAATTTATAAGAATGCACTGAAAAGGTATGTTAAAGGGGATTTCGACAAAGAACAGAAGCTGATACATTTCATGAAACACTTAAAAAGTAATATCGAATTTTATAAAGACATAGAAGTCGATGAAGATAATATACTGAAAAGTTTCTTAAAACTGCCTTTCACGGTGAAAGACGATTTAAGAAATGGGCTGGAGGAGCGCTCGTGGAAAGAGGGAATCATACGGATATCCAGAACGAGCGGTACAACCGGTGCCAATCTCATTGTCTATGACTCGGAATACGATCGTGAAGAACGCATGGCTTATCTTGACTACATCAAATATATCAACGGTGTGATTCCATTTTCGAAGCGTGCTTCATTCACCGGCCAGGAGCTCACCCCCGTCAATCATAAAGATAAAATGTGGCGGTACAATCAACCAATGCGTCAAATGTTATATTCCACACGGTGCATGAGGCCTGATAATGTCAGAAAAATATACGAAAGTCTTAAGCGTTTCAAACCTGTATCTCTAGACGGTATGCCTTATTCGATGCATATGGTGGCACAATACATCCTCAAAAATGATATTGAAATTGATTGGGATGTCAAGGCAATATTCCCGACGGCAGAGACTTTACTGCCATACATTAAAAGAGATTTGGAAAAGGCATTTAATACGGTCGTCATCGATCAGTATTCAAGTGCTGAAGGGGCGCCATTCATATTCGGCAGTAGGAGTGGTGCTTATAAAATAGGCGAGGAGACCGGTCTTGTAGAATTCCATAAAGTTTCAGACCGGATGTACGAAGGTGTGATGACGAGTTTCATTAATTATGCGACACCGATTGTACGATATAAAATAGGCGATCTTTTCGAAATCGATTCTGATAAGGAATACTTCAATTCATTTAAGGAAGACATCAACATTATAAAGATCATAGGGAAAGAAACAGATTATCTATATCATACTGATGGCCATAAAGTCATGCTGAATATTGTCTTGTTCCTGATGGATGAGCAGGAAGAAACTATTGTACAAGCTCAATTCATCCAGAAAACGATGAATGAATTTGTAGTGAATATCGTAAAAGACATTGGTTATACAGACATGGATGAACATCTGATCAGAGAGAAAATGTATCGAATGCTCGGTGAAAATATTCAAATCACTTTCAACTACACAGATAATATTTCAAAAACAAAAAGCGGTAAAGTAAGATACATCATAAATGAAGTGGGTGGTGCTGTTGCATAGAAAAGTGGGAGTAGTAGGTCTGGGTTATGTTGGTCTGCCGGTAGCTGTAGCATTCGGAAAATTGGACAGAGTGGTTGGATTTGATATTAATGAATCCAGAATTGAAGAACTGCAGAGAGGATACGATAGGACAAGAGAGGTGGATAGCGAAGCTTTAAAGGACACCGACATCATGTTTACTACAAACAAAGAAGATTTGAAAGAAGTGGACTTCATCATTGTATCAGTGCCGACTCCGATAAATATTCATAAACAGCCTGATTTGGGGCCGCTTCACAAAGCAAGTGAAACAGTAGGGAGTATTTTGAAAAAAGGAATGATTGTCGTTTATGAATCAACGGTGTTTCCCGGAGCCACTGAAGATGAATGCCTCCCCATCCTGGAAGCGAATTCAGGTTTGACAGGCGGAGTGGATTTTCATATCGGGTACTCGCCGGAACGTATAAATCCGGGTGATGAAGTGAATACATTTGAAAATATCATTAAAGTCGTCAGCGGACAGACTGATGAAGTGAGAAATATTGTAGGTGAAGTTTATTCGACAGTTGTAAAAGCCGGAGTCTACGAAGCATCAAGTATTAAAGTGGCTGAATCTGCCAAGCTTATAGAAAATATTCAGCGTGACGTCAATATTGCTTTAATGAACGAACTTGCGGTCATCTTTGAAATGGTCGGGGTAGATACGAAAGAAGTTTTACAGGCAGCGGGAACAAAATGGAACTTTCTAAAATTCTATCCTGGTCTGGTAGGCGGTCACTGCATCGGCGTAGATCCTTATTATCTCACCCATAAAGCACAGTCACTCGGTTATCATCCTGAAATTGTTTTAGCGGGGAGATGGATTAATGACAATATGGCAAAGTACATCTCATTGTCTATTGTAAAGACGATGATTGAAAAAGGCCTTGCGGTACGCGGGGCAACGATTAATATTCTGGGGCTGACTTTTAAAGAGAATACACCTGATCTAAGAAATACAAAAGTGATAGAACTGGTCGAAGAGCTGGAGGCTTTTGGCTTTAACATCGTAGTCCATGATCCATTGGCAGATAAAGAGGAAGCTAAGTTTTTATATGATATTGATTTGGTGGAAAAAGAGTATCTTGGTGAAACTGATATTCTCGTGTTTGCAGTCGGTCATAAAGAATATATGGAGAATCTCGGAGACTACATGAAACTATTAAATGATAATGGAATTGCCATAGATATAAAAGGCATATTGGATGATAGTAGTCTGACAGGTTATCAATCGATATGGAGGCTGTAATCATGAAAAGAACATTCGATCTAATTGTATCAATTGCGGTTTTAGTGATTACATCGCCGTTGATGGTCGTTCTTGCATTTATCATAGTATGGAAAATGGGCAGCCCTGTATTATTTAAACAGAAAAGACCAGGTTTATATGGTCAGCCGTTTGTGTTGTATAAATTTCGTACCATGACAGGCGAGAAAGATGACAATGGTAAATTGCTGTCTGATTCAGAACGCTTGACCCCTTTTGGGATATTCATGCGCTCTCTCAGCCTCGATGAACTGCCACAACTGATTAATGTCATCAGAGGAGATTTGAGCTTAGTCGGTCCCAGGCCGCTGCTTATGGCTTACCTGCCGCTCTATAATGAGACACAAAAAAAGAGACATACGGTTAAACCTGGTATTACCGGCTGGGCACAAGTCAATGGAAGAAATGCGATTACATGGGAAGAAAAGTTTGAAATGGATGTATGGTATGCGGAAAACGCAACATTTTTAACTGATATGAGAATCATTTTGATGACTGCTAAAAAGGTATTAAAGCGAGAAGGAATCACTGAAGAAGGAGAAAGTACAGCCAGTGCATTTCAGGGAAATGATAAGACGGCTGTATGATGACATTAGGTTACAAGGGGCAAGGGGGCTAATTAATATGGGATTGGATAGGATATATTTATCATCTCCAAATATGGGTGGCACAGAACAAAATTATATTGAAGAAGCGTTTAAGAAAAATTGGATTGCACCGCTGGGTGAAAATGTCGATGAATTTGAAAAGGAGATCAGAAGATATACAGGTGCTAATGCATCATGTGCGTTATCAAGTGGTACAGGTGCGATTCACCTTGCTTTGGATGTTCTTGATGTTGGAAAGGGGGATATCGTCTTCTGTTCATCGCTGACATTTGTAGCCAGTGCAAACCCGATTCTCTATTTGGGGGCGACACCGGTATTCATAGATTCAGAGATGGAGAGTTGGAACATGTCTCCTGATGCATTAGAAAAAGCTTTGAAATTTCACAGGATGACAAGCATGATGCCAAAAGCAGTCATTGTTGTAAATCTTTACGGACAGTCGGCAAAAATGGATCGGATCATAGAGATATGTGATAGATACAATGTCCCTGTAATTGAAGATGCTGCAGAATCATTGGGCGCCACTTACCAGGGTCAGGCGAGTGGTACATTTGGGAAGATGGGCGTATATTCATTCAATGGTAATAAAATAATTACCACCTCCGGGGGTGGGATGATTATTTCAGATGATGAGATTTTGGTTAAGAAAGTATTGAAAAAAGCGACACAGGCGAAAGAAAATGAGATTCATTATGAACATAAATCAGTAGGATACAATTATCGATTGAGTAATATCAGTGCAGGTATTGGACGGGGACAGATGGAAGTGCTTGATGAACGTGTAAAACAAAAGCGAAAAATATTCGAGAGGTATGTCGAGGGATTGAATGATATCAGTGCTTTGGATTTCATGCCTGAAATCAAAGACGGGTTTCATACACGCTGGCTGACAACGCTGACAATAGATCCCAGAAAGTCGATTATCCGTCCGAAAGATGTTATCACGCGTTTTGCAAAACACAAAATTGAAGCGCGTCCCGTCTGGAAACCAATGCATCTTCAACCAATGTTCGAAAAAAATGCTTACTTCGAAGAAGCTGGAGATAACTCGAAATACCTTTTTGAATATGGCTTGTGCCTGCCTTCAGATACAAACATGTCAGAAGAAGATGTGGATAGAGTCATTTTATTACTCAGGGAACTTTTGCCTGCAAGGAGATTTACAGCCTGATTCAGGCTAACTCATTAGGGAGAGGTGTCAACTATGACGCAAAAAAGTTGGGGTGCTGAAAAGGGGAAACTTAAAGACAAATCTCTTCAACCTAAATTGCTGGAAAATAGCCAATATAAAGCTATGCAGGGTACGAGAATAAAAGTAATGAAATTTAAAAGGAAAATACAAAAAACAGAAATACCTGTGGAAGGTTCGCTTGCAATTGAGAACCCGGAGATGGAAGAAAACTCTGATCCAGTGACGTATTTAAGAGTTGTGGATTCTTCAAGAGATGATAAGAAGGAATTGGAACATGACATATACTTTACGAAAGAGTATGCAAAAGTAAATGAACTGATTGAGAATGGTGAAGCAAAGTTTTTTGAAATCAAAAGTAAAAATGGACATATTACTCATAGTGCGATTAAACGGGAAATTCAAACTACGGTTGAAGGAGAAAAATATTATGACCTGATTACTCCATATGGCTATGGTGGTCCGATCATCCATGATTACAGCAACAAGAAGAAACTCATCGAAGAATTCAACGAATGTTTCAGTATCTACTGCAATAACAACAATATCGTTTCAGAGTTCATCAGGTTTCATCCCGTGTTTCAAAATTATCAGGAGATGAAGGATATCTATGATGTCAGTTACATGAGACAGACTGTCGGGACAGATTTCAAGAAATTCGAAGATACATTCCAAAATGAATTTTCCAGAACAGCAAGAACGAAAATACGTAAACGTCTGAGAGATGACCGGTTTTCATTTCATGTAGACAGAGGCTTTGAAAATGTTGAAGATTTTGTCGATATTTATAACCATACGATGGATAGACATAATGCAAGCCATTTTTATTATTTCAACAAAGAATATTTCTATGCTCTGAATGATAAATTTAAAAAGAATATTCTTACAATCAGTGTCAAGTTTGAAGACAAGATTATAGCCATGGGACTTTATTTTCTTTCTGGAAACATCATTCATGATCATTTGAATGGTACGAATCCTGATTTCCTTGAATATTCTCCAGCTTATCTATTGAAATATGCTTCGATGAAGTGGGGCGTTGAGAATGGATATTCATTGATACATTATGGAGGCGGTGTGTCGAACACAGAAGATGATCCGGTACTTCATTTTAAAAAGCGTTTCAGCAAACATACTGAGTTTGAGTTTCATATAGGGAAAAAGATATGGAACAAAGCAGTATATCAGCAGTTATGTGATACACGGGGCATGGACCATGACAGACAATTTTTCCCGGCATACAGATGAAAAAGAATTTTTCCAAGTTGATCCGCGGTGGAGAGGGCGCTGTGAAAATCAGAATAATAGTCATATGCTTAACAATTATAATAATGCTGGCAGCTGTATCGTTCATTGAAAGTTTTAACCATTCAAGAACAGATGAGCCTGTGCCTGCAGATGTCATCATCATGTTGGCAGGGGGAGATGCCGGACGAATGGAAAAAGCGGCGGACTTATATCATGAAGGATATGCAGATTATGTGATTGTGTCGCCTATAATGGAAACATATGAGCCACAGAGCAGAAGATTTGCACTTGAACTCGGCATAAGTGAAGACTCATTAATTGAAGAGTATAACGCAGCGAGTACTTATACTAACGCCACCATCACGCTGGATATGATGGAAGATTACAACTTTGAAAGTGCAATTATTGTAACAAGTGATTATCATCTTAAAAGGTCGAGAATGATTTTTGAACGTATCAATGATGGTAAATACAATCTGACATATGTCGCAGCATTAAGTGGCGATGGTGAGATATGGTACGAGCGGCCCCGTGCAAGATTACTCTGGTTCAGAGAATACTATAAAATTTGGGGCTACAGATTAGGTTTATATAAGCTGGTAGAGCCACAAGCCGAGTCAGAGTCGTGATGTATATTGAAGAAGTGGGTGATATCCATGATTTCCTATCAGGCAATGAATGTTCATCTTAATAAAGTTGAGCTGCCGCAGACGATTGAACAAGTACTGGATTCCAAATTCGATTTCACAAATGGGGAAAATGGTGAAATGGAATTTATCATTGGTGCCAACAAAGTTTTGAGAGAATATGCGGGGTATGAAAATTATAAGATAAAGAAAATCTACTGTCTCGGCACATGTCTGTTCAATTTCACACGGATTGGACTGTATTTTTTGCTGGATGATGAGATAGTGACTGTCAGCACTTCAAACTTAAAAAAGATAAATGGTGCCGAACCCGATTGGCGGATCAATCATTTTCCTTTTAAAATCATTGAATCATTAGATCTAGAAATGGCTGAGAATATTAACAGCCAGAAATATGAGTCAGGGATACTGTATGTGAAGGTGAGAAACCATAAAGGTGTGAGCCGCACCCATGTGCTTCACAACGTCAACCCTGAACATATCGAGTGCTTCCGGGATTTTTATACAAATATCATGAAGAACATAAGGATCAGGGGTGCTTAATATATAAAGCTAAAAATGTCAAAATTATGTACCAAAGTTTCTTTTTAACTGTTAGATAATGGGATATGCTTAAGGTAATTGATAGGCAGCTTTTCAGATGCCATCAATCTGTAAAGCTGTCGATTTTTATTATAAGGAAAGGTTAGATGTAATGAAAAACTTTTTGTTGGGTCTCATTGCATTTGCGTTATTGGGCATATTTTTATTTTTAGGGATTATTATATTCACTTCGAATTCAAATAATGAAGTTGCAGAAGCACCAGCTGAAGATACAGTTTCAGCTGAAACTTCTGAAGACGATGAAAGTACAGAAAAAATTGAAGAAACAAGT
>Ga0079226_10002202_pt1 | contig 15016 bp, 17 predicted proteins | sample Poulit2014_FD_76345 | JGI IMG/M metagenome (GOLD analysis project Ga0079226, IMG submission 76345) | Agricultural soil microbial communities from Georgia to study Nitrogen management - Poultry litter 2014 | ecosystem: Environmental > Terrestrial > Soil > Agricultural land | place: USA: Georgia... | reverse complement strand
GTTTTTTGGATGTTTTTAAAGACTTTTCATTAATATTTTTCAATATTTTATGTAATATCTGCTTAGATTCAAATCCTTCCATAGCGATCATCTGATCTTGCAAATAACTATGCCACCCCAGCACCCCTCGACCTAGACTCCTATGCTCTTTTGCAAATTTAACTGCCTTCTCTAAGTAAGGTATCTCGGTTGCTTTTTCTATAAACTCAGTAAGAACAGTGTCTAAAAATGTAGTCACTACTTCAATTAAATCTGTATCCTTCCATTCATCATAATATTTTAAATTTACAGAGGATAGACAACAAGTGAATGTTTTTTCATCATCAGTGTATTCATGAATTTCACTACATAGATTACTGTGTTTTAACAATTTACCTTTATCTTTATATACTTGAGGCTTATTATTGTTAACGTTGTCCTCAAAATAAATATATGGGTAGCCTGAGTCTGATCTTTTCTTTAGTACTTTAGCCCAAATCTTTCTTTTTTGAGAATCCCCTTCAATCATCTCTTGCATCCACCCTTCTGGAATGGTCACTGCAATAGATAGGTTTTGTACAGTACTATCGTCATTTCTTATTGTAAGAAATTCTTCTATATCCCCATGATCTATGGGCAGATATGCGGCCATCGCTCCTCTCCTATAATTTCCCTGAGAAATTACATCCATCATAGTATCATAAATTCTCATGAAAGGTACAGATCCATTAGATTTGCCCCCTTTAGATATATCAGATCCTCTAGATCTAATTTCCCTGAAGTCTAGGGATGTTCCTCCCCCTATTTTAGATAACATTCCTACTTCTCCTACACCTCTTAAAATATCAGATGTATTATCTTGTAAAGTTCCTCCAAAGCAACTTATAGGTAATCCCTTATCATTTCCATAATTTGCCCATATAGGAGAAGATAGACTTATCCACCCTTTAGACATATACTTATAAAACTTGTTTGACAGTTCATCATCTTTAATATAATTTTTAAAAGTATCTGCAATCTCTTTAACTCTATCTATAGGCTCCTGGTTCTCATCTAGATATCCTCTCTTTAAAAATTGAGTTGACTCTTCATTTAACCATTTAAACTTTTTTTCTTTTTTCATTTATATATTTATATTTTAAAATAATTCATCCTCACTAAAAGATCTACTAGCTTTACTATAATCTATGGGGCGTTTATTAAAGAAGTCTGTTAAAGCAGGTGCTAGTATTTCCTCCTCCATCCACAAAAACTTATCTAAATCTTCTTGGTATATTTTAAAAGGCTTATTAAAACCTATTTTTTCCAAGCACATGTTAAGTCTAAATTTAACATATTTTTTTAAAATATCTGCAGATAGAAATTCATTTTCATAGTCTCCTAGAAGCCAATCTATAAGTCCTTCTTCTGCATCTAATGCTACAAGAGTTTCTTCATAAATTCTATCTTTAAATTCTTTATCATTAAGCTCTGGATTCTCTTTAATTATAGTGTTAATTAGAGCTATCCCCCCTTCCATATGTAAATTTTCTTCTTTAGCTGTATATTGAACTATATTAGATATATCTTTCATTATACCTCTAAATCTATTAAATCCTAGTAAAATATAGAATTGGCTAAATAAGCTAGTGGCTTCTGTAAATAATGTAAATAATATTAATGAATATAAAAAAGATTTTCTATCATCTTTATAAACCTTCTCGTTATATTTACTTAAATATTCCACTCTATTTACTACAGTTTTTTCTTCAAATAACTTTTCAAATTCGTCATTTAAATTTAATACTTCTAATATTTTAGAATATGCCCTAGAATGAATAACTTCTACCCCTCCAAATACTGCTCCCATATCAGCTATTTCTGGCTTAGGTAAGGTATCTCCTATTTTACCCCAAAAAGTCTTTACAGCTACTTCTATTTGACTTATTAATAAAGCTGATTTCTTTATAACTTCTCTTTCCTGGGAATCTAATTCTGTTAGATAATCTTGTACATCACTTGTGAAATTAAATTCATTGTGAGACCAGTGAGAAGCCCACATAGCATTAACAAATGGAGTAGTTATTTCATCATATTCAAACGGTCTGTATTGTTTTCTTTCTTTAAATATATCCATATAATTTGTTTTAAATTGATTCATAATTTTAAGACAAAAGATATGAATATAATAAAAATAAGGTAGTATAAAAAATATTACACTACCTTATTTCTACTTAAGTTTATTAGGAGCTCATTACTATTATATCTCTATTATCTGGAAATGCTGCATTTAAAAGCGATAAATATGTTTCTTCAGGTAAATAATATCCTTTATTTTTCCAATGAGGAAACCTTTGTAATGCTTTAAATGCCATATTTTCACTATAACTAGTAGGAATTAATTTTTTAGTTTTAAAAGAATTGTTATTAAATATATTCGATACTAAATAACTTTCTCCTCTACTTTTTTTCATTCTAATATAGCATTTTGATATTGTATATGTAAATTCATTGGGATCAGTTTTAAGTAATTGTATTATATACTTACTATCTTTAATATTTAAACTAAAGGTATCTGCAGTATTACTAGAATATTCAAAGTCTAAATCTTTTATTATATTTGGAGATAATATAGTAAAATCATAATCTTTAGGAGTATTTCCGGATACTATATCTACTACTGCTCCCCCTCTTAACATATAATCCTCATTTGGATATTTAGTCATAAAATAGTTTAATACGGGATCATCTGTAATTACTTTATCTTCCATATTATAATTATTTATTGCCTGTACTTCCAAATCCTCCAACTCTTGAGGAAGCTTCTGGAAGTTTATCACATATTTTAAACTCGATTTTTGTAACTCTTTGAAGTTCTAATTGACCTATTCTATCTCCAACTTTATATGGAAAATCTTCATAATATACTTTAGAGCCTCCCCACCAGGTCTTTTTAAATGACGGTAGGGTTCTAAATATAATTAAATATTCCCCTCTATAATCAGAATCTCCTAAACCAGGAGAATTTTGCATAATCAAGTTAGTAGATGTAATACTACTTCTGGGTCTTAAATTAATTTTATAATCTTTTCTAGGAGCTAATTTAAATCCTAAATGACATATATATCTACCGTTTCCTAATTTATCTATCTTTCTAACTCTTACATCCCATCCTCCTGCACCATCTGTAGATTTTTTAGGTAGATATTTTTTATTTTTATCTATTAATTTTATTTTTAATTCCATTAATTATTTAAATTTATTGTTTCATTATCTTTATCCATTAATTCTCCTAATTCTGCACTTTCTTCTAATACAATCTTAGGACCACCTAAAACACTTAATTCTTTCTCTAGTTTTCGTCTTAATATATCTTCTTTATATAAGATTTGTTTTAATTTTAAAAGTATTTCAGATTGCTTTATATTTCCATTAAGTATATGAGTATAAAAATTTAAAATAAGTTCTTTTGCATCTACTCCAAATTGAGAATATTCTCCTTTTTCATAGTGATTATATTCTTTTATATACTCTTCTGGAAATTTAAATACATGTATAGTTTTATTTTTATTTAAATCATATGATTTTATGTATAATTGATTATCTATTAAATCGTGTTCATACTTAGTTAAATCAGGACTTCTAAAGTCAATATAATGTTCTATAAAGAAACAATTATTATATTTTCCTTTAGAGTCATATAAATAAGTATTTTGCAGATATTTAAAGTATGGAGGTTTTATATCTACATATTCACAAATTAATGGTAATAAATAGGTTTTAGACCTGTTTACTTCCACTTTCTTCATCTAATAATTGTATTATATCATCATCTAATGCTTTTAAACCTCCATTTTCGTAAGCATATCTAGAAGAATCGTAAATTCCATTATCAAAGTGCCAAACAATCTCTTCTAATAGTTCATCTACACCTCTATATTTATAACCATTTAATATAAATCCATGTTTAGAAGCATATTGCCATTTATTTGTAACTTCAAATGAGAAAGGAATCTTTTGATATCTTCCTACATATAAAAATTTAAATGGTTTTATAGTATAATCATTAAATCCATATTCTTTTAAAATAGTTGAAGCAGCTTCTTGATAAAGAAAAGATTGAAAGTAGTATCTAAATTTAATAAAACTACTTTTAAATTGTTCTAAGTCTCCTTTACCTGTTTTTAAATCAACTACCTCTATAGTTTTATTCTTATGGTCTATTAATACAATATCTGCATAACCTCTAAATTTAATCCCATTATATTCAAAATCAAGTTTATATTGGTATAATCTTGTTTTAGATTCATCAAATATATATGAAGAATTTGGATGGGATTGAATTATATGAGCTATTTCTTTAGCTTGTATATGTTGCTGACTAGATACTATCATCTTAGTACTAGATTGAATATGGTCTTTTAAATATCCAATTAAATCAGGATTTGTAACGTATTTTTCTAAAGTATCATCTTTAGATCTTTTCCAAAAATTATTTTTTCTACATATTTCTTTTAATTCTTTTGTGTTAGGTAATTCAGTATAGTTTTCAAGAACTATATCTACTAATTTTCCAGAAGTACTTGTAGGTTTTTCATAATCTGATATAATATATTTATCTTCAAATTCAAATCCTTCTTCTGGTATAGCTAAGTCATCTATAAGAGACCCTAAGGTCAGACCATATGAATGTGGTGCTGACCTTTTAATCAATGCCTTAGGGCCATTCCTATCAAAATCACTTAACCTACTATAACTAAGAGTTCTTGGGATTTTGTATCCTTTAAACATCTTATTTAATATAATATTATCTGTCATTATTAGTTTATTTATTCAAAATTTTTAAATAAACCCCTGGATCCTCTCTATTTAATTCATAAAATTTATTATTTATTTCCATTGGAAATGGTAAAAAGTAATCCATATTATCATCTTCAATCATATCATGAGCTACCATTAAATCTGCTACTATTTGTATAGCATTATGAAAATCAAATTTATGAGCAGTTCCTCTCACAAAATGAAACCCTATTTTTAATGGATCATCGTATTTTGACGCTTCTTCTTTAAAGCCTTCTAAAGACTTTTTAAATAAATTAGGTCTAGTAACATATTCTTTAATAGTCTTTTTAGAAGATGAGAACTTTTGTACACCTATATTTTGTAAATATTTTCTAACTGTTTTAGAATGAAAACTTCCTCTAGATGTCATAATTCTACTATTTTTAGATGAAGGTACATTATATGGAATAAAATATAATTTGTTTTGTTTCATAATTCATAAATTGATTCATGACTTATAAGTTATTTATTACCATTTAATTATATATTTTTTTCCAGAGTTTACTTCTATCCTATCATTAATAGTATTAAATATATCTAGAGACTCTTCTCCATTTATTTCATCTATAGGGGGTATTTTATAAATATAATTAGATTCTTTATTAATAATATCCTCTAAACTTCTATTTATATTTCCAATCAATATGAAATGAATTCCTGATTTATTTTCACTTATAGTTTTAACAACAGTTTTTATAAATTCATCCCATGCTCTATAATGCGTACTAATTTTAGATACAGTCATACTTCTATTTAGCATTAAAACTCCTTGAGAAGTCCAACTGTCCATAGTAACATCAAAAGCAAGGTTAAACCCATTATAAACCGAATCTGCTACTAACTTTTCTAGTATATCTGTTGCTTTACTACTATTTAAATTAAAATTAGGCGATATAGTAGAATAAGGAATTCCATTATAAAATTGATTTTTAGGAGCTTTTTCACCTATTATAACTACTTTTAAGTCATCATAAGAAGTTTTTCTAAATGGTTTGAAAATATCTGCTTTATTTAAAGGGAATACTCTATAAGTAGAATATTCCCTATTTATTTTTGAAATTAATTTTTCAAAGTATTTAGAATTTAAAAGAGGAGTTAATGGCTTATACCACGAATTAAATATCCTTTTTTTCTTACTCATCCTCTAAATCATTTATACCTTCTATATCATATCTTGTCCTATTAAAATTACTTTCTGCATTTCCAGCAGCATTTCTCAATTGCTCTTCTAAAGCACTTCTAAATTCGTTTAACTGTTCTGCAGATATTGTATCTATAATTCTATCTTCACCTCTAATTTGATCTCTAAGTCCATCTGAACTTACAGGTTCTGGAGTATAAGAAGCAGTCCAAGAGCTATCAATAGGATTCTTTACAGATTTAAATTTTTTATTAAGTCTAGTTTCATCATAATTAAACTTTGCTTTATCCCAATCTATATAATAAGAGTAATTATCATCTTCAAAATACTTGTCTGGAATAGCAATTCCATTCCTTAAAGTTTGTGAATTTACTATAGAAGTTCTATTATGAATATACTTGGAAATATCTGCTCTTAATTTTGGTTCATTATATAAATTACCATAAATTTTATCTATAATTCTATTTAAAGAAAAATGCCTATTATAAATTATACTATCATCTCTTAAAATATCTTTTTGATAAGTCATAGTATATCTTATAATAGCATTACATAGCATTAAATACCCTATAAATTGATTTACATTATAAGTAGAATTATGAATTCTAAATTCCACTGTACTTTTATTTGTAAATATTAAGGGGATTATATTTATGAAATGGTACTTGTTGTTATCATATAGGAATTTAACCTATATTTCTATATATTTCTATATAGTTCAGACTATGTCATCCTCCATATAGGAGGTCGGACGCTCGTGGATATTTCATCACTGTTCTAGTGGTTTATATCTAGTCGTTGCACCTTCTACTTATCCCTAAGTAGCTTGGCTCAAAATTATCTTATAAAATTTTTATATACTTGCTCGCATACAAATAGAAATTCCTCTTCAGAAAATCTATTTTTCATAATATTTAAGGGCTTATATACCCATTGAATATTATCTGCAGTGTATCCTTTTTTAGAATCAATTCTATCAATAGAAGCATTTGATTCATGTTTAGGTATGTTTAGTGTATTTAAAGGTATTTTAGTGTATTTACATTTTCCATTTTGACTGTCGTAAAGATTTTTTAGATCTTTAGAGTCAATCTCTAATTTTAATATCCTATTTTTACCTCTTTTTAAATTTTGCTTAGTAACAGATATCCATGAACTATGGATTTTATTAGTGTAATGTGGAGAAGTATCCCTTCTTTTAGGATATTTATTATATCCTCTACATTTTGCACACCAAATATTCTTACTATTCAAAATATTTACTAATCGTCTATATACTATTTTACCACATTGACAAGTAAGTTCTACTTGGTATATTTTGTGGTGATATACATAGTCATCTGCATTTACTATAAAATTACCTATAGTCTCTCCTTTCTTAAAGGGATATTTAGGCAATCTATTAGATTTTCTCTTTTGAGCAATTTTATATTCGTATTCTTTTTTCATATAAATTATATCTATAATATAATATAATGAATATTTATTAGAATATCTAATTTTACTTAGACTTCTTTTGAATTCATCCGATATTTTTTACTATAAATTACTTCATAGCTGCGCTACCATATTAACGCGGATTTATCTGCCATTTTCTATTATTTTCAGGATCTAAGGGGTGATTCATAACCCTATTCAAATCGTTTCCAAAAGCAATAAATGGAGTACCTCCAGATAAATATTCAAATAAATAATTAAAATTTCTATTAATATTATCTTTATTAATTGTGTTACTAAGTCTCCTACTTATATATGAAGGTAAAGGTTTTGTATAAGATTTTCTTTTATAACCAAAATTTTTCATTTTATACACAGAATACATATTAAAGAAATCTCCTTGAATAGCATCCATTACCTTATAAAAAGCTAAAATAAACTCTTTAGTTCTAGGCATCCCTCCAATATGTATATGTAAAGAACAGTCTTTATTATAAGTAGTTTTTCTTTTTAAAACTTTTAAAGCATCTATTATAGTTTGAAGTCCTTTAGGACCTTTTAACGGAACTGTTGCATATTCATATCCTCCTATACTCCCGTCTCTTAAAGGTGTTAAACCTAGAGATTTATATGTACTAGTAGATAACTTTCCTCTGTAAGTTTCAAACTCTACTCCAAAAGTAAACTCTTCTAATACTTTAGAATATATCTTAACCGGATCACTAACTTCAATAGTTCTTTGAAGTGCTTTATAGGTTCTTGACCATTCTGATCCTAAATTACTAGTATTATAGGCATATCTATTTCTATCTTCATGACTTATTTGCTTTTTTAATATAATAGATGAGGTATGTATATATAATCTATGAACATATAAATTATTTCTACCATCTTCATAATAATAAATGTTATCTAAAATTTGTCTTGGAGACATAAGTAAATGTACTTCTCCGTTTTTATCTATTATTTTACTGTACTTACTAAAGCCTCTTATTTTAGAGAAATTTCCAAATTTAAGATCTTCACCCTCAACATCAATCACTCCATATAATATAGAATCTTTATTATTTAAAACATATCTGGAAATTCTGTGATCATAAACTATATAATCAGTGTCTCTATAGAATCTCCCGCCAATTTCATAGCATTCCCCTGAATTTTTTACTTCAGGGTCTCCTATAATATATTTAGAGCCATTAATAACTCTATATTGTTTATCTTTATTTTCACTCATTGTTAATTATTAAATTATTATATTTCATCTAAAATATAGTCAACTGTATCATTAAAATCTGCCATAGCGTCTGCTAATTCAAGAGCTCTAGGATGTTTCATGTTTGCAAAATCTTTTTGTAAATAAGAAAATTCTTGATATGGTCCAAATAATCTGTCTATAATAGTGTCGTAGAACTTCTCATCATCTATTTCAGGGATATATTCATCTAAGAAATGGTCGTCTAAGGATTTAAGAAAATCATCTTTAGATACTACTTTATTTCCTGGAATAGTTTCAAATGACTTTATATTTAAACAATTTCCATTTTTAATCTCATATACAAATTCAGATCCTAAAGGACATATATTTCCTGTAAATAACTCACCATCAAGTACAATTCCTTGTCCAGAATTGGATTTTGACTTTGACTCTAGATCTATTATAGGATGCGTAGAACAGAAACTTATTTGATTATAATGCACAGAAGGTAATATACTTAATGCTTTATAATCTCTCATATCCTTCATCTTAACACCATCTACAAAATAATGAAACATATCTTTAGACACCCTTACTTTTTTAGGCAATGGGACTGGATAATTATCTTTATTTGAAGTTGCATTTAAGAATACTCCATTTGTATAAGGAAGACCTTGCAATTCTTTAAGTCTTTTTAAAGCATCTATTTCATTAGTCGCTAAATAGTAAAAACCTATTTTATTTAAATAAACATAAATACCATTAATTAAATGTCCATTATTCCAATATCTTAATTTAGAAAAATATATTCTTGAAGATAATTTATTAACATCATTTAATTTAGTTTCATTATAAATATTATATTTAGATAATTCACTATTTTTAGGCTCTGATATTATAAAACTTGATAAATTCTTTTTACTACTAGAAGATTTCTCAGGTAAATTATAAGTCTTACTTTGATATCCACCATAAGAATAGTCTTTTTGATGACATTTTTTTCTAGATATCTTCCATTTAGTTGCGTTCTCTATATTACCATCTTTAATTTTATATACAGTATTATGTTCAACTTCTTTTACTTTACTTTGATCATCTGCGATCATTAGTAAACTTTCTTTAATAGAAGATACATAACTAATATTTTTAGTCTCTTGGTAGTAATATAAAGGCCTTTCTTCTACTTCATATGAACTTGAAGAGTATTCCTTAGACTCTCCATGAAATATATAAGCTTCATTAGGTTTTTTTGCAAATGACCACATTAAAGCGGCTCCCCCATTATACTCGCTTAAAACTTTAAAATTTCTAGTTTTATATAAAATTTCTAATAGTATTTCACTATCTACTTTATTTTCTCTATAAGACCTTTTCCCTTCTTTATGACGTTTTAGATCAATATTATATTTTTTAGCTAAATTTTTGTAATTACGAAGAGTTCCGTTATGTCATATTGTTATCGTACAAGTTTTTTATCTCGTACTTCTATACCTTATTGGTTTGGTATAGTTCGGCATATATTTTCAACCTTATTAGGTTGTTGAGTCCTCGTGGTGGGATTATATTTATTCACCCACTATGCTCTACACTGTTTCTGAGCCGTTAGTAATCTCAGAACTTAGCACGGTATTGTCAAAATTAAAATTTAAATATTTTCTTCTTAAAAAATCTATTGTTTTTAATATATTTCATATAAGTTTAAATTTATTTTATATACTAATATACAAAATATTTATATGAAATCCAAATAATTTCTACCGTTTTTACTCAATTTTTAACACTACATTACTGTAATGTGGGGCACATATTTACCCCGTACATTGCAAACTTACCTTTATAGTTACCAAATCCAAATGGATGAGCATTAGCTATGTTAATAGATCCTACAGAAGACTTTCTAGTATGTCCTAATACTATTGGAAATTCTTTCGGACTATCATAACCTGACCTATAAATATAATCTGTAAATAATTTTTCTTTATGTATTCCTACATGAATATCTCCGTCAATTCCTACTCCACAAGAGTCTCCTCCCCTTGAATCATTAATGATTCCTAAAATATTATATTTATCTTTGTTAAACTTTTTAGGATCATCACTAAAAAATCCAAAAAGTCCGCACGATAATACGGACTTAGAAGGTTTAAAAATAACATTTATAAATAATCTTAATAATATAAATATTAATATATAATTCATACTAAAATCTTTGTTTCTTTTTTAATTAATTCTTTATTTATCTCTTCTATTAATTTTTCTACTTCCTCTTTATCATTGTTATTTATTGCTGCTTGAGTTCTAAGGGAATACTTATCTATTAAACGGTCAGTAACTACTTCGTCGTTAAAAATTTCTACCATTTTTTCAATAGAATCATATATCCATGACATTAACTCATCGCTAAATATCCAAAAGTTTGAAAGTACTCTAGCCTCCACTCCAAATTCTTTAAATCTAAAGCATCCTGCTTTTCCATACATCTGTCTTCTTCTATCATCTGTATCTTTAAACATAGATGGTAGAGTTACAAACATATCAAATAATTTAACTAATTTTTCAGAAGATTGTTCATCTGGATCTTCGTATCCAAAGTGAATATGACCACCCGCACTGCGGGTATTAGCGCTAGGTTCAGGAGGAATATTAACATCTTCTGCATATACATCAAAATCAGGCTCACAACCAAATAACTTAGCTTGAGGAGTTTGAAGATATTTTTGATTAAATTCTGCAAAACTTTCCTCACTCATTTCAATATCCCCATACAATTCACATATAGAATTTATATAATCTTTACAATAATTGATATTATCTATAAATTCTTGTTTACTATGGGACGGAGGTATATTAAATTCTACTAAAATATTATCTTCTTGAATGGCATGACCCTTATTACTTATAAATTTAGGATTAGTCTTTGTACCTCCAAATAAACCTTCTGCAGATATAAATTCATCCTTATCTTTAAGAATTATCTCTGGATCTGCCCCTAATGTAAATGATTTAATTTGCTTCATTTTTATTTAAAATTTGATATTAAAAAGTTTCTAAAATATGTTAAATATTGATTTATAAACTCATTATAGTTACAAGCTATTCCTAACTTATTATTTAACCTATAACCTACTGTTTCTATAAAATCTTTTCCTAAATCCTTTAATATATTTTTTCCGTTATAATCATAATATTCATTAGAAGTGAATCTAGATTTAAATGAAATTAGTTCTAAATCATTTTCATTTGTATTAAATACTCTGGGAATAATACATTGTATATATGACTCTTTAGGTTTATAAGTCCCTATAATTCTAGATTTAATTGAATCTGGTATAATAACTTCAGATTTATTTTTATGATAATTTTCTACATAGTTAATTACTCTTCCCTCCATAAGTTCATATAATAGTATGGAACCATTTCCTAAACCTATCATAGGTATATGAGAAGTTATCCTTAAAATCTCATACTCTTTTTTTGAAATGTCAATTCTTTTAGTACTTTTTAAATAATTATTTATATTGTGGAAATCAGATGTAGGTGTAATTTTATTATTTTCAAATATACATAATAAAAACATATTTACAGTTATTCCAAAATCTCCGTAAGAATCTTCTATACTACAGAATTCTACATCTTTAAATCTTGTAAACTTTACTACATTATTTTTAAATACATTTAATTCAGATTTAGTTAACTGTGTGTTATTCAATATACCTACTTTTAAAGTTTCTTTTCTCATAAATTATTATATTTTCTATTTAATACTCTATCAATTTCTTCCGCATACTTTACCTTAGTAATATCTCCAAATGAAGGTGCAGAATTTATTTCAATTATAAAAAACTCAGGATTTTCTCTGATCTCTCCATTTCTATTTGTAGCAGATTGAACTTTAACATCCACTGCCCCAATATCTAATCCTACTGCATCAAGAGCTTTAACAGATTCTTGAACAATATCTTCCCAATTGACAGGTTTATCAAATAATTCTTGGTTATCTCCGTATTCTCTAATCCAATTACAATAATCATCGTTTCTATACCATCTATGTTCCTCTGGAGTGTCTCGTCTCAATACTTTTCTGCAGGCATAAAAACAACCTTCTTTTGTAATATGAAGTCTATACTCTCTTACAAAGTTTTTAAACTCTTCAAATATATATCTAGATAAATCTTTTCCTTCCATCCATAACTCTAAATCTTCTTTAGTATCATGTTTGATATTTCCTAAGCCTCTACTTCCATAAATACTTTTAGAAATTAAAGGAAATCCCAAAGATTCTTCTAAGTTAATATTACCTGTATTATTACTATTTACCCATACCCACTTAGCAGTTTTTACATCATTTGCTGAGAAATGTTTTTTCATTCTAAGTTTACTTGCACTATTTTTAACAGATTCAATAGTGTTAATTTCAATCCTATCACCTCCATTAGTTACAGTGTCTTTCATATCTGTAGAAGATCCTAACCTAATTACTGATTTAAAAGGATATAAAGGAAGGTTTTTTAATCTAGGTCTCAAGTATTCATGAGAAGGATGTCTTGACCTTAAACGTGGTCTAAATCTTGTGTACATAATTATATTTATTAAATATTTATTAATTTACTTTTAGCATTATTTATTTTACTATACTCTTTCCAGTCTCCACTTACTACTTTTGGCAACTCATCTACATCTGGTATATAAATATATGTAAAAGCCTTTCCAAATGGAGTATCAATTTTAATTCTATCATAGAAGTTATTATCATCACTGTCTGGAGTATATCCTTCTAGTAAATTAACGTCTTCTAATGTATCATTTTCTACTTCATACACTTCAAAAGTGATAGAAGTCAGACCATCTTCTTTTAGTCCTGGGAAACCAATTAAACTGTACATATCGTATATAGGAGCTGATTCAAAAGTTCCTAATAGTTTAGAGTCAGCTAGATAATGATGATTACCTAATCCTTTTCTTAAACTTCCATATACTGCTATTTTATTCATTTTATAATTCTTTTATTAAACTTGTTAATATTTTATTTGCTTGTTTTTTACCTTTATTAACTACTAAATCTGAAAAATCTTTTGATTTATATTTAGTAGGTATTTTTAATTCCTTTAAATCAAATGAAGATGCTATTTTATTACTAAATTTTTGACCCCAATTCTCTTCTTTGTCATAATCATTATCATATAATAAATATATACTTTTAAATCTACTTTTTAATTCATTTATAATATGTTCTTTAGGAACTATTGACTCTGCTTGTAATGATACAGAAGGTATTCTAGATACATTTACAATAGACATTACATCTTTTAAAGATTTTGTTATTATAAGTAATCTATGAGATTTGGGAAGTTGTGTCCAACCTTGCCATACAGATTCATTATGATCAGTCAACCATTTATAATCTTTATTATAAGGTTGATATACTTTATAAGTAATTTCATTGTCTTTATGTTCTATAAAAGCATATGCATATGTATCTGCTTTAATAATTCTATTATAGAAAAATATATGACTTATAGGAACTACATTATATTTTTGTAATATTTTATAATTAATTCCAAAATTCTTCCAAAAACTTATATCGTATTTAGCCCATTTTCTACTTTTTATATCTAGTGAAAATTTATTAGTATTTTCTATAATATTTTCTCTAGACGGGTAATTATTACTATTATCTACTAAATTCTTTTGTACGTTACTTTTAATATGAAACTTGTTATCTATTTTAAAATCTATTGCAATTTTACTTAAAGCTTCAAAGAAATTTAAATTATATTTTAATTGTACAAATTTAACAAAATCTCCTCCTCCTAATACAAAATCATTGAATAATACTTCGTCATTTTTATAGAAAAACCCAAAGGAAGGGGTTGAATCCTTCCTTAAGGGTGATCTTATTACTCCATTAAGAGTAATATTTTCTCCAATATAATGTCTATAAACATCTATGTCATTTATATAATTTAAAAGTAATTTTTTGGTAACTAACTTTTTATTTAAGTTTATATTCATTATTATTGTTTCTATAGGTTATTAAATCCAGCTATCATCAGTTTCATCATCAGATAATCCATCAAATCCTCCTAAATTAAGAGTATCATCGTCTTTTTTATCAGGCTCAATACGCTCTAACACATCATTATTATTACGAGAAAATGGTCTATCATCATGCTCTCCTCTAATAAAATCAAAATACCTTAAATTTAGGTAACTTGATGGTCTAAATGAGGTTCCGTAATTTGCAAATACTCTAAATTTCTTTCCTTCGGAATTATCTTCAATGATTTTAAATAGAACATCAAAGGCTTCTTTAGGAGTCTTTACTTCTGGAAATTTATAGTCATCTCCCATCACTGCTTTAGCAACAGATAGAACTCTTCCAATTTCTCTTTTAGCAGCAGCTATATTTTCTTCTGCAGATTTATTATCTCTTTTTGTAGGAT
>Ga0079226_10002201_pt1 | contig 15024 bp, 12 predicted proteins | sample Poulit2014_FD_76345 | JGI IMG/M metagenome (GOLD analysis project Ga0079226, IMG submission 76345) | Agricultural soil microbial communities from Georgia to study Nitrogen management - Poultry litter 2014 | ecosystem: Environmental > Terrestrial > Soil > Agricultural land | place: USA: Georgia... | reverse complement strand
GTGACCCTAGTAAACAAAAGCGTACAGGCAGAGCTGCAAGAAGTGGATTACCCAGAAGCCTTATCTAAGCTGGCTTTCCAAAGCGTAATTCTCGAAGCTGCGCAAATGAGTTTTGTGAAGGTCAGTCAGTTGAATTTGTTTGATAAAATACGCTGATTCGCACAAGTCTAAGGTGCAACAAACTAACCCTGCTCTAAATAAAGCAGGGTTAGTGCGTTAAAGGGCAGTAACTTTGCAGGGAGGCTTTAGCTGACAGCGGGACTCTTGGCAAAGCAGTGTGGTGCTAAACCCCAGTAAACTCAAAGCAGTTAATCAGAAAGAAAGTTCTAAAGTTAATCCATAGGCAGGCGATACATAGGGTAAGCAGCGAATAACTGAGGCCGCAAAAAAGCAGTTCGAACAGGCAACAGTTAAAAGCTCAAAAAAACACTAAAGTTATGACACAAGCAGGCGATACATAAATTAAGCACGTCATAACTGAAACAAAATAAGAGCGTTACCCGCTCAGTATCAGTTAAAAAGATTTAACAAGCCTTGGAGGCATATACTATGGCACTTTCTGTTAACACTAACGTTTCTGCGCTCAACACTCAGCGTAACCTCAACTCTTCATCTAACGCTTTAGCCACATCCTTGCAGCGCCTCTCCACAGGTTCGCGCATTAACAGTGCTAAAGATGATGCGGCCGGCCTGCAAATTGCCAACCGCTTAACCAGTCAGGTGAATGGTTTAAACATCGCCGTTAAAAACGCCAACGACGGTATCTCCATGGCGCAAACTGCGGAAGGTGCATTGGAGCAGTCGACTAACATCTTGCAGCGTATGCGTGACCTGTCTTTGCAGTCTGCTAACGGCTCTAATAGTGAAGAAGAGCGCAGTGCGCTGAATGCTGAAGTGACCGAACTGAAAAAAGAGCTGGATCGTATTGCCAACACTACCAGTTTTGGTGGACGTAAACTCTTGGATGGCAGTTATGGCTCTACAGCTTTCCAAGTAGGAGCGGCAGCTAACGAAACTATCAGCGTAAAAATTGATGAAATGTCCACTTCTGCACTGAGCTCTCAGATAGCAAGCACAAAAGGTCAAACTTTAGCCGACTTCGGGATAAAGCTTGATGAGTCGACTTCTTTAACTCAAACGGCCAACCAGGCGGTTGATGCTCAGGGTAATCCTCAATTTGAAATTGGTAGCAAGACGGTCTCCAGAACCCAGACGGGTGGCTTGCTTGATGAAAGTGGAGGAGCAGTAAGACTTGAAGTTGAAGCAGATGATTTTTCTGGTGATGGACCTGCCACTTTAGAATTTGCACTGGGCATTACAGCTGAGGGGAAAGTGACGCACGCAAATGGACGTGATCTCTTTAATGCCGATGGTGATTTTGTTGACTCAACAGGTGGTACGCATGAGCTCGATAATGCCAAAGTCCAAGATTTTGCGGACAAAATAGCAGTGGCGTTAGGTGGTTCAGCTGAGGATTTTGGAGACACTGTAACAGCGACGGATCTTGATGCGGCGATGAAGCTAGATAACAAGATCGCAAACTACACTTACACAATGTCAGGTGCTGATAGTGAACAGAGCTTTGCACTTCAAGTAGGTGATTCCACTCGTGACATTAAGGTTGATTTGAGTAAGATCAGCTTTACAAGCACGGATCCCAACTTAAACATTGTTGGTGATGTTGATGCCGATGAGCGTGAGAAAGCCTTGCAAGGCGAAGACTTATTGCAGCAGGTAGCTACTGCAATCAATGACCAAAATGCTGGCATTGGCGCATTCATTGATAATGGTACACTTAGCTTCATGGCAAGTGGCGCTGATATGACAGCAATACCGACTGTGTCTGTTAATGGGAATACGCAACAGTTCACTGCGGAAGCTAAGGATATTCAAGGGATTTCGCTAGAGGACCCCAAGGGTGCGCAGGAGGCGATTTTGGTTATCGACCAAGCCATCCAGCAAATCGACGCCCAGCGTGCTGACCTTGGTGCGGTACAAAACCGTTTCGAGAACACCATTGGTAACTTGCAAAATATTTCTGAAAACGTTACCGCTGCACGTGGACGAATTCAGGATACGGACTTTGCTTCAGAAACTGCTAACTTGAGTAAGCAGCAGATTCTACAGCAAGCCGGTACGGCAATTCTGGCGCAAGCCAATCAGTTGCCACAAGCGGTACTCAGCTTACTGCGTTAATCGTAAACCGCTCCATCAAAAGGGTCGCCTCGTGCGGCCCTTTTTTGTTTGCCCAGCGAAGCTGGCAAACCCGTCAGGTTGTAAGAAGCCTGAACCACCCAGACTAAGGGGAAGGTAATCCAAATGGCAAGGGTGTTGCTGACCAACGGCAAGGTCTGAAGGAAGCCATAGGTAGTAAGATGTACACAGCGAAAGTGAACCTGTTTCGGCATATTAGGTGGGTCAGCGTTCAAAATAGCGCAAAGCCCAATACTTGGTCGGGCTTAATATGTGTTTGAGGGTGGCATATCTTGCAGGGAACCGGTGCAGTAACTGGGCAAGCTTGGCACATCACCCAAGCAGTTGGGCGCTCGTTAGCAAGGTGAAAGCCAAGCGGTGAGTGTGTGTGAGGTGGCAGATGAATCCGTAGTAGTGATTAAGGTTCGGCCAATGAAGCCCAGTAATGGCGTGGAGGATAATACCGAGCTGACCACTAGCTCTGTCTAGTGCTACATGGCTGGTTCGAAATAGACCCGCACCGACAATCAAAGTCTGCTCCCTCATGCAACACGCTACGCAGGACGGGTAAGGTGTTCAGTGTTTACGCTGAATAGAAGTTAACATGAGCCGTATACGAGGCCCGTACGTACGGTTCTGTGAGAGGGATGAGGCGAAAGCCTCACCCTGCTCGATATCCAATGAGATTAGTTAAGTGGATTGATACTGGAGTGGCTGCTGATCGTCTGGGTGATTTCCGAAGCATTTTTGTTACCGAAATGGCGATCTAGTTTTTCAGCCACCCCACTTTTCGTTACAACCGTGGATGCTTTCAAAGCTTGCATAGGATCAACACCAGCAGCAATCATTTCAGCCGCAATCTCGTCTTTCGTGTCCAGTGCAGTGTTTACCCACTGTTGAATGCCTTCTTTCATGCTCATTTATATTACCTGCCTTTCAGAATTTTGGCGAAATTGCCAACTCATCTTATGGGGGCGCCATTCTAAATAATCAAGTAGCTAAAGCTTAATACAGCGATCAGCGCTGCACTACGCTTATTCATAGCAGTGTCAGTGGCAATTGAAAATTGCCCCCTTGTTGCTGGGTTTTACAAATGCTTGGTGCTCTCCCGATCCTCATCCTATCCTTGAATCGGTAGCTTTCGTCGTTGATTTGCAGAACATGGTAATGGTGTAACACACGCTCTAATATGGCTGCATTTTGTACAAATGGGCTTGCCCACTGACTCAGCAGCAGGTTACTGGTAGCAATTGTGCTGGCATGTTCGTAGAACTTGGCAATCACATGAAAAACAAATTGGCTTTTTCTATGTCAAATGGTAAATATCCGACTTCATCAATGAACAGCAGTCGTGGGCTTAACACTATATTTTCCATGTAGCTTTTTAGCCAGCCTTGCTGTTGCGCTGTGGTCAGTTGCAGCATCAAATCAGCGGCTGTGATGAAGCGGGTTTTTATATCCTGTATCGACGCCTTGTATGCTAGTGCCATGGCTATGTGAGTTTTCCCGCACCACTTGGACCCAGTAAGACAACTTTTCACAACGATCAATACAGCTGAGACCACCCAACTCAGTTGTCTGAGCTTTGGGAGCGCCGTTGACAAAATTGAAGTTCTAATCTTCCGGTATTTTGTTCGTTGGTAAACTAGACAGACGTCTATGTGGTGTCTGCCTTCGCTTTGAACTCTTGATTCAGCAGTTATTACAGAAAATCCGTGTACTAGCCTTCTTGTGCCAGCACCTAGTTTACCACTAGAAGCCAAATCTGTGGAAAGGCATAAAGCTTTAATTCCTGACAGGGGCTAGGGTGCGTTCAGATTGTAAATTCATGAGACACCACCAGAAGCTCATCATACCTACTTAAAAGGTGTTGTAAGCTTCCCGCAGGCACTGGGCTAACTACGGTTTGGCTGACTGCCGGTGTAACTCGCTTGTCATCCCATATTGGCAATGGCAAAAATATCTGTTGCTCTACGCTGAGCAAATGATTTGGCACCTTCCAGTCGTGCCATGAACCTGCGCATTGGTCACGCAAGTGAGCCATGGACCTATGTGTTTGTTAGCGACACCTACACCCAGCTTTGACCCAACAGAGTGCAAATTGGTTTTCAGCGGAACAATGAGGCTAGGCTTTAAGTAGCCGTTAAATCACTCTACCTTGACCTTGGTTCGAGCCAGGTAAGGGCAATAAACCCTAGAAACAAAGCCATAGTCATTGGCAGCGCTAAGAGCTGACTGTTCCAGCGATGCTCGCCTTCCCCATAAGCATCCCGCTGGACGTTTGACACAGAGTGTTCAGGCTAGTTATGTTTGAGCGGCGCTATCAAAATAGAGCGCCTCTAGCGTACAACCAATTGACCGAATGAAGGATGTTGTGAATGAGCAAAAATACATGCAACACGGGTTACCAAGATGGGTTTAATAACTCGCATAAGCCTATGGAAGATTACAAACTTGCTGAATGTGACGACAGGTACAGGGCTGACTATGTAGCTGGTGTATGCGCAACGATCCACGTTCCGGCTGAGTACTGGCCCGAATTGGCAGGTGAGAGAGCGGCAGACCTAGGCGTACCATTAGGTGTTCTCAAGGAACACATGGGTCTTGATGATGAGCAAGCCCCAGGATTTGAAAGGGGTTACCAGAGGAGGATGGAGGAAAAATACGCGAATGACGAGGAAGCTGATGAGGTAGATGATGACGAGCTTTGACCTTGAACTATGCTTTGATGACAAAAAAGTTGTAGCCAAAAACTGACACTTGATTGGTATAATCAGCTGAGCATAAAACGCCAGGGATCCGTAAAGGAACTGGCGTTTTTGTTTGCCCAGCGAAGCTGGCAAACCCGCCAGATTGCAAAAAACCTGTACCTCTTAGGCTAAGGGAAGGTAATCCGAATGCAAGGGCGTTACTGGCCAGCGGCAGGGGCTGAAGGAAGCTATAGGAAGTAAGATGTGCACAGCGAAAGTGAACCTGACTCGGCATGTTAGGTGGGTCAGCGTGCAAAATAGCGCAAAGCCCAATACTTGGTCAGACCTAATATGTGTTTGAGGGTGGCATATCTTGTAGGGAGTCAGTGCAGTAACTGGGAAAGCCTGGCACAGTACGCAGGAAGAAGTGAATGCAGGTTTACTACAGCTAATACGGGCAGCTGCTTAACAAGACGCTGCTCCTAAACAGCTACAAGAAAGTCAGACGAGCAAAAGGTGCGGCCGGAATTGATGGACAGAGCCTAAGCGACTTTGGCGCCAGCTTGAAGGTGAACCTCGACCAGCTTTTTCTTGAGCTCAAAACTAAACAGTACCGAGCGCAACCTGTACGGCGGGTAGAAATACCCAAAGATGATGCGGCCGGCCTGCAAATTGCCAACCGCTTAACCAGCCAGATCAACGGCTTGAACGTTGCGGTAAAGAACTCGAACGACGGTATCTCCATGGCGCAAACCGCTGAAGGTGCGCTGGAGCAATCCACCAGTATTCTGCAACGTATGCGTGACCTGTCTTTGCAGTCCGCGAACGGCTCTAACAGCTCAGAAGAGCGTAAAGCATTGAACTCTGAAGTAACCGAGTTGAAAAAGGAATTGGACCGTATTTCTAACACCACCACTTATGGTGGTCGTAAACTGCTGGATGGCAGCTACGGTACTACGACTTTCCAAGTCGGTTCGGCAGCCAACGAAACCATCAGTGTCAAAATTGATGAAATGAGTAGTCAGGCAGAGGCAAAATACTTTGAGTCTAGCTTTAAAGGTGTAGCAGGAATAGCCACTGCTTCAGGCTCGCTGAGTGTATCTGTAACAGTGAATGGTAAAGAGTCTACCGTGAAAGCAGATGTTCAGGTGGGTGATGATGCAAAAGCTGTAACAGCGTCGATAGCCACGGCAATTAATGACCTGAACGCAGGCGTGGGTGCTTTTGTTAACGACGATGGCGATGAAATTATGCTGATGTCCAATCTTGATGAGAAAGGAACAGGCAATGCTCTAACAGCAGCAGGTGTCACAGGCACAGTAGCCGGAATTACAGAGACTGGTACTGCTACCGTGGAAGAAAATATAGACAACGCTAAAAAACTGAAAATTGCCGATATTGATCTTGGTACAATCGAAGGCTCGCAGAAAGCTATTGTGGCAATTGATCAGGCAATTCAGAAGATCGACGCGCAACGTGCTGACCTCGGTGCGGTACAAAACCGCTTCGAGAATACCATCGGCAACCTGCAAAATATTTCTGAGAACGTGTCCGCAGCCCGCGGCCGTATCACAGACACTGACTTTGCTGCCGAGACTGCTAACCTCAGCAAGCAGCAAGTGATGCAACAAGCCGGTACCGCGATTTTGGCGCAAGCCAACCAACTGCCACAATCAGTCCTCAGCCTGTTACGTTAATCGTAACTGTAACATCAAAAAAGGGTCGCCATGTGCGGCCCTTTTTGTTGTTATACAGGAGCGGACCCCACTTTTTCTTTGACCAGAATAAGGTTGAGCTGCTGAATACTCTGATTGTTTAATAAAAAATACAGAAATAGACTATTATTAACAAAATCCTTGCTTGGTTAATAAAAAATGTCCTATGTAGGCTATGAGTGGATACGTCAGCAATTAAAATTGCAGGTCTTCCCTATACGCAGGCCAGCGCGGGTTTGTCCTGTAAGCCGCTTGGCTGTTGAGGACAATGCGCTGCGTGTTCCTGCTGCCGTTGCGCCACAAGGTGATTCGTTACTAGCGCATCTACTCTTCGCAGTAAAGCATGAGGGTATTAACTTGCAGGTACTGGCGCAGTGCTTGCCGAAGCTTGCCGCACATGAAATGCTCGCTGCAGTCATGGCGCAGCCTTCGGGGCGCTATGTACGAATTCTAGGTTTTTTATGGGAAGCTTTTAGTCAGCAATTACTTGCCGAAGAGCTACTAGTGACTGGGCCGACTGTCGCTGTGTTTGATCCTAAACGTTATATTTGTGGCCCCGACCAGCGTTGTGCCCGTTGGCGGGTTAACTTTAACGGGCTGGGCAACACTGGTTACTGCGTTACCGTAGAGCGTACGCCAGAAATTACCGAGCTGCTGGCACAAAATATTCTAGAAAAAGTCAACGCGTTTGCCTGCGGCCTGAGCCAACAAACCTTGGATCGTGCGATGAGTTGGGCCTACCTGCATGAAACTCAAAGCAGCTTTGCTATCGAGCATGAACAGCCACTGCAGGACAAGGCGCAGGCTTTTGTGCAGTTGTTGCGCCAAGCCCATGAGCCACGCTTATTGGATGAATCCTATTTGGTGGCTTTACAGAATTTGTGTATTACTAACCCGCTAGATAAGGCTGTTTTTTATCGTCACCAGCAGAACTGGTTACAAGGCCCGCTGCGCGGCGCTATGGGCGTAACCTATGTCCCGCCCGAACCGTCAGAGGTTAGACTGCTCATGGCGGAGCTGTTAAAGCTGGCCAATCATTGGCATGGCCAGGTTGAGCCTTTGGTGGCCGCTTCTGTGCTTTCGTTTGCCTTTGTTTTTATTCATCCGTTTATGGATGGCAATGGCAGGCTATCTCGTTTTTTGTACCATTATATGCTGGCGCAATCCGGACAGCTGCGCAAAGGATTGTTACTACCCGTTTCCGTGGCGATGAAACGTAATGAAGATGCTTATTTACAGGCATTACAGAGTTTTTCTGTACCCATGCGCGAACAATGGCAGGTTCATTGGCTGGGGGATGAGAATTACACATTTGATTTGCTGGGCGAATATTCCTTGTATCGCTATTGGGATGCCACAGAATGCGTACTTTTTGGACTGCGGATGGCACAGCAGGCACTGGAGCAAGATCTGTACGAAGAAACCCGTTTTTTGCAAGCGTTTGACCGTATTTACCGTGCCATTGACCAGCGTTTTGACGTACGCGGTAAGGATTTAAGTGTGCTGGTGATTGGCGCATTACAGAATCAGGGCAAGGTGTCTAACAACCGCCGTCGGCAGTTTCAGGACAGCGTGCAGCCGCAAGTATTTGACGCCATCGAAGAGCAGATTTGTGAGCAGCAAGAGGAGGGCAAACGCTAAAAGAAATTTCTGCTAAAAAATCATGAGCCCCCCTATGTGTCAGCCTAGTTGTTGCCTGTAAATACGGCGAGCTAGGCGCCTTGCTGCAACGTGAAAAGCTCTGCTCAAACCAACTGGCTCAGTGGTTTTGCAGCGCATGCGTGACTTAGCATTGCAATCAGCAAATGGCTCTAACAGTGTAGGTGGGCGTAGAGCGTTAAACTCTGCAGTCAATGAAATGAAGAAAGAGGTGGATCGTATTGCTAGTACCACAAGAGAAATTGCAAAGCTCAGTAAGAATCAGATTATGCAGCAGGCGGGGATAGCTATTATGGCGCAGCGCTAATGCGCTACCTTAAAAAGTTCTCAGCTTACTTGGCTGATTGCAAGATAGCAGCATAGAAAAAGTCGCCTCGCGCGGCTTTTTTTGTTACTGGAAGACAGCTTTTTGTTGTTGCGAGTTTTTAATGCGGCAAGCTTATTCCGCTCTAAGAGCAAGGTACTGCCGTTGTTCATTGTTAATGTTTGAAAGCCAGTCTATCTGTGAACCCTTGTACTCAGAGGGCTGAACAGAATATATCTGCTTGGCAGAGTCAGTTGGCACACATCCTGCTTGGGTCTTTGTGCGTGAGAAAGAGCTGTCAAAGGCTTGGCGAAAACAGTTATTTCAAGAAAAGCCTCAAGTTTTCTCTCGCGCTGACGATAACTAAGACGATGGCTAAGTATTCGGGTGCCTGGATGGGCGATACCCAAACAGCAGCGTCTGATACTTAACAATCAGCCTTCTGGAGGCAAAGACTATGGCACTTTCAGTCAATACTAACGTTGCATCACTCAATACGCAGCGTAACCTCAGCAACTCATCGAATGCACTGGAGACATCCTTACAGCGCTTATCGACCGGTTCACGTATCAATAGCGCGAAAGATGATGCTGCTGGCCTGCAAATTGCTAACCGTTTAACCAGCCAGATTAACGGTATGGGCGTGGCGGTTAAAAACTCCAATGACGGTATTTCCATGGCGCAAACCGCAGAAGGCGCACTGGAGCAGTCCACCAATATTCTGCAACGTATGCGTGATTTATCCCTGCAATCGGCCAACGGCTCTAATAGTAAGGATGAGCGCAGTGCGTTGAACGCCGAAGTGGCTGAACTTAAGAAAGAACTGGATCGTATTGCTAATACAACCAGTTTTGGTGGCCGCAAACTACTGGACGGTAGCTTTGGTACTACTACTTTCCAAGTTGGCGCTGCTGCTAACGAAACCATCAGTGTCAATATCAAAGAGATGTCCACTTCTTCCCTAGCATCCCAGGTCGCCCGTACCGAGGGTGCCAGCATGGCTGATTTGGGTATTACCATCGATGACGCCAGTATTACTCTGAAAAATGTTAGCTGGAATGAGGGGAGTGATGGAGTAACTACCCCTGAGCAAGTGGGTACTGTAGTGGTAAATGGCACTACATACTATTATGGTGAACCGGATGGGAATGGTCGTAGCCAATTGTTTAGTGACGACGCTCTCAATACTGCATATCAACCTACAGCTTCAACAGACGCATATTGGAGCGGCACAGCAATAGTGCAATCTGATGGTAGCGCTTATCCAAGTGCTCCTACTGCAGACAGTAGCACAGCGTATCAGGCAGAAGTAACGAGTGGTGTAGTTGATGCTTCCGGTGCCTACCAGATTAATAGCGGCAAATTTGAAGTAAGTGTACAGATTGGTGATGGTGAAACCTTTAAGGTTGATGTTGACCTGAGTACGCTGCGCTTCAATCACACGGAAACAGGTAACGGTGCTGTGGCTACAGCACCGAATCTGAATTTTTCTGATTTGGATCCTACAGATTCAGCTAAAATCACTGACACCATTAACGACAGCATCATGCAGCAAGTGGCTACCAGCATTAACGACCGTAACCAAGGTGTAGGTGCTTTTATTACTGGAGAAGGAGCAGCAGCTTCACTGCAGCTTATGGCCGATGGCACCAGTACCGATATCCCTGCTATCAGTATCAATGGTAATGCTCAGACATTTACTGCCAGTGGTGTGAAAGTTGCCGACATTGATCTTACTGATGTAGAGGGTGCCCAAGAGGCTATTCTGGTGATCGACCAAGCCATCCAAAAGATCGACGCCCAGCGCGCGGACTTAGGTGCGGTCCAGAACCGCTTTGAGAACACCATCGCAAACTTGCAGAATATTCAAGAGAATGTGTCTGCAGCACGCGGAAGGATTCAAGATACTGACTTTGCGGCCGAAACAGCGGCATTGAGTAAGAATCAAATCATGCAACAGGCGGGTACAGCAATTTTGGCGCAGGCCAACCAGCTGCCCCAGGCGGTACTTAGCTTGCTTCAGTAATGAACAGCTAAGGGTTGCATACTATGGCGGGAGGCGTGTGTAATGGCACCTAATCCCGCCTTATAACAACCCCGAGGTGAGTTATGGATATCATTACAAATAAAAGTGCGATAGCTCCGCAGACGTCTAGTCAAAATATTAGGCGCAGTGAGGCAGCATCTGCTGAGCGAGTGGAGCGCGATAATAAGCCGCCTACAGTGCAGCAGGCTCAAGCTCAAGAAAGCATTGAGCATGACAAAGATACGCTTGAAGAGGCTGTTGCAGGCATGCAGGAGGCAACACAAGCAATGCGTCGTGACTTGAATTTTTCTATCGATGACTCAACCGGACGTATGGTGGTTAAAGTAACGGATTCATCATCGGGCGAAGTGATTCGTCAAATGCCCAGTGAAGAAGCGCTACGTTTGGCCGAAAGCTTAGATGAGATGCGCAGCTTGTTGTTTGAAGCGCAGGCGTAATCCAGCGGCTTTTGGTACTATATAAGGCACTAAGGTTATTAATTATTCTGCTGAGAAATTGAGCAGACTCAGAGTGCGAAGCACTTCCGTACTTTGAATAGTAAACGCTAGACAGCTAGCGAAGGTGGTTAACATGGCGGGTATTCCAGGTATAGGCTCCGGCTTAGACATTAAAGGCATTGTCAATGCAATGGTTAGCGCAGAGACGGCTCCCAAAGCTTCTCAGTTAAACCGTCTTGAAAAAACCACTGAAGCTAAATTCTCTGCGCTAGGGCAGTTGCAAGGTGCGTTGAGCACTTTCCAAACCTCCATGAAGGATTTAAATAAGCCCGAGCTGTTTGAAAAGCGTACGGCAACATCCTCTAACACTGGGGTGTTAACGGCCACTGCAGAGAAAACAGCCCTGTCAGGTACTTATCGGGTTGAAGTGGAAAACTTAGCAACCAGCAGTAAAGTCGCCACTGCGGCAATGGATAAAGATTTTACCGCAGCCAGTGCAGGTAGCTTAACCGTTAGGTTGGGTGCTGAAGACGCCGAGCCGGTAACCATTGATATTGCTGAAGGTGCCAGCCTTGTTGAAATACGTGATGCTTTAAATGAGCAGCTAGACGATAAAGGTGTGACAGCCAATATCATCAATAATCCAAGTACTGGGCAGTCGCAGATTGTACTGAGCGGTAAAGAGACCGGAGCAGGTCAGGATGTCATTGTTGATGGCACTGGTGGCGTTGCCGGTTTAAGTGTTGATGGTACGGTTAAGTCAGAAAATGGCGCAGCAGGGTATTTAGAGCAAGCGACGAATGCAAAATTCACCATTGATGGTTTGGCGCTAGAAAGCGCATCCAACACCATCGAGAACGCTATCCCTGATGTTAGTTTTACTCTAAAAAACACCACAGAAGACAATAAGCCGCTCACCGTCACTGTGGGCCAAGATAATAAAGGCGTTAAAGATCAGCTGAAAAAGTTTGTTGATTCTTATAACGAGTTTATGAAGGTCAGTAATCAGCTGACTTCAGTCACCAAAGTGGGCGATGATAAACCGCCAGTGGTGGGTGGCTTAGTAGGTGACTCAACGGTGCGCAACTTGGTAAATGGTATGCGCAACGAACTGGGTAATGTGGCCGGCAACAGTAATGACAGCCTTCGTGTGTTGGCGGATTTAGGCATTACCACGCAAAAAGACGGCACTTTAAAAATTGATGATAAAAAGCTGGATGCAGTATTAGCGGCAGACTTTGATGCGGTAGGTCAGTTTTTTACCGGTGATAAGGGTTTAATGTCACGCATGGATGGGCGCATCTCTGGCTTTACGGGCAAAGATGGCATCATTGGTGTGCGTCAGCAAAGTTTAGAAGCAACCCGTGCTGATGTCACAAAGCAAAAAGAACGATTAACAATGCGTGCCGACCAAATTGAAGCACGTTTATTAAAGCAATTTAATGCGATGGATGCCCTGGTAGGACAGCTAAACACGACCAGTCAGCAGCTTCTTCAGTCTTTGGGCAGTTTGCCTAATATGAATCAATAGGATGAACACATGAGCAACCCAGTACAAACCTATAACACTGTTTCAGCAGGTCAAGACTTAACGCCCTACCAAGCGGTGGAGCTGTTGCTTGATGGTGCTTTAGAAAGCATTTCTACAGCCATTATTGCCCAGCAAGAAAACAACGTTGCAGGACGTGGTGAGGCGGTAGGGACGACCATTACCATTATTGGCTTGCTGCAAGACAGCTTGGATAAAAGCCTGGGTGGCGAGCTCGCAGAAAACCTTGACAGCCTGTATGACTACATGACCCGTCGCTTGGCAAGTGTTTCCGTGGATAAAACCCCACAAAGCCTCGAGGAAGTACAAAGCATTGTTTTACAGCTGCGTGAAGGCTGGGCGCAGATTGATCCAAGCCAAGAGCCAAAACAATTGTAAATAAAAGCTAAAGAATAAGCGTGACGTGACGATACAAGGAATAGATGAAACGCTTATGGAGCACGATGTTATGAATGCAATGACCGCTATGCGACAGTACCAATCCGTTAACACTCAAGCGCAGGCAATTGAGGCGGATCCGCACCGTTTAATTCAGATGTTGCTGGAAGGTGGTTTAACCCGTCTTGCTCAAGCCCGTGGTGCTATGCAGCGCGATCAGGTAGCCGAAAAAGGCGAATTGATCAGTAAGGCCATTGGTATCGTTGGCGGCCTGCGTCAAGCCTTGGACATGGAAAAAGGCGGTGAGATTGCAGAAAATCTAGACCGCTTGTATGAGTACATGACGACGCGTTTGATGGAAGCTAATCTTAAAAACGATCCCGCTATTGTCGAAGAAGTGTCTGAACTGCTGCGTGAAGTGAAAACAGGCTGGGATGCCATTGCAGCTTAAGCTGCGCTGATAAGAGGCACCTATGATGAAAACAAGCACAGTTGAGCAGCTGCAAAACACCAGTAGCGCATTACGTGCAGCACTGGTGGAGCAGGATTGGCAAGCGGTCGGTCAATTGGATTTACAGTGCCGCCAAGCGGTGGATAACGCCATGTCGGACCCTCATCAAGACAGCGATGAATTGCGTGAGCGTATGCAAGAGTTGTTAGATCTGTACCATGAGCTGGTCAACGTTTGCCAAGCAGAGCAGCAACGTATTGCCGGTGAGCTACGGCAGATTAATCAGTCCAAACAAAGTGCTAAAGTCTACCAAATGTTTGGGTAGCTCTAGGTAGAATACAAAACCCTAAGTGCAGGTGCTGTGCTTAGGGTTTTTTTATGCCTATAGGTTGAAGTGCTTGTTTATTGGCGACGTTAAAATAAATGCGCCATAAAATTGACAATGGTGCTTGATTTGACTTTACTAGTGGCCAACTGCTGTCTACTTTGACGAGCGCATTTTATTTAAGAGTATAAGTAGTCTGCTATGTGGCGAGAAACGAAAATCCTGCTGATCCATGACGAAGCTGAACAGCGCAATGAGTTTGCTAATATTCTTGCTTTTTTAGAAGAAAATTATTTGGCCTGTGCAAGTAGCGAGTGGCGCGATGCCGTGGCGGATCTGGACTCCAATAAGGGTGCGCTCTGTGCATTGGTTGGCGGTTGTGTTGAGCCTAAAAAATTACAGGTGTTAATTAAAGAACTGGCTGAGTGGGATGAGTTTTTACCTGTGGTGCTGCTGCATGAGGGCGAGCCCATTGAGTTGCCCGGCAAGGCGTCGCCCACTGTGTTGACGCAACTGGCCATGCCGCCCAGCTACAGACAGCTCCTAGGTACCTTGCACCGTGCTCAGGTGTACCGTGAGGTTTATGATAAAACCACGGAGCGTCGGCAGCGCGAGCCGCATTTGTTTCGCAGCCTAGTGGGCGCCAGTCGGCCCATTCAAGATGTGCGGCAAATGATGCAGCAAGTTGTTGACACTGAAGCCAATGTGTTGATTTTAGGCGAGTCCGGTACCGGTAAAGAAGTGATTGCGCGTAATTTGCACTACAACTCAAAACGCCGGGATGGGCCTTTTGTGCCGGTAAACTGCGGCGCTATTCCCCCTGAATTACTGGAAAGTGAGCTGTTTGGTCATGAACGCGGTGCCTTTACTGGTGCCATCAGCGCCCGTGCTGGGCGTTTTGAAATGGCTAAAGGCGGCACACTGTTTTTAGATGAGGTGGGTGATACGCCGCTGTCCATGCAGGTAAAACTGTTGCGGGTGTTGCAAGAGCGTATTTTTGAGCGGGTCGGTGGCAATAAGTCCATTGAAGCAGATGTGCGCATTGTCTCAGCCACTCATAAAGACCTTGAAGAAATGATCGACACCGGTGATTTCCGTGAGGACTTATTCTACCGCCTCAACGTATTCCCCATTGAAATGCCGCCGTTGCGTGAGCGTACTGAGGATATTCCATTACTGATTAATGAGCTGGTATCGCGCATGGAAGGCGAAAAGCGTGGCACGGTACGTTTTAACGAAGCAGCCATTATGTCGCTGTGCCAACACAGCTGGCCGG
>Ga0079226_10002200_pt1 | contig 15026 bp, 12 predicted proteins | sample Poulit2014_FD_76345 | JGI IMG/M metagenome (GOLD analysis project Ga0079226, IMG submission 76345) | Agricultural soil microbial communities from Georgia to study Nitrogen management - Poultry litter 2014 | ecosystem: Environmental > Terrestrial > Soil > Agricultural land | place: USA: Georgia... | reverse complement strand
GGCGCCTGAGAAGCACGATGACAACCACCAGAATCAGCACAAGCCCGGCAATGGGCCAGAGCCAGCCCGGCAAACCACCCGAGTCCGATGATGAAGCCGAGGTTTTGGTCACCGTCATGGGCTGGCCGGCAGCCGGCTGACCGGCAATCTCCTCGTCATCGGCCGGCTCATCCGCATCGGCATCGGCATCGGCCTGCGCCGGCTGATCACCACTGCTGATGTCAAACTCGTCTTCGAGTTCGCGCATATAGTCGGCCACCAGGTCGTCCGACCCGGCGACGTCAGGCTCAACCGCCTCTTCTTCAAGCGCGCGCGCTTCGCGCATTTCACGCAGCCGGGCCTGCAGTTCAGCCAGAGATTCCTCCGCCACGGCCAGACCGGCCATGTCGCGCTGGTCAAGCGCGGTGCGAATTTCAGAGGCGTGATCGTCAAATGCCTCGCCATCAAGGCCCTCGGCTGCGGCCTCCTCTTTCAGTTCGGCCAGAGAGTCGGCCACCCGGTCCAGCTCATCCTCGGCCACTGCGGTGCCTTCGGAAAAACCGTCTTCATCGGGCGGCACCACATCAAGCCGGTAGTCTTCCCCTGCGGCTTGTGCAGCGTCACTTTCTCCGGCAGATGCGTCGGCTTCTTCAGGCTCCGGCTTGGGCTCAGGGGCCGAAACCGGATCCGGGGTATCCGGCAAGGCGGCCTCGGACACCACCGGAACCTCGCCGCTGGCTGCCGGCTGCCAGCGGCTCATGTGCTCGCTGACCTGGCGGCGGGCACTGGCGCGCCCGATGGATTCGATATCGTCAACATCCGGCATTTCGAGCTGGGCCGAGCTGCGCAGGTTGTTGATGTTGCCGTCGATGAAAGCATCGGGATTGAGATTGAAAATGGCCAGCATGACCTGATCCATGCTCATGCTGCTGCTGGGACGCCAGTCATAGGCAATGCTCCACAGCGTGTCGCCGCTGGCCACGGCAACAAAGTCATCGCTGATGCCCGCCAGCCGCCCGTTTGCATCGTCGGGCGCGCTGCTTCCAGCTTCGGTTTCCTGCGCTCTTGCAGGCCGGCTGGCAGCTTCGCGTGACGGAATCGGATCCGCTACGGGCCTGGCGGCATCCGGCCGGCTGCTTTTGGCCCCAGTCTCAACAACCGGGGGCGCTGAAGGCGTGGTGGGCGGGTCCAGGAACAGGGTGTATTCACGCAGCACCCGCCCGCTGGACCAGCGCGCATCCAAAAGCAGGCGAACAATGGGGTCATTGGCGGAATGGCGGGATCGAACGCGAACCTGCGGCGGAGTGGCCCTGCGGTCAACTTCGACTTCCAGCCCCAATCCCAGCGCCTCGCTGGGAATGCCCAAGCGCTCGAAATCCGCCAGCGAAGCGGGCACAACCCGGACCGATTCGGCCTCGTCTCTGTCAACATCAAGCAGACCCACCGTGACATCCAGCGGCTGGCCCAGCCAGGACTCGACCCGCGCCTCACCGAGGCCAAGGGCCTGCAGCCCGCCGGCCGGATAAAGAATCAGCCCCAGCAGAAAGGCCGGAACAGACAGTCTGAACATATGCTTGGCCATGTGAGCCACTTCCCTCTATTGCTTGGCAAACCTGCGTCAATTCAGGCAAGTATACCAATGTGTTCAGATGATGCAAAAACCCGCCCGCAGGCGGGTTGCGCATGATCAGGCTGACCGCGCCAGCCGGTCCCTTTCGATCAGGTATTCAGCAATCTGGATGGCGTTGAGTGCCGCACCCTTGCGCACGTTGTCGGCCACCACCCAGAAATTCAGGCCGTGCGGGTGGCTCAGGTCGCGCCGGATGCGGCTGACATACACATCGTCGCGCCCGCTGGCGTGGGTCAGCGGCGTGGCAATTTCGGTGTCTTCAATCACCCGGATTCCCGACGTTGCGGCCAGCAGCTCCCGGGCGCGCTCGACTTCCAGCGCTTCGGCGGTTTCAAGATGCACCGCCTCGCCATGGCCATAGAAAACGGGTACGCGCACGGCCGTGGCGTTGACGGCCAGCTGGTCACTGCCAAGGATGCGGCGCGTCTCGTTGTGCATTTTCATCTCTTCGCCGGTGTAGCCGTTGTCGCCCAAGGTGTCGATCATGGGGATGACGTTGAAGGCAATGGGCGCATTGAGCACCCTAGCCTCGGCTTCCTTGAAGTTGAAGCGATCACGGCTTTGCTGGGCCAGCTCTTCGAGCGCCCTGGCGCCGGCCCCCGACACGGACTGGTAGGTGGCCACGTTGATGCGCGTGACGGTGGCCGCCCGATGCAGGGGCGACACCGCCAGCACCAGCTGGATGGTGGAGCAGTTGGGGTTGGCAATGATGGCGCCCCGGCCCGTGCCATCGAGAATGCTGCCGTTGACCTCGGGCACCACCAGGGGAATGTCCGGATCAAGGCGAAAATGCGAACTGTTGTCGATGACCGTGCAGCCGGCTTTGGCGGCGCGCGGTGCATATTTGGCCGAAATGCTGCCGCCGGCCGAAAACAGCGCGAAGTCCCAGCCCTTGAAGTCAAACTTGTCCAGGTCCTCAACGACCACGCTTTTGCCGGCAAACTCTATGGCCTGCCCGGCCGACCGGCTTGATGCCAGCAGCGCCACCTGGCTGACCGGAAACTTTCTCTCGGCCAGCAGCTCGCGCATGATTTCTCCGACCGCGCCGGTGGCCCCGACGACGGCAACCTTGTAACCCTGTTCCTGTTTGCTCATATCTGGTTTTGCTTTAACTCGCCAATTCAAATGTTTGAAAGAGAATGTCATTCTCACATGACCGGATGCCCGTTTGTTCAAAACCGGTCAAATTGATCACCGGGCCGGCCAGCGGGGCGCATTACGCAATGCGCGGGCTTTGTTCCGGCACATCGGCGCACTGGGCCCGGTCAAGCAGGTAGTGATCCATGATGACCAGGGCCATCATGGCCTCGACAATGGGCGTGGCCCGGATCCCCACGCAGGGGTCGTGGCGGCCGGTGGTAATGATTTCAACCGCTTCGCCGCGGGTGTTGACCGTTTTTCCAGGCAGCCGCAGGGACGAGGTCGGCTTGAAGGCCACCGCGCATTCAAGCGGCTGGCCGGTTGAGATGCCGCCCAGCGTGCCGCCGGCATGATTGGATTCGAAGCCTTCGGGCGTCATTTCATCGCGGTGCTCGGTGCCCTTTTGTCCAACTGCGGCAAACCCGGCGCCGATCTCCACGCCCGTTGCCGCGTTGATGCCCATCATGGCGCCGGCCAGATCGGCATCCAGCTTGGCATACACCGGCGAACCCAAACCCACAGGCACCCCGGTGGCGCGAACGCGCACCAGGGCCCCGGCCGAGTCGCCCGACTTCCACAGCTTTTTCATATAGTCTTCAAGCACCGGGACACGCTCGCGGTCCGGGCAAAAAAACGGATTGGTGTCAATCACTTCCGCATCAAAGTTGTGGTCACACTCCAGCTCGCCCAAACGACTGAGCCAGCCGGTGACTTTTACGCCCAGCCTTTCCCTGAGATATTTTTTTGCCAGCGTGCCGGCCGCCACGCGCATGGCGGTTTCACGCGCCGAGGAGCGCCCGCCGCCGCGGTAGTCGCGAATGCCGTATTTGTGATGCCAGGTGTAGTCGGCGTGGCCGGGACGAAAACGATCGGCAATCTTTGAATAATCCCTGGGGCGGGCATCGGTGTTGTACACCACCAGCGCAATCGGCGTGCCGGTGGTTTTACCCTCGAACACGCCCGACAGGATCTGCACGTCCTCGGCCTCGCGGCGCTGCGAGGTCCAGCGGCTTTGGCCGGTGGCGCGCCGCATCAGGTCGGCGTGGATTTCTTCGGCCGTGATTTCCATGCCCGGCGGAAAACCGTCGATGACGCAGCCTATGGCCGGCCCGTGGCTTTCTCCGAAGGTGGTGACCTGCAAAACGCGGCCAAAGCTGTTGCTTGCCATCAAAACGTTCCCTTAATAACGTGAAGCCTGTTCATTATTGCAGATCGGGCGACCGCTGAACCGGCCATTGTGCCCCGCCTCCCTGCTGCGTTCAGGCCATTGCCCAAAGCCCGACCCATACCGCCAGCAGCCCGGCGGCAACGCTGGCAAGAACATAAATGCCCGCTGTGGCGGCCTGTCCGGACGCCATTAAATCAACCGCTTCCAGCCCAAACGCAGAAAATGTCGTAAACCCGCCCAGCAGGCCGGCAAACAGAAAAAGCCGCGCCTCGACACTCAGAACCCCGCTGCGCGCGGCCAGCCCGGCCAGCAGCCCAATCAACAGGCAGCCCGCAATATTGACCGCAAAAGTGCCCCAGGGAAAACCGCCGGAACCGGCCGGACGCGTCAGCCAGCCAGTGGCCAGGTAGCGCGCCACCGAACCCGCAAACCCGCCACAACCCACCAGCAGAATCGATTTCATCCTGACCCTGTTTGCCTAAAATCAGGGGACGCGGTGCGTCCACTCCCGGCTGCTGAACCGGGTCTCGACCAGCTCGCGGGCGCGCTCCAGCTCCTCGGGCCTGTAGCTGCCCGGCCGGGTGTCGTAGCGCTGCCCGAAATGGCGAATGAAAGCGGCAATGATGTCGTCGCGGGCCATGCCGGTTTGCGAGCGCATGGGGTCAACGCGCTTGTTGGCGCTGCGCGTGCCCTTGTCGGACAGCTTTTCGCGACCGATGCGCAGCACCTCGACCATGCGCGAGGCGTTGATGTCGTAGGCCATGGTGGCATGGTGCAAAACCGCGCCGGTGGTAAAGCGCTTTTGCGCGGCACCACCTATCTTGCCGGCCTCGGAGGCAATGTCGTTGAGCGGCACATAGCGGGCCTTGATACCCACCGTTTCAAGCGCGCCCAGCACCCAGTCATCAAGAAAAGAATAGGACTGCTCTATGGAAAGCCCCTCGACCAGCGACAGCGGCACCACCAGGGAATAGGTGATGCAGTTGCCCGGCTCCATGAACATGGCGCCACCGCCGGAAATCCGGCGCACCACGTCAACACCATGGCGCGCAGCACCTTCCGGGTCGATTTCGTTGGCCATGGACTGGAAGGCGCCGATGACCACCACCGAGCTGTCCCAGTCCCAGAAACGCAGCGTGGGCGGGCGCCGGCCGGCCACCACCTCTTCGGCCAGCACCTGGTCAAGAGCCACGTGCATGACCGGGTCCATGACCTCCGGACCGATGACCTCGAATTCATGATCGCCCCAGCCGGTGGCCTTGCCCAGCGCCCGGCGCACGGCAATGGCCACGGCGTGGGCGTCAAAGCCGACCATCTCCACCGAATCGCCAAGCGCGTTGTCTATGGCGGCCGCCAGGGCTGGAACGCGGGCATTGACGGGCATGCCCGTCAGCGCTTCGTCGATGATCTCGAGCGCGCTGTCGGGCTCAAGAAAGAAATCACCGGAAATGCTCACCCGGGCCAGCTGGCCGTCGGCCACTTCAACGTCGGCCATCACCAGCTTGCCGCCGGGCACCTTGTACTCACCATGCATGGTCCAGCTCCTGGAAAATCAAAGATTGGAATAGTTGGGGCCCGAACCGCCTTCGGGCGTCACCCATTCAATCACCTGGTAGGGGTCGGCAATATCGCAGGTCTTGCAGTGCACGCAGTTGGCAGCGTTGATCTGCAGGCGACGCCCCTGCTCGTCCTCGACCATTTCGTAAACCCCGGCCGGACAGAAGCGCGTGCACGGATTGTCATATTCCTCGGTGCAGCGGGTGACGCAGACATCGGGGTCGATGATCTTCAGGTGCACAGGCTGGTCTTCATCGTGGGCGATGTCGGAAAAATGCACGGCTGCCAGGCGGTCGTGCGGCGGCAGGTCGCGCTCGACAAAATCGTATTCAAAGCCGGGCTCGTCAATGCGCCGGTACTGTTCGTGGTCGGCGTGGTTGGGCAGCGTGCGCGGCAGCTTGCCGGCGGTGACGGTTTCGATGACCGCCGTGGTCAGGCCGCGCCACAGGCCTTTCTGGAAGCCGGGGCGGATATTGCGCACCTTTTTCAGCTCGGCAACGATGTCCGAATCGCGCAGCCGCTGATCGAAACCCTGACTGGTCAGCCCTTCGGCCAGATGCTCGGCCGCCAGCATGCCCGACTTGATCGCCTGGTGGGTGCCCTTGATCTTGGGCACGTTGAGCAGGCCTGCGGTATCGCCGATCAGCATGGCGCCGGGCATTTCCACCTTGGGCAGCGACTGATAGCCGCCCTCGACCAGGGCCCGGGCGCCCCCGGACAGGATTTCTCCGCCCTCAAGCAGCTTGTGCACCCTGGGGTGATGCTTGAACTGCTGGAAGGCCTCAAACGGCTTGAAGCGCGGGTCCTGATAGTCCAGCCCGCACACAAAGCCCACCGCCACGCGGTCCTTGTCAAGGTGGTAGATGAAACTGCCGCCATAGATTTCTCCGGGCAGCGGCCAGCCTATGCTGTGCTGGACCAGGCCCGGCTCGACTCGGCCCTCGGGCAGCTGCCACAACTCCTTGAGACCGATGCCGTAGGTCTGCGGGTCGCAGTCGGCATCCAGGCTGTATTTTTTTATGACGCGCTTGGTCAGATGCCCACGACAGCCTTCGCCCAGCACGGTGACCGGAGCATGAATCTCTATGCCCTGCACGTAGCTGTCCTTGGGATTGCCCTCGCGGTCGACGCCCATGTCGCCAATGACAACGCCCCGCACCTCGTCGTTGTCGTTGTATGACAGGTCGGCGGCGGCAAAACCGGGGAAAAGGTCGACCCCCAGCGCCTCGGCCCTGGGCGCCAGCCATGCGCACAGCGCGCCCAGTGAAACGATGAAGTTGCCGCGATTGTTCTGCTGCGGCGGCGTCAGCAGCCGCCAGCCGCCGGTCTTGTTTAGCAGCATGAACTGGTCGCGCTTGACCGGTACGCAAATCGGTGGCGGGCTGTCGCGCCAGCCTTCGATAAGCGCATCCAGGGGCTCGGGCTCTATAACCGCACCCGACAGGATATGGCCGCCGATTTCGGCCGATTTTTCAATGACGCAGACGCTGAGGTCGGCTGACAGCTGCTTGAGACGGATGGCACACGCCAGCCCGGCCGGGCCGGCACCGACGATGACCACATCGTATTCCATGATTTCGCGTTCGGACATGGGCTCCACTGCAAAGAACGGACCAGAACCAACAAGGATACCGCCAAGTTCAAGCCGGCGGGCAAGACTTAGTCCCGTGACGGTTCCGCAAGCAGGGCTTCAAGCGCCGGCAAAAGCGCTTCCAGCATCAAAGACTGGGCCTCGGCCGTCGGGTGGATGCCGTCCGCCTGCATCATGCCGGGCCGATCAAAAATGCCGTCGAGAAAAAACGGCAGCAGTTGTACGTTCAGGCTTTCGGCCAGCCGTGGAAAAACCGACTCAAAGCGCTGGATATAAACCGGCCCCATGTTGGCCGGCATGCGAATCTGCATCAGCGCCACCCGCGCATCTGCCGCCTTGCCTTTTTCGATCAGGGCCGCCAGATTGTCTTCGGTCTGATTGGGCGCCAGCCCGCGCAGTCCGTCATTGCCGCCCAGAATGACCACCATCAGGTCGGGCCGGTGCCGTTCCAGAAGCGCTTCAATGCGGCTTAGCGCACCGGCGGTGGTTTCGCCGGAAATGCTGGCATTGACGACTTCATGCCGGCCGTCCCAGCGCTCGGTCAGCTGGTGAACCCAGCCGGACTGGCGCGGGAGGCCGTAGGCATCGGAAAGGCTGTCGCCAACAATCATGACGGTGGCCGCCGATGCCGGAAGCCAGATGCCGGCAAGCAGAAAAACTGCTGTTATTATCTGGATAATTTTTGTCCGGAGTCTTTTAGTCCGAAAAGCTTTTTGGTCGTGGAGAATGCCGTTCATGAATCAAACCGCCAGAGTTTTGCTTTCAGCCGAGCAGCTGGGTTTCAGCATCGCCGCCCCGGACGGCCCGCTCGATATTCTGCACGATATCAGCCTTTCCGTGGCCCGGGGCGAATCGCTGGCCATTGTCGGCGCCTCGGGCTCCGGAAAGACCACCCTGCTGGGCCTGCTGGCCGGCCTGGACAGGCCAACCCGCGGTCGCGTCACCCTGTTTGGCAGGGACTTGACCGCCATGGACGAAAACGAGCGCGCCCGGCTGCGCCGTGGCCAGGTCGGCTTTGTTTTCCAGTCCTTCCATTTGCTGCCCAGCCTGACGGCGCTGGACAACGTAATGCTGGCGCTGGAAATGGCCGGCATAAAGTCCGCGCGCAACAGGGCGCTTGAAGCGCTTGAACAGGTCGGGCTGAGCCACCGGCTCAAACACTACCCCCGGCAGCTGTCGGGCGGCGAACAGCAGCGCGTGGCCATTGCGCGCGCCTTTACTGTGCGTCCCCGGCTTCTGTTTGCCGATGAACCCACCGGCAATCTCGACGCGCAAACCGGCTCCACGGTGGCCGACCTTTTGTTTGACCTCAACCGGCGCCACGAAACAGCGCTGGTGCTGGTAACGCACGACATGCAGCTGGCGCACCGCTGCGGCCACATTGAGCACATGCACAGCGGCCGGCTTGTCTCCCGCCCTGCAACGGTCTGACCGATGAGGTTGAAAGCATGACCGGGCTGTCATTCAAGCTGCTTGTGCGCCAGTGGCGATCCGGGGCGCTGATGATGCTGTTTGCCGGGCTGGTGCTGGCCAGCGGGGCGCTGTCGGCCGTTGGGCTGTTTGCCGACCGTGTCGGCGCTTCATTGCAGCGCCAGGCGGGCGAGATCCTGGCTGCCGATCTGGCCATTGGCGGCCGGCAACGGCTGCCGGAAGCGTATCGGCTCAAGGCCCGGCAGCTGGGCCTTGAAACCGCCGAAATTGCCCGCCTGAGCACCATGCTGTTCATGGGTGAGGAAAGCCACCTCATTGATCTGAAAGCGGTGACCGACCGCTATCCGTTGCGCGGCACGCTGGGGCTGGCCGGACAGCTTGATGGCGAGCAGCAGGCCGTTGCGGCCTCGCCCCGACCCGGTCACGGCTGGATGGCCGACCGCGGCCTGCAGCTGTTTCAGGCCGACACCGGAGTGACCGTCGATGTGGGCTGGAAGAAGGTAAAGCTGGACCGGGTTCTGATGCGCGAGCCGGACATCGGCGGCAGCCGCTTCATGCTGGCCCCAAGGCTGATCATCCATATGGACGACCTGCTTGAAAGCGAACTGCTGGGCCCCGGGGCACGGGTTCGCTGGCGGCTGCTGGTGGCCGGCGACAGCCGCAATGTTGAAGAATTTCGGCAGTGGGCCGATGCCCGGCTCGACAGCGGCGAGGACATCATCACCGTATCCGACGCCCAGGCCGACACCGGCCGGACGCTTGATCAGGCGCAGCGCTTTTTGGGCATGGCGGCGCTCACCGCTGTCATACTGGCAGCTGTGGCCGTGCTTCTGGCCGCGCTGCGCTATGCCGCCACGCAGCGCAATCTGGTGGCCCTTGGCAAGGTTTTCGGCGCCCAAAACCGTCAGATTCTGACCGCGCTGACGCTGCTTTTGCTGTGGCTGGTGCTGACCGCATCGCTGGTAGGTGGCGCGCTTGGCTTTGCGGCTCAACATGCCATTGCCAGCGCCCTTGCCGAGGGCGCATCCGGCGCGCTGCCGCCGCCCGGATGGGGACCGCTTTTGACCAGTGCCGGATTCACCCTGCTGCTGGCCTGCGGGTTTGCCCTGCCGCCTCTGGTCAACCTGCGTTCGGTGCCGCCCATGCGCATTCTCAACAAATCTCTGCCGGCGGCGTCAGGCTGGCGGAAGGGCCTGTGGCTGCTCCCCCTGCTGACCGCCGTGGCGCTGCCAACGCTCAGGCTGGGCGATATGCGGCTGGCCGGGCTTGTTCTGGGCGCGTCCGCAACGCTGGCCGCCGTGCTTGCGCTGGCTGCCTGGCTGGCCATGCTGCTGTGTCGTGTGCTGGCCCGCCGTGCGCCTGGCAAATGGCGGTTTGGCCTGTCCGGACTGGATCGGCGCCGGGGTGCCGGCATTGTTCAGATCACCGCGCTGGGGCTGGGACTGATGGCGCTTTTGCTGCTGGCGATGGTGGGCAACGAGCTGCTTGAGCAGTGGCGCGCCAGCCTGCCCGACAACGCTGCCGATCACTTCATTGTGAATATCCAGCCCGGCCAGCGCAGCGCCATTGAGAACAGGCTCAACGAACTGGGCATGCTCGATTTGCAGGTCAGGCCCATGGCCAACGTCAATCTGGTTGAAATCAACGGCGCACCGGCCCCTGATGAGCACTGGGCAGGACAGGTCAATGTTTCGTGGACAGACCGCCTGCCGCCCGGAAACACGATTGTGGAAGGCCGCTTCCATGGATCCGGCAACAATAACCACCAGATTTCCCTGGCGCGCAGCTGGGCACGGCGCAGCGGCATCAAAATGGGCGACACGCTGGCTTTCACATCGGGCGGGCAGCGCATTGAAGCCCGTGTTACCAGCATCCGCGATGTCGAATGGGAGACTTTCAGCGTCAATTTCTTCATTCTGCTGTCGCCGTCTGCAGGCCGTGATCTGCCCCACCAGTTCATCGCCAGCTTTCGCCAGCCGGCCCAGGCGTATTCCACGCGCGAGCTCCAGCAGGCCTGGCCAAATATTTCCATTGTCGATATCGGCAGCCTGCTGGACCGAATCGGCGAGATGATCGACCGGGTGGCCCGGGCCGCACAAGTGGTGTTCATGTTTACCCTGGCAGCCGGCCTGATCGTGCTGCTGGCAGCGCTTGAATCCACGCTGGACGAGCGCCGCTACGAGGTGGCGCTGATCCGCACTCTGGGCGCCGGCCGCGGCATGGTTTGGCGCAGCCTGCTGATTGAATACGGAACCATGGCGCTGATGACCGCCGGGCTGGCCACCGGCGGCGCGGCCCTGACCGGCTGGTTGGTTGCCCGGGAGCTGTTCGAGTTTTCCTATCGGCCGTCGCTGGCCATTATGGTCGGCGGCCTGCTGGCCTCCGTCGTGCTTGTTGTTGGCAGCGGCTGGCTGGGCAATCGCCGCGCTGTTGGCGGCGCACCTTTGCGCGAGCTGCAGCGCCGCCGCGACTGATGGGTGCCGGCATGCCGGATTCAGCGTCCGGCAAGATCGCGCTCAATCGTGAAGCGGCCGATATGCACGCCCCGACCGGCCTGGTCTTCCTGGCGCTTCCCCGGCTCGGTCTGCGTGTTTTTGCCCAGAAATTTAAGGTCGGCGGCCGCTTCGGTCCGGTAGACCAAAATCGCGCGATCCGATGACGCCAGCGGCTGGCTGGAAATCAGGGTCAGCGGAGCTTTGCTTTTGCCGGCCTCGGCCACTTGCACCCTGACAAATTCCTGTCCTGGCGCGTTGAGATCACAAATGGCGCCCGGCCACAGCGGCACACGGCCGCGCTGGTCGAGCCGCAGGCGCGCGGATGCCAGGGCCTCCAGCGCCTCGTCCTCTGTCGGACCCTGTCCAGGCTCGCCTGAAGTCCCGTCGCTGCTCTTTGCCATGTCATCATCCCCCGGTTGATTCCAACGGCATCATCATAGCGCGATTTTCGTAATTGATAGCCGTTGACTGTGCCTGCGGCTCAGTCCTGCTGCCTGCGCCGCGCCCACCAGGCCAGCCGCCGGGTAATTTCGCGCTCAAACCCGCGCTCGGGCGGCTTGTAAAAACGCTGTCGGGGCAGGCCATCGGGAAAATGATTCTGACCGGCAAAACCGTCCTCGGTGTCGTGGTCGTAGATATAGCCCTTGCCGTAGCCCTGCTCTTTCATGAGCTGTGTGGGCGCATTGACGCTGTGGCTGGGCGGCATCAGCGAGCCGTGCTTTTTGGCGCTGCGCCAGGCCTTGCCGGCGGCCCTGTAGATGCCGTCGGATTTGGGCGCGGTGGCCATATATACCACCGCCTGAACAATGGCCAGCTCGCCTTCGGGCGAACCCAGCACTTCATAGGCATCGCGCGCGGCCAGGGCCTGAACCAGCGCCTGCGGGTCGGCCAGGCCAATGTCCTCGGACGCCATGCGAATCAGCCGCCGGGCAATATAAAGCGGGTCTTCGCCACCGGTCAGCATGCGTGCCAGCCAGTACAGCGCGGCGTCCGCATCGGAACCGCGCACCGCCTTGTGCAGCGCCGAAATGAGGTTGTAATGCTCTTCGCGATCCTTGTCATAGGCCGGGGCACGGCGCTGCACCAGATCCAGCAGCCGCTTTTCATCAATGACCGTGCTGTCTTCTTCAACCAGGCTGAAAATGGACTCGACCATGTTGAGCAGATAGCGCCCGTCGCCATCGGCCAGCTGCAGCAACAGCTCGCGCGCCGGCTGCTTGAGCGGCAGCTTGCGGCCAAGCCGCTTTTCGGCCCTGGCAGCCAGCTGCTCAAGCGCTTCGGTGCCCAGCCGCTTGAGAACCAGCACCTGCATGCGCGACAGCAGGGCGGCATTGAGCTCGAATGACGGATTTTCGGTGGTGGCGCCAACCAGCACAATGGTGCCGTCTTCAACCCAGGGCAAGAAGCCGTCCTGCTGGGCGCGGTTGAAGCGATGGATTTCGTCGACAAACAGAAGCGTGCCCTGCCCGTTTTGGCGACGCAGCCTGGCAGCTTCAAAAATTTTCTTGAGGTCGCCAACGCCGGAAAAAATGGCCGATATCTGCACAAAGGACAGCTCACCAACCTGCGCGAGCAGGCGGGCCAGCGTGGTTTTGCCGGTGCCCGGCGGTCCCCAGAAAACCAGTGACGACACCCGGCCGACATCAATCATGCGCCGCAGTGCGCCCTCCTCGCCCAGCAAGTGTTCCTGACCGACCACGTCCGCAAATTTCTGCGGGCGAATGCGGTCGGCCAGCGGCCGGTCGCTGTCGTGGCCTTCATTATCGGCCGGTTCGGACGATGAAAAAAGATCGCTCACTGCAGACCTCGTCACTGTATTTGTGGCTGGCCGGCGCTGACGGCAGCCCTGCGGCGCTCAGGGCTCAGGCCACATCCACCACTTCGCGACGCACCAGCGCCGCGGTGCTGCGCGGTATCACCGGCTGCCCGGACGCTTCAAGATGCGCCCGGCACACGGCTGCACCATACAGCAGAATCAGCGATGAATAATTGACCCACAACAGCAGCAGTACCAGCGAGCCGGCCGCGCCATACGCCGAGCCCGGCGCGGCCTTGGCCAGATACCAGGCAATCAGCGCGCGGCCGACACTGAACAGTATGGCGGTGACCAGGGCACCGGCCATGACCTGCGACCAGCGAAGAACCACGTCGGGCAAAATGCGGAAAAAGGCGGCAAACAGCAGCGTGATCAAGCCCAGCGACAGCCCCATCTCCAGCCCCACCATGGCCCAGCCGGGAATGGGCAGCCACTGCTCGGCGTAGGCAATGACCGCGCGCACGGCAACGCTGAGCACCAGCGACACCAGCAGCACAAAACCGATGGCCAGCACAATGGTGAGCGACAGCAGGCGCGCCTTGACGAACAGCCAGATGCTGTTGCGGCTGGGCCGCGGCACCACATCCCATATCTGGTTGAGCGATTTCTGCATCTGCGCAAACACCGTGGTGGCCCCCACCACCGTGGCCGCCAGCCCGGCCAGCGTGGGCCACAGTCCACCGCTTTCGATTTGCGAGTTGGCAATGGCGGTTTCCACCACCGATGTGGCCTGCGAGCCGAGCATGGCCTGCAGCTGGTTGATGAGTTCGTCGCGGACGGTCTGCTCACCAAGAAAAAAACCGATCAGGGCCACGATGACAATAATGACCGGCGCGATGGAAAACACGGTGAAAAATGCCAGCGCCGCGCCGTAGATAAATGCTTGGCTTTCCAGCCAGTTGCGCGCGGCGGCCATCAGAATGCCGGCCCAGCGCCGCACAAACGCCACCGGGCCCTTTTCAGGCCCGGGGCTGTGGTGCTGAGGATCGGCTGTCATGGCAGAAAAGCCTGCAATCAAAGCTCGGGCAGAATCTGCCAGAAGGCGTCCACCGTGGCCGCCCCAAGGCGCTTGCAGCGCTCCGGCGACCAGCCGTATGTCTCATCAGGAAGCTCGATGTTGTCCTTGAAGGGCATTTCCAGCGTCATGGCCAGGCAGTCAAAGGTTTCAGCCATGTAGTCGGTGTTCTTTTTCAAGTCCGAGCTGCCGGGTGCGTCCACCTCGTAACCGTAAACAGTCTGAAAATCCGGGCTGATGGCCGACATCAGCTTTTTGAAAGTGTCGAGCTGGTGCTGCTTGCGGTCGTCCCAGGAAGAAATGCCCTCGGCACCGGCCACGAAGTTGTACGGCAGGGCTTCATCGCCGTGCACGTCGTAGGCCAGATCCACGCCGGTCTCGTGCATTTTTTGGCGCGTGTAATAAACCTCGGGCGAGTTTTCGGGACACGGATCCAGCCACTCACGGTTGAGGTTTCTGCCCCTGGCATTGCAGCGCAGGTGACCGCGCACGGCCCCGTCCAGGCACATGTTGGGCACCAGATAGACCACGGCCTGGTCGAGCAGACTGCGCGCTGCAGGGTCATCGTCATCAAGCAGCCTTTCCAGAAAACCCTCAACCCACCACTCGGCCATGGGCTCACCCGGATGCTGGCGGGCAATGACCCAGATCTTCTTGCGTCCCGCCTCGGGCTCGCCAATTTTCAGCAGCGTGTGCGGACGGCCATCGGGCGTTGCGCACAGAACTTCGGCCCCGACCCGCGGGTGGGTCAGCGCGGCGCCAATCAGCTGTTCATGTTCATGCTCGGAGTAAGGCGCGAAATAGGCGTAGTTGACGATATCGCTGTCGGGCGTGTGCTCGATGACCAGCTGTTGTCCGTCAAAGCGGGTCGGCACGCGAAACCAGTTGACGCGATCGGTGCTGGCCACGGCGCGGTAGTCCCTGAAGCCGTCGGGATAGGACACCTTGCCGGCGTTTTCTATGGTCATGCGGCAGGCCTTGCCGCGCGCGCCCGCCAGCTGAAAGTGAAACCACTGCATGTGCTCTCCGCCGGCATCAAGACGGATTTTCAGGCGAATGTTTTCATGGTTGTCTGCGTCAACAACTTCAATGTTGCCGCTGTCAAAAGTGGAAAGAATCTGCATGGCTGCTCGCATTGGGAAATGAATTTGGGCAAATTCTAACGCACTGAAGCGCCGGAAACGTCCCGCCCGCCCTGTTCATG
>Ga0079226_10002198_pt1 | contig 15032 bp, 14 predicted proteins | sample Poulit2014_FD_76345 | JGI IMG/M metagenome (GOLD analysis project Ga0079226, IMG submission 76345) | Agricultural soil microbial communities from Georgia to study Nitrogen management - Poultry litter 2014 | ecosystem: Environmental > Terrestrial > Soil > Agricultural land | place: USA: Georgia... | reverse complement strand
ATTTATCACCGAACGAAAGTGTCAAAGTTTATAACTTTGACATTGTAGGTGAGGTCAACCAATCGTAGCGTCAGCGAAAGGCGGTAGGATTTGTCTTATTTTGCTTCTGTCAGAAACAAATGGCCTTGCTAACTTAGCCAGCTTAAGTTAGTGATTGTCTGCTTCTCTTCATCATTGAAAGAGATGTGTCTGTTTGGTTCGTTTTCGACACTGAAAAATGAACTTGCTTTATCCAGATTTACAACTAAATCTGGTAGACTTTGGTACTTTGGTCTACATCCAAAGTACATTCATGATGAATCTCAATAACTTCTGTTTTTGAATGAATCATGAATAATTCGCGGGGGTCAAGGGTGGGCCTTTAAAGGCGCCCCTGCAAGTTGTAAAAGTAGCTGTATTACAGCTCTTTTTAACTACTTGCAACTGTTAATTAGGTAACGTATGATATCTTTATAGAACATATGTTCGTGCAAATAGTTACATAATTAACACCGACGAGATTTACGATTTAGTCGACGCGAAAGACCAATAGGTCTAGTCGAAAATCGTATAAATTTTGACTCAAAATTTATCAATGAGGAGGTTATTGCATGATGAAGCAGATTAAACGAAACATGATTCAAGTCCGTTTAACGGATAAGCAACTTGAAGAATTTGAAAAGGTAAAGAACAAGCTAAACGCAAAAAACAACGCTGCAGCATTACGGAAATTAATTGAGGATAAGAAATTGACCAGTGAATCAACACAAGGGAACATTACTTCCTTGATTGACGGCTATAACGACTTATCAAACAAGCTTGATGCTCTAATGTGGGACTCGCGAAATATAGCCAATAGTATGAATCAGATTGCTCACTCAACTAACGTTGCTAGGAAAGTTGACCCTGCCAATACAGAAACATGGAACTGGGTTCTGAAACAACTACAATCATTATTTCCACCAATCAAAAAAATGAATTCAATGGTCTCAGAATTAAAGAAACAGATTAAAGAAAGCTGTGATGGCCATGGTAGTTCTAATGTCTAACGCATGTAAATCGAGTTACGGACGACTTACATACATCTTTAATCAACCAGCCCATTGTATAGATAAAACTAGTCATCGTGTCCTGTGTTGTAGCGGAAATAACATTAAAATGCTTCATGCCCCCGATGGTTCAATCACCCCGCTTCAAAGCGGAACATATTTAGAAAAGCAATTCCATCAATCATTGAAAAAAGCATTCAATCCCAAAAGGCAGTATCAATGTCAATCAATCATTTTTTCGTTTAGCAATTCTGAATTTGATACAAATAACATCAAAAATCAGTCCGCTCAGGCGCTTCAAATTGTACAAGGATACGTTCATAAGTTTTTCGATGAAGCTCAGAGCGTCTCAGCAGTTCAAGTTGATGGTGTAGGTGGTAAACTACACGTCCATCTCATAATTAATACAGTTAAAACAACTGGAAAAACAATACCAACCAGTAGATTCACCGTTACTAAAATGCGTTCTGATTTTAATCAATATATGAATGATAACTTTGAAAGAATTACAGGAAGACAGTGGCACAATCCAATGGAACATCACCAAGAACGTAAAGACGTAAATAATCTTCAAACTCGTTCAGCATGGCAACAGCAGCTAAAGAAAAACATCAAGTCTATCAAAACTGAAGTGACAAATGTTAAAGACTTCTTAACAAGACTTGCTAAAAATGGAATCACCATTACTGAACGTAGACACGGTCAAAGCTGGACATACCACGGAACTATTAAAACAGCTCACGGTCCAAAGAAAATCAGTGCCAGAGATTTCTACCAAAGAATCGACCCAAAAACTGGTGCCGTCTTACGGACACGAGGTTTAGGTAGAGATTACACCAAAGAAAGCCTAGAACTATATTGGCAAAAGCAAGCACAAAAAGAAGCTCAACCAGAACAAAAATATCATCACCATGGAAAGGAAGTAACAAATCATGACCGAATTAAACAATCAGAAGGCCGAGAACAACTCCAAAAAGTCAAAACTCTCGCAGCCGAAGCACGAGCTACAACTGAACATCACCGAGAACTCCAACAACTCACACTTCAACAGCTCCGAGCCGCCGAAGCTGAAGAAAAGCGTCAGCAACAATCAGTTAAACGAGAAGTTGGACAAACTAATCTCCGACAGTCCAACTCAAGACTCAATCAATCAATTAGCGAGCAAGCAAGACTTAGAAAGTGTCAAGAGGAGCGTCTCAAAGCAAAACAGCGAGCTACACAGCAATCTAGAAGCAAAGATGACGGCCCAGAACTCTAAACTACTAGATACTGCTATTGACACCCGTAATATCGCTTACTCTGACGGGCTAAAAGATAATTTAAATGGGGCTAATCAGCGAATTGACGCACTTCAAAAGCGAATGGACAATTCAACTCGAAATATGTCTGATATCGCAAAGCAAAATGACGCGATGAACTCAGATTTTAAACAAATTGGACAAACTCTAAATGAAAGCACCAAAGCCATCAACAATAACACTAGTACGTTAGTAAACTTACTGAGAAACGGCTTTTGGGTTAGAACAAAACACGTTACTGAATCAGTTGCTAATGAATTCCAACGAATTACCGGTAAATCAATCGATTCATTCATTACCGACGCAGTCCATCAAGAACTTCAAAAGGACGTTAACGAAGCCAAACAGGCCAACAACAACGCTCAATTACTTGTCGATGAATGCCGCAAATCTGTTCAACAAAACATCAGTATCGTTAATGCTTTAGCCGGATTCATCAATATCTGGTTAGTCGAATTTGCAATCATTCTACTTTCAACTCTAGCCACCCCAGGCCCATGGAAATTTTTAACTGTTATCGCAACAACAAGCATTGCCCTTTTATATAATTCACACAACAGGAGGAACTAATATGATTCACATTGACATTAATGATGAGAGTATTGATTTTCATGCTTTAATTAAACAAGGAAAAATTAACCAATGGGACTATGAAAGTAGCCAGATTGAACATGAACATAAATTAATGAGGCAAGCTCAACTTCTTCAAGAACGTATTAAACAAGAAACCCTTTATAAGTTAAAACAACGCAAACTTCAACGTTTACGAGAACGTGAACACTTACTCCAACAAAACAGAAAACAATCAGTAACAAAACCAACCCTTAAAGCTACAACTCATAAACATATTGAAGATGATGGCCCAGAATTATAGCATAGCTATCCTTAAACCCACTAAAGGAAGAGCAAGTTTCCGCAAGAAGCTTGCTCCAGCTTGCTCTCTCGAGACTTAGCCTACTTGTGGCCAACAGTCTCGAGCAAGTATCTGCTTCTCATTCGACTCATCATGACTATTGACCAGTGTACCAATTGTACTCATACGTTGGTCAATAATCACAATGCCGGTGTTTTAAGCGCACTCCGCCCTTGCCCCTTTCTGCTCCTCTCTATGTCCCTGTTAGGCGGGCGGTTTTTTGTTCCTAGTTATTGTCTTATGGTTGCAACTTTCGACGATAAACACGTTAAAACTCGTTTTAGTAGAAGGGTCACCGTTAGCATTTCCGAAGCTTCCAGCCACTCTTTAAGCGCCGTGCGATAAGCGCAGGGATTGGCATTCCCATGGTGTTAACTGCAGCCCCCACGCGTCCAGGGGGCCATGAGCGATTTCGAGATGCGACTACGATGCAGAGCTGCTGCTTTCGAGTTTATACCGGGTGCGACCCAAAAGAAAAAGCCACCTGACAATTAACTAGGTGGCTTCTTAGTTTTAGGGTTCAATTTCAGTAATAATTTTATAGTGTTATGTCTTGAAATATCTGTCTATTTCCCCTACAATAAATGTATTAAAGAAATAGACAACCCCGATTTAACTAGTGCCGTTAGTTAATTCGGTAGCTCGCTGAAGTATTGGTAGTACTTCAACGGGCTTTTTCTTTACTCTAATTTATTCAATTTTTGGCAAACATGAACTGCTTACTTAGTAAGTATACCCATGTCTAATCAATAATAGCAATACATAATTTTACATTCTTCAGTTTCTTAACCAGACTAAGCGAAAAATACATATGAAATTTAACGAATTTTTCATGATACAATTGAATTAGCATTTAAGGAGGCTAAGTCATGGCTAATACTAATTCTAAATTCTATACAAATAAAGATATGGCAAGAATTTGCAATGTTTCCGAAGCTTCAATGACGAATTTAGTTAAGTCATTAGAATTAGTTCCAATAAAAACAGGTAAATACGGCCGTAAATACTATAATGGCAGAGCATTAGAAAAAATTAAGGAGCATTACAAGAATAAGGCTAAATCATCAACCAATTCTACTAAATCGTCAACTAAAGATGACATCATTAAACAACAGCAAGACCACATTGATGATTTGAAAGCACAAATAGAAACACTTAGTCGCCAATTAGCGGTAAAAGATAAACAAATTGAAGCACAAACAGAACAAGTAAAACAAACGTCTATCTTGCTCTCACAGGCTCATACTTTAACGTTGCAGGCACAAAAGAGTAAAGGTGATGCTTCTGATGCCCCCACCGTCCCTAAAAAAACGCAAGAAACGTCACAAGCACCTGCTGAGGATACTCATGGTTGGATTTGGAAGATGTTTCATTAATGGTTAAGTACAACTTTAAAACAACTAAACGTAAAAGCTTAGAGATGTCTAAAATACATTCTAAAGGCGGACAAGATGAGCTAATCCTTCGGAAGCTCTTGTGGCACAAGGGGATTAGGTATCGTGTTAATGACAAGAAATTGCCAGGTAAACCCGACATTGTAATTCCTAAATATAAAATTGTAATAATGATTGATGGCGAGTTTTGGCACGGCAAGGACTGGCCTAAGCATCGTCCAAAACGTAATACTGAATACTGGACTCACAAAATTGAATATAATATAGCTCACGATAAAGAAGTTAATGCTAAATTAAAAGCACAAGGCTGGACAGTGCTTCGCTTTTGGTCTCGTCAGGTACTGAAATATCCAGAGTATTACGCTGAAATTGTAATGTGGCACATTCGCGGTAAAAAAGAAAAAGCTGACCTTTAGAGCAGCTTTTTTTGGTACTTTGTGATAATCTTAAATTACATTTGAACAGAAAGAAGGAATTGCTTATGGCAAAATCTGTAAGTCCTGCATTTGTCGCTGATGCTTTCTTTGCCGGCGTGGGCGGGATTGAGCGCGGTTTTGAACAAACCGGCAAGGTCAGAATTGCTTATGCTAACGAGTTCGACAAGAATGCGCGGAAGACGTACGCGCTTAACAATCCTGATACGCCTTTAGACGGTCGCGATATCCATGAGGTTAAGGCTGAAGAATTACCTGACTGCGATATTATGATGGGAGGATTCCCATGTCAGGCTTTCAGCATTGCCGGTTATCGAAAGGGGTTTAACGACGACCGCGGAGACCTGTTCTTTGAGATGCTTCGCATGGTACAAGCTAAACAACCACGGGTTGTGTTCATCGAAAACGTGAAAAACTTGGTTACCCATGACCACGGGAATACTTTTAAGGTTATTAAAGAAGCTCTTGTTGAAAATAACTACTTTGTTAAATGGAAGGTTATGAATGGTAAGGATTACGGCAATGTTCCGCAAAATCGCGAACGTATTTACGTTGTAGCGTTCCGTTACAAGAATGACTTTGATGCCTTTGAATTTCCAAAACCTGTGCCGTTAACTAAAACGTTGCATGATGTGATTGATTATCATGGCAAATACGATGAAAAATACTATTATCGCAAAGGTAAACAGCCTTTTTACGATAAGCTGGTACCAGAAATCACTTCACAGGATACGCTTTACCAATGGCGCCGACAATATGTACGTGCTAATAAATCGCATGTTAGTCCTACTTTAACGGCTAATATGGGTACCGGTGGCCACAATGTACCATTAATGCTTACTGATTCGGGTGAAATTCGCAAGCTAACACCTCACGAAACTTTTATGCTGCAGGGTTATCCATCAAGCTTTAAGCTCCCCGATGACGAGGCTAACGGTCAACTGTACAAACAAGCCGGAAATAGTGTTGTCGTGCCGGTTATTCATCGTATTGCAGAAAATATTATCAAAGTGATTTCGAGTCAAAAGGGCCAAGACCCTAAAGTACCCGATGGCCGTTATGCCTTAATTTATACTGATATGGACAGCAAGTACGAAGGCTCTAGCTATATGGCAAATCGAAGCAATGACACAGACATGTTAAAACAGTCAATTAGCGGAAGCACGCTGTTGTCTGATGCTGAATATCTGAAGCTTGTACAAAAGAAGAAGCGCGCCATTTTTTATCTAATCGAAGATACTGAGTAAAAATCTTAAGGTCGGCAATCAGCCGACCTTTTTGTATAATTGTGTTAGTAATTTTGACGAGGTGCTGAAATTTATGTGGACTGATTTACCTGAAAAGCAAAAGCAAAACTATCAAAAACTTATTACTAACTTCGCTAGTCTGAGCGAGGCTTTTGCTCAAAAAGAAGAGGACGATGATTCAATTGTTGCCCCTATTATAAATAGCAAATTTCAGGAAACGGCTTTTCAACGTTGTTTCAATGCATTTGCTGAAGATATTGCTAATACAAGCTATGACGCTTCAATTAACGCTGGTAGTAAGAAATATTTGGTCGGAATTAAAACATTTGGCCTTAAATCAGGTGACCAAAAAATCGCTCAGTTTAAGAGTATTGCAGGGTCTCCGGAATGGGCCAAATTGATTGACGAAATGCAGGCTAATGCTAGAGGCTTGCATACTAAAGCAGAAATTAATGATGCTAATCACAAACTTTATGTTGATTTAGCACACAAGATTGCAGATGTCCGTAATGAACGAATTAAGTCATCAAAGGAAAACTTACGAGGATTTACATTAGACAGTACACCAGTTGAAGCAGTCTATCATGTACTGATGCCGTCCTCAAAAAATGAAACACCAAAAATTAGCGTTGGTGAGACAAGTTATAGCTCTGTTGATGTTGATAATATTAAAATTATAGGGTGTACTACAGTTAAGAAGCCCCAAAACTTTACATTTACAGATGGTATTCATGAATATAAATGGTCTGCAACTGATAGTCAGTTATCCATGAAATTCCATAATACTGAAATTGTATTGGAAAAATGGCCTGTGCACTACGTTGAAGATGCATTTAATTTCTTTGAGAATCTTGGTCAACAAGTAAAACCTGTCACAACAGAGTCACACTCATGGTTCTTAAACGTACAGCCATACAGCGGATTTAATGCTTTTATGGGTCAGCCTAAGCTTGCTCGAAAAAATCATTATCGTGAAAATCGAATTGCAAAAGTTATGCACGATTACAGTGATATCATGACCGCTGAACAACGTGACCGGGTTAAGATAAAATTAAATAAGCTTTTGCTAACTAACTGGAGTACTGATAACGAGAAAAATGAAATGGTTCAATTGCGAAAATCACTCATCAAAGATGTATTAAAGGTTAATAATTCTAAATTAACTCAAACTATTGAAAAGATGACTTATCGACCTGGGAATGAATTAGAATTACGTATACCAAACGCACTAGAATTTCATCATCGTTATCCAAAGTTCTTTACAGGACATAACGTACTGCAACCTAATAGCAATAAATGCATTAAAGATAAGATGAAAAGGTCTTTTAAATTAAAGTTCATGCCGTCCGGAGACAAAATCGACGCGTATATTAATCAAGCTAACGGTAAAGCAATTGAGTCACTTGGCAAACAAAGTACTTTAGGAAAATGGGTTTTACGTGATGTATTTCAGTTAAAACCATATGAGCCTTTAACAAATCAAAAAATGATTGAAATGGGAATTAATGCTGTCAGATTAACAAAGAGAAATGGAGTAATAGAATTAGCATTTACTTGGATAGATTCAGACAACAAGCCAAAAGATTTTTGGAACTAATACTACTAATATCTTCAAAAATACTCTTAATAAGTAGGCAAAAGTTGAAGCTTATCGGTATATTTCAATATTGAGTATGATTAATTTCCTTAATAATTCTGTACAGTTGCTGTCGAGAAATTCCGTATTTTCTCGCAAGCGATGCCTTACTCTTGTAATTCCCTTTAATATAATCTTCTTTGATATTATTAAAAATCAGACGTCCCTCACGGTCTTTACTGTTAGGGGCAAAAGCGTCGAAAAATTGCGCCTATCGATGAGCCTGCAGATAAATGGTTAGTAGAATTATTAGATACTTTTAAGCAGAGTTTATAGTTTAATTTGAACTTTATTTTTAAAAATTAAACTTAAGGAATATCAAGCTTCATAGCGCCTAAAATATAGGGAGTTGTTTCTAATTATGACAAGTTACAATCAATTGAGTACATACAAACAAGAAGATTATCTGGAAATTGAAATTCTGAAGTACCTGCAAAAGGTCCACCAACCGGTAACTCGACCTCAAATGATTAACTACCTCATAACAAACGTAGAGAATATTCCTAACGATGCTCTAAAAATCGTAATCTCTAAAAAGACAAGGCGCCCCTATCAACCATTCAAAAATCGTGTCAGTTTTGCTCTAACTTCACTTTACAAAGCAAAACTAATCAAAAGGCCGAGTAGAGGAATAACAGAGTTAAGTAAACTTGGCAAAAACGTTAATCCAAATAATACTAAATATATTCACGATTTAGTAATGAAAGGGTGGAGAATATGAAAATAGAACAGGATATTGAAGGCCTTATTAAAAGCGATATCTCCACAAAAGAAATAGTTGATAAACTGAATAATTCTCTATATAGTGCAAAAGATAAAGCCGTTATCGCTGTTCAGCAACTTCGAAAATTAAAAAAGAATTCAGACAAACTACATGAGGCCATCTTGAATTTAGATTTAGAAACGGCTCAAACTATAGAAGATTACTGTGTTTATGACTCTTTTACGGTAGCTGAACGTGATAGATTAATTAACTATTGTAAAAAGCTTGTAGAAGATGGTCTCAAGAATAAGTACAGTATTCGTCTTGGCAATTCAGCTACAGATGAATGGCAGTATTCCACAATTAGCAAAGACCCACACACTTATGGGGATTGGTTCACCGGAAATTATGACCACAAATCGTTTAAGATTCCTGTAAATGCGGTACAACTGATACTAAACGAAGAATATATTCCATTCTTTCTAAACTCTATCTAAACTCACTAGTCATAAACAGAATATGATTTTTCTACTAACTAGCAAAAGGTTTTAACTTTTTGCTAGTTTTTTTGTTTGTTGATATAATAGGGTTTATAAGTAGCAATAATATATTAGCAAAAACCAGGTGATGAAAATGACACGATATGGATATGCACGAGTATCAACATTAAAGCAAGATTTAACGGAACAAATTGATGAAATTAAAAGTAAAGGCGTTAGCCAAAATAATATCTTTGCCGAAAAAATCACTGGGACCAAATCTAATCGTCCACAATGGTTAAAACTAATGAATGTTGTTAAATCAGGTGATGAAATCATAGTAACCAAGCTTGACCGTTTAGGTAGGTCTTTACAAATCATTCTGAAAGAAATTGACCAACTTACAGCTAAAAAAGTAACAGTGACAGTGGGAAATATGACCTTTGACCGTTCAACACCACAAGGAAAGCTTATGCTTAATATTATGGGGAGTTTTGCGGAATTTGAACGGGACATGATTGTAGACCGAATGCAAGGCGCTCGTGCTTACAAAAGAAAAACAGATCCTAACTACCGCGAAGGAAGAAAAAGAAAGATTACTCCCGCAATGCAACAGGCAATGCGGGAATATTACAAAACACATACCCAAAAAGAAACTGCTCAGGCATTTAATATTTCACCAAGGAGTGTCGGAAACTACATGGGAAAGCCAAAAAAAGATTAGCCCATGACTTCGTAACCATGGCCGACCTGCCATGGTGTGTCAAAGTGTGATAGGAGCTAAAAGCTTGATTTAACGGCATTTCAATCAACGTCTAACTACCGCAAAGAACATTTGTTCGCAGTTACCTGGTGATTTATATTTTTGAGTTGTATGTCATCTTTTGGTAGAATAATTATTGTAGAGATAACATCAAAACAAGCGGTAAAAAAACAGCTGGCGCAAAAAATGACTGTGGTGGAACACAGCTAACAGTAGTGGTCATTTGTAAGACCATAGCGCTAATAATACGTCCGAGCGCTAAAGCGGTACTCTTAGCAACGGTATCTATACAATGGTTCCTGTCATTTGATGGGGCGCGCTCATAAATCCGCCGGCGCAGAAAAATGACTGTGGTAGAACACAGCTAACAGTAGTGGTCATTTGTGAGACCATAGCGCCATTAATTCGTCTAGCGTTTAAAAAGGACTGTCCGGCCGGGCGTCTAACAACCGTTCCTGCTTAAAGTGGGGCGCGCATACCTAACCGCCGCCGCTATACAAAAACAGTAATTCTTAGCACGATTTACTGAAAATTTAAAATTGCTCGCAGTGAGCGTTTTTTGTTTTTCAGTTAATCGTGTTTTAAATTTTAAAACGATAACTACTAGAGCCTCCTGCGAGTTAGCAGGAGGCTCTTTTTATGAAACATATTTTTAGAAAATATGAACGAATTATCTACTCAAATGATATTCAAACTTCTGCAAATATTAGTATTTTTGCAGATGAGAACATCAATGATTTCCTATATATTGCTGATGATTCTGAATGGGTTAGTCCGGTTGACGATGTGAAGCACATTCGTTACCAAAACGACATTATCAGCCATCAATACAATATTAAGTACCGTAACTATCCTGTTATTGGCTATATTATCTTCCGTAACCGTAATGACGAACCTTTTGGATTCTGGGATATTGTTAGTGTCATTCTACAATACCTTGATGATGTGGGTTACAAGGAACATTACTCTGATAAGGAGATTCGAAACTTATCAAAAAATTTAAACGTCTCTACTAAGCAAAAAGCAAATTGGTCTAAGGCCAATCGTATCCCACCCGTTATTATGGCAGGCTTTTTCCAGGGGGTAGATGTAACAGCATATAAAGACTGGTATAAATACCTTGATGTAAACAAACAAAAGAGTAACAAAAAGGATGCAATGATTGCGCTATACAAGGATGTTTTTTTCACCAGTCAATTAACACTGGCAATTTCTAGTAAAGACCGTAAGCGTAAAGTTCCATTGCGTATTCAATACCGCGATACTATGGCTCTTGCCCCACAAGGTGGTTTGATAAAACTTGGTGACATTGTTAATCAGCCGAAGTTAGATACCTCCAAATGGGACTCTGAGGATAATCAAAAGGGTATTATCAGCGATACTGACTATCAAGCATTTCTTAATCAAGGTGGTTTCTACAAAAATCATATGCGACTTTTGCTTCAAAATCGTTATAAAGACTTTGTACGTTATGCCATGGGTGATAGCGAAATCACACTTAAGTATCTAGGATTCTTTCTTAACCAGGAACAGAAAGTTTACCATATGGGTCTCATTAAGAATATTCATATTCCTGCTACTTTGACTTCATTATCTGACGAAATTTCAGACCACTATGCAAGAATGCCCTACGACGATAATCAAGCCGCTAACACTCTAAATCAATTATTCCATGGTGATTCTGTTGAGCTGTATTTGCGTCCTGATAAATTCAATCAGCAACCTCCAAAATTGCAAAATGAGTGGAAAACAGTTTTAGACCTGGCAGCAAATCCAAAACAAGCCGTTGATAGCTCAGATTTTAAGGACCGCGTAGCACTTCAGCGGAAAATTATCGCTCAGCTCCGCTCGTTTTTCTCGTGTAAGTCTATTTACTGGAAAGCCACTTCTAATAATAAATTTCCGTATCTTTCTAAAGATATTACTGAACGTATTAATTATCGTGAACTTTACAAACGAAATCCCGACTTTAATCCTCTTGATTTTATTGATAATGGAACTGTTAAAATCCGTCAATATCACCCAAATTTCAAAAATTTACCCCAGCTCTTAACTCATAATTACCATCAAATTGCTTACCGACTAGAACGTAATCACAAAAATGAGTTGCCAAGTCTTAGCGACCTCTTAACGTACTTGTGGGATAAGTCTGTCTATGGCAACTACTATCATCAAGACGGTAAATCACCATCACCAGTTATCGTAAATGTCAGTCCCGTTTACTGGCTTGAACAAAAAATTGATTTTCGCTACACACGCCTTGGATATTATTTCGATGAACCAGATTCTAAAGTGGAAAAACACGAAGCAAAGGCTCACGACCTTATTGCTGTTCAACCGGATTCGACCTACAACCAGGGATTTCATCTAGCTCGTAATGCCTACTTAGGTGGTATGAATCTTTGCTATTGCCCTGGGATTTTAAAGTTCAAGTATACCTACGATGTCGACCTTAAATCCAGCTACGTCAATGCTGGACATCTTATCCCAGATTTTCGACTAGATGTTCCAGCCAATATTGATATTAATGATTTATCTCTAGATGAATTCAATAAGAATATTAAACCAAACCTTCCTAATGGAGTCTTCTCCGTGGGTGTTTGTGACGTTGATTATAAACTTCCTGATGGCCTAACTCGGGTACCGGTTGGGGTAAAGGCAGCAAAAAAAGGCGCAACCCCGCGTTACGTATTAGAGCATTCCAGAGCCCGTTTGATGCTAACAGATATTTTTGACCTGGTTGCTCATGGTGCTGATGTGTACTTTCATCGAATTATTATCCCAGTTCAAAAGAAACTCAATGCGAACTTTAACCAGCTTTCTTCGGTTGGGAAAATGCAAGATTGGTCATTAACTCAACGGAATCTTGCTAAAAAAGAATATGGTAAGAAATCACCTGAACAAGAGTTTTTCAAGCTCCTAGGAAATGGTGGTTATGGTAAAACTGGCCAAGGATTGAGTGAAAAAGTTAGTCGTTCATACAACGATGGCCAAACTTATTTTGTTCCCTTTTCAAGGTCTACTAATCCCTGGTTAGCTGCTCAATATACAGCTATAGCCCGTTACCAAGTCAATTTCTTAATGGACACAATGCAATCTCTTGTACCTAATAGCGTTATTCCTTCGGTTACTACGGACGGCTTCATCTTCTGTAGCAACACCCCTGTAAACCCAGACAAACTAGTTCAAACTATCCGCCAAAACGCCCCACAACAATGGGTCCACGTTAATGATAAATGGTTTAAGGGTGAGTTCTTCGAGTTCAAATCAAAGCTAAAAGGCGATAAGAGCATTTGCTCTGTTGATTCCACTCTCGTCAACCTGCGAACCCGATTTAATTTCACCTTAGATGGTCGAATTGAAGCCCTAACAGGTGTCCTTAATATGTCGTTTGAAGATATTTACCAAGACTTGCTCGCTAACAATGTTGTACTTGATGTCGAAAGTCACCGACTAGCCAGCTTGGTCGATATGAAGCACCGGGTTGATTACAAGTATCTGCTTAATGAGTGGACTCAACCTTTAAAACTCAACTTAGGTTATGACGATACTTACAGGCTAACTAAATTTCACGACAATGGAGATGGCTTTGGGTGGTACGAATCGAAACCGTTTGAAACTGTTGACGAGGTAGAAACTTTTAAGGAAGAAATGAAACCATTCCGTCGGCTCTTCCCACTTTTCAACACTGAATATGCAAATGCTTGGTTGAGTTTTGATAACGATGTTATTTCTGATTCAGACGATAACAAACATATTGCATGGGTTAACGATGATGTTCATGCTTCATTACGCATTAAGAAACAACAAAATCCTACTCTCAAGGCCAATAACTACAGTCAACTTATTGATAAATACACCAATAACTACGCTCCTAAAGTTTTTCTGCGCTACTTGCATGCCAATCAATCTATGTTGGATTTTAACCGGCTTTATAATGACTATTTCTCTGAGTTTTATGCAAGTTTTAGTGGATTCAAACAGGCCATTAAACGAGCTAATGGCTTCGTTAACGATTTGGTTGTCCTTAAAGAAGGCTGGAACGATTTTATTGCTCAATACAAGGAGGAAAACTAACAATGGACGACTTTGACTTAAATTATCAAGAAGAGCTAATGGAAGCTATTGGAGATGCTTTTAGTGAGTGTCAACAATCACTTCATGAAAACACTAAGGAAATCGAAAATAACCAACATTCAGGAGGAAGTAATTATGAATAATGATGTTAACGAATTACATTTAGCGAAGTTCATTTTGCAAGAAGATAGTAAAATCCAAAAAGTCGCTGGAAAGATTAGTGCTTTGTCTAATACCCACTCCGGACGAAATACTTCTTCTCAAATCCAAAAAGCTAATGAAGCGTTTGACGAACGCATTCATATGATGTGGTTAACTACATCTGCTGGCCTTAACATTTTCGATGATGTGATTTTAGAAACAAACGTATTTCTACTTCCCTTCGAAGTTCCTGATATGCCAGCCAAACTATTAAATAATGCCAAAATGCATCTCGAAGCTGCTAAGCTATCCCTTAAGAAATGGTTTCCAACAACTTGGAGTTGTATTTCTAACGAATACTGGGACTTTGTTGCTAATCGCAAATTTAAGTTCACCAATGAGACAACTTCATTAGATATTGAACATCAATTTGCTAATCATTTGGAAAAGAACTATGGTGACAATTCTAATATTGCTCTGTTATTCAAAGCATATCTAACTTGGCAACATTATCAGATGTTTTATTCATACTGCATGAAGCATTAACTTTTATCTGGAGGTTGGGAAAAAGCTTTTTGTCGGCCTGATTAGCGACTAAAGAGAACTTTTTTGGGTTCTTTTTAGTCGCTTTTTTCGTTTTTCATTGACAAAATTCGGAACAGTGTTATATTAATGACACACATATTAAAATTTTCTAATTTGTTTATAATCAGAAAATTTAAAACTTGAAAGGATGATACATATGACAAGAAAAGTAGCAGTTGTTGGGATGGGCCATGTTGGGGCCACGGTCGCACATTATTTAGTTTCTGGTGGTTTTGTTGACGACTTGGTTTTATTTGATACTAATGAAGCTAAGGTTAATTCGGATGCATTAGATTTACGGGATGCAATGGCTAATTTGCCAACGCATACTAAT
>Ga0079226_10002197_pt1 | contig 15032 bp, 13 predicted proteins | sample Poulit2014_FD_76345 | JGI IMG/M metagenome (GOLD analysis project Ga0079226, IMG submission 76345) | Agricultural soil microbial communities from Georgia to study Nitrogen management - Poultry litter 2014 | ecosystem: Environmental > Terrestrial > Soil > Agricultural land | place: USA: Georgia... | reverse complement strand
TGTGCATATCGAATGGATGCTCCAAGAAGCAGAAATCGACCTATTTGAAGAAGAAGGGAAACAATTTGCAAAAGCTCTCTGATGAAAATCAGAGAGTTTTTTTACAAATTAAAGGGATTTTTCACCATTGTGTCGAATAGTATTAGCGAGAGAGTAAATATAAGGATGGTGTCTAAATTTGGAGAAGATTTCAATTTGTATTATCGATGACAACGAAGAGTTAGTACATATCATGGAAGATTATTTAAACAATGAGCCTGATATGGAAGTTGTCGGAGTAAGTTTCAACGGGATGAAATCGTTACAATTAATTCAGGACTTAGAACCGGATATCGTTATTTTAGACCTTATAATGCCTCATGTAGATGGATTGACAGTGCTTAAAAAGATAAGACAAGCAGAAGATTTGAAGAAGCCTCGTATCATTATGTTAACTGCCTTTGGACAAGAAGACGTAATGCGTCAGGCTGTTCAATTAGGAGCTCATTACTTTATTTTAAAACCATTTGATTTTGATCACTTAGTAACGAAAATTCGTGAAGTCCATAAAGGTGACTTTACAGAACATCAATTTGTTGAGCAACCACAACAAGTAAAACGTGAAGTCGATTTAGAAGCAAAAATTACAGACATCATGCACGATATCGGTGTACCAGCTCACATTAAAGGGTACTTATATTTACGAGAAGCAATTATGATGGTATACGAAGATATCGAATTACTCGGTTCGATTACAAAAATTTTATATCCCGATATAGCAAAGAAATATAACACGACCGCATCCCGAGTAGAACGAGCTATTCGTCATGCCATTGAGGTCGCTTGGAATCGAGGTAATATCGATTCAATTACCGAACTATTCGGCTATACAATTAATGTATCGAAAGCAAAACCGACTAATAGTGAATTCATTGCGATGGTCGCTGATAAATTGAGGCTTGAATATCGAGTTATGCCGTCATAATCGTCAATTAGTAAGTGGAGTAATTTTATTTTCATTTCCATTGTTATAGAATAGATAACAAGAACTTTTAATACAAGGATTGGTTGAACTTCATTATTTAGAGATGAAGTCAGTCAATCCTTTTCAATGACAAAAATCATTTTCGAATGTGCACTTTCAGTTCAGAGTGAATATAAAAATTCTAATTTTCATATGTGGTGGATACGCGTCATTCTTGGAAAGAGTATATAAAAACGGGATTCAGTAAAATGTTGAACCCCGTTATCCTTGATATTTAGTTATGTTTACTGATTTTCGAAGAAGGCTTTATAAAGCGACTGAATCGCCCGGTGTAAATCATTAGCTTTAATTCCAAACATCATTGATACTTCAGACGAACCTTGGTTGATCATTTCGATATTCACCTTTGCTTCACCAAGGGCGGTTGCAGCAGTTTGCGCCATACCAATCGTTTCTTTCATCCCTTCACCGACGACCATAATAAGCGCCAGATTATGGTGCACTTGAACGGTATCAGGGGATAACTCCTTTTTAATTCGTTCGACAATTACTTCGTCTTTATTATCTGTTAATTGTGTATCGCGCACGATAATTGTCATTTCATCGATACCGGAAGGAACGTGCTCGAAAGAAACACCTTCTTCTTCTAAAATTTGAAGTAACTTCCGTCCAAAACCAAGCTCTCGGTTCATTAAAAACTTACTTACATAAATACTACTGAACCCAGTGTCACTTGCAATTCCGACGACACAATGTTCATTCGGCTTCTTTTTTGAAACAATTCGTGTGCCATCGCCGGACGGATTATTTGTATTTTTAATTTCAACTGGAATATTCGCTTGAAAAGCTGGAATTAAAGCTTCATCATGAAATACCGAAAAGCCAGCATAAGATAGCTCTCGCATTTCTCGATAAGTTAATAGTGGGATAGGTTTTGGATTTTTTACGATATTCGGGTTCACTGTAAAAACAGAATCGACATCGGTAAAGTTTTCATATAAATCTGCTTCAACTCCAGCGGCGACAATCGCACCAGTAATGTCGGAGCCACCACGGGAAAAGGTTTTTAATTTACCATCAGCTGTATAACCAAAAAATCCAGGAATGACGAGAATACCTTCTCGTTCACGTAATTTATATAGTTTTTCATAGCTTGAATCACAAATTTGAACACCTACTTCATCTTCTTTTAAGATGATTCCCGCTTCTTTAGGATTAACGTAACTTGCCTTTTTCCCTTGTGCTTGTAAATAACTACTTAATATTCTCGCTGAACTATCTTCACCTAGAGACTTGAAATGATCAATATGCTCTTCAAAGGGTAAGGATAACCTCATAATTTCTTGCAAGCGATTTTCAATTTCATCGTTTAAAGCTTCCGGCAATTGCAAGTCTTTTATAATTTTTGCAAAACGATCAACAATTGTAATGTAATACGACTTATATTTCTCTTCTTTTATGTATGCTGTTCCTAGCTGAATTAACAAATCTGTTATTTTAAAATCGTGATCATGTCGTTTCCCAGGAGCGGATACGACGATAAACTTTCGCTCTTCATCATCTTTAATAATGTTGGCCACTCTTTCAAATTGATGAGCATCAGCTAATGAACTTCCACCAAATTTTGCAACTTTCATCGTTTATTCCCCCAACCTATATTCATCATTTTCCTTTGCTTGTTGTTGACTTTTTAATTTATTTCTCTTTTTGTCACGATGGAAAATAAATCCCGCAACAAAACTAAAGCCACCGATAAACATAATTAATCCTACGATAAATTGAATAGTTTCATTCACTAAAATCGTATATACATCCGAAAAAAGAGCATCTCGCATTAATTTAATTCCATATGCTCCAATAATTCCGGGGATAAAAAGTATTAATACTGCAATGAATCTAACCATGGTTGTCTCCTTTAAATACCTTGAATAATTTTAGTATAGCAACGATTTTCACTAAAAACAAACTTGGTAACGTCTGTTCACGATTCCTTTACAATTAAAGAACTTTAGCTGTTGAAAGGCAAAAGTGTATATTGAATAATAAAAGTTTCCGACGTACAATAAATATAATGTCTTTGCAATTTTCTTCAAAAACTTCTTTAAAAAGAGGTGTTCGAATGTATCAACTATTAGTAGTAGGTTCAACAAAAGAAGCGAAACAAATAGTAAAAATTTTCTCTTCCTTACCGAATATCGATCTATCTGTCGTGATTGGTGATAAAGAAGAGAAGTCTTTCGAACAATTGCTTATGACTAATGGTATTCCTCATGAAAAATCAATACAATATTTCGTAGAGCAACCATTCGATGTTGTAATTCTAACCGATGAACAATACTGTGAAGAGGAAGTTCGACAGTCTTTTCTTTCTAATCCGTTAGTTGTTCCCAAGCCTTTAGTTGATTTATTACTTCCGTTTTTACGGGAGCAATATTTTGAATTGGATAATTTACGGTTAATATTCAATACAATCCGCGATGGGTTAATTGTCGTCGATCGCCACGGTATTCTTCGTTTAATGAATGATCGGGCTAAAAAGTTAATCGGCGTATCGAAAGATGTTATCGGCCATCATATTAATGATGTCATTCCCCATAGCCGACTTCCAGCCGTACTACAATCTAAAAAGAAAGAAGAGAATAAAACTTTTATATTACAAAATAATCAGGAAATCGTTACGACACGAATTCCCCTTATAACAAAAGGTGGTCAGTTAATCGGTGCTTTTGCAACCTTTAAAGCTCGTGATGAAATTCTTCGCCTAGCTGAGGAAAACACTGATTTAAAAAAAATTAAAACGATGTTAGAAGCGATTATTTATTCCTCCGAAGAAGCGATTAGTGTTGTCGATGAAAAGGGTAAGGGTTTAATGATTAACCCTGCTTACACAAGAATTACCGGTCTTAGTGAAAAGGATGTCATAGGTAAACCAGCGACCGTCGATATAGCAGAGGGCGAAAGTATCCATATGCAAGTATTACGGACGAAAAAACCAATTCGTGGTGCGCGATTAAAAGTAGGACCGATGAATAAGGATGTCTTTGTAAATGTCGCTCCCGTAATCGTTCAAAATGAAGTAAAGGGTAGTGTCGCAGTCATTCACGATTTATCAAGAATCGAAAGTTTAACCGATGCATTAAATCGTGCAAAACAAAAGATTCGCCAGTTAGAAGCAACCTATACCTTCGATGATATAATCGGGAACTCAGAAGAAATAAAACTTGCGATTAATCAAGCAAAAATGGCAGCAGAAACTCCTGCCACCGTCCTGTTACGAGGAGCATCAGGTACAGGAAAAGAACTCTTTGCCCATGCGATACATAACGCCAGTGATCGAAGCCATCACAAATTTATTCGTGTCAATTGTGCTGCATTAGCCGAGTCCGTTTTAGAAAGCGAATTATTTGGTTATGAAGGAGGGGCTTTTACAGGTGCTCGGCCGGAAGGTAAAAAAGGATTATTTGAAGTTGCAAATAAAGGGAGTATCTTTTTAGATGAAATAGGAGAATTATCGTTACGTACCCAAGCGAAATTATTACGGGTTTTGCAAGAGAAAGAAGTCGTACGAGTAGGTGGAACAACTCCCATTCCGATAGATGTCCGAATTATTGCTGCGACTAATGCTAATTTGGAAGAGAAAATAAATGACAACTCCTTCCGTGAGGATCTATATTATCGTTTAAATCGACTACCTATTTATATTCCATCATTGAATGAACGTCTTGAAGACTTACCTAGTTTAGTTACGTTCATTATAAGCAAGCTAAACCAGTTGTATGGAAGAACGGTCGAATCAATCTCTGATACTGCTTTAGATAAACTACGTACTCACGATTGGCCTGGGAATGTAAGGGAGCTCGAAAACATCATAAGTCGTGCAATGATATATATGGATATAAAAGAGCGTACAATAGAAAAAAAACATATCAATTTTTTAACCGAAAAAAATAATGTAGAGGAAGTAAAAGGGAAACTTACATCAATCGAATCAGCGGAAATACCATTAAGAGAAGCACTCGACCAGTATGAAAAACAATTTATAAAAGAAGTTTATAGAGCGAATAATTACAACAAGCAGCAAACCGCAGCTCAATTACAAATTTCAGTCCGAACTTTATATTATAAGTTAGAAAAATATAAGCTTGAATAACCTTTCGAATTGAATGAAATTGCATGCAAAATATTGCAAAGATGAATTTTCTTGCATAAGGCAACTGATTAAGCGCATATAAATCAAAGGTTTATTGTTGGCACGAATGTTGCATATCATATAAAGTGAGTAGATTTATTATAAGTAGAGGTGAATAAAATGAATATATTTTCTAAGTTAGAGTTAGATAATTTTGAACAGGTAGTCTTTTGTCAAGATCGGGCTTCTGGTTTAAAAGCGATTATTGCTATTCACGATACAACGTTAGGTCCGGCTTTAGGTGGCGCTCGAATGTGGAATTATGCTAGCGAAGAAGAAGCATTAGATGATGTTTTACGTCTAGCTAAAGGAATGACCTATAAAAACGCTGCAGCTGGTTTAAATTTAGGTGGTGGAAAAGCAGTTATTATTGGAGATCCACATAAAGATAAAAGTGAAGCCTTGTTTAGGGCTTTCGGGCGTTACGTAGAGAGCCTAAACGGACGTTATATAACTGCTGAAGATGTCGGAACTTTCGAAGAAGATATGGATTACATTCATATGGAAACGGATCATGTTACTGGGACTTCTATTGGAGAAGTAGGAGACCCTTCGCCGGTAACAGCTTATGGCATTTATTACGGTATGAAAGCTGCTGCAAAGGAAGCCTTCGGCACTGACGATTTAAAAGATAAGACAATTGCCGTTCAGGGTGTTGGTCAAGTCGCTTACAACTTGTGTCGTCATTTGCATAAAGAAGGAGCGAAATTAATTGTGACAGATATAAATAAAGAGGCAGTCGAACGAGCAGTAAAGGATTTTAATGCTAAAGCAGTCGATCCCGATAAAATCTATGATGTTGATTGTGATATTTATTCTCCGTGTGCTTTAGGTGGAACAATTAATGACGAAACAATTTCGCGTATAAAAGCAAAAGTAATCGCAGGAAGTGCAAATAATCAATTACAGTCAGAAGAGCACGGTGTAAAATTACATGAAAAAGGTATTGTTTATGCTCCAGACTATGTTATAAACTCAGGTGGTGTAATAAATGTTGCGGAGGAGTTAATCGGCTATGATCGGGAACGAGCAATGCAAAAAGTAAAATCCATTTATCATATTTTAGAAGAAGTTTTTACTATTTCTCGAGAAAGGAATATTCCAACCTCGGTTGCAGCTGATGAGAAGGCCGAAGAACGGATTAAAGCAATTCGTGCTTCAAGCCGTCATTATTTATAAATATAAGAAATCGCAGGAAAAAAAGGAGTCGGGGATATGACAAAAGAATATGATCTTGTCGTTTTAGGCGGTGGAACTGGAGGGTATGTTGCAGCGATTCGTGCATCCCAATTAGGTATGAAGGTAGCTGTTGTTGAGGCAAAAAAATTAGGAGGTACTTGTTTGCACTCAGGATGTATACCGACTAAGACGCTACTAAGAACAGCTGAAATTTACCGGGAAGCGACTTTGGCAAAAAATTACGGAATCGACCTAAAAGTAAAAGGAATTGACTTTTCAAAAGTACAAGCGAAAAAAGAATCGATTATAAAGCAACTTCATAGTGGTATCGAGCAATTATTTAAAAAACATCAAATAGATCTTTATAACGGTTACGGAAGAATTTTAGGGCCAAGCATATTTTCACCGCTTCCTGGAACGATTTCAGTAGAATATGAATCCGGTGAAGAGAATACGATGCTCGTACCGACGAATGTACTTATAGCAACTGGTTCAAAACCGAGAGAAATAAATGAATTACAAACCGATGGAAACCATATTTTAAATTCCGATCAAGCTCTTAAATTAACAAAATTGCCAAAATCAATACTTATTATTGGTGGAGGTATTATCGGTATCGAATGGGCATCTTTATTAGTTGATTTAGGAGTTAAAGTAACGGTAATCGAAAGCGAAGCATCCATTTTACAGAACGAAGACGAGATTGTTCAGCGTGAAGTAACGAAGCAACTAAAGAAACGCGGAGTAAAAATCGTTACGAACGCTTCAATAGATACAAAGAGCTTACAAAAAGAAGAAGAGCTAGTTTCTCTTGCTGTCAATAATACTGAAGATAGAGAAATTTTTACAGCCGAGAAAATTTTAGTAGCAATCGGAAGGGAACCAAATATTAACGATATCGGCTTACAAAATACGAATGTCGAAAGGGAAAACAATTTTATTAAAACGAATGAAGTGTACCAAACGAAGGATTCGCATATATATGCAATAGGTGACTGTGTCGGTGGCTTACAATTAGCTCACGTTGCTCAAGAAGAGGCGATTATAGCCGTCGAACATATGGCAGGAAAGGAACCGATTACTTTTAAATAAAATCAAGTTCCCGTAAACATTTACAGTTACCCTGAAGTAGGAAAAATTGGCTTAACAGAAAAGGAAGCTAAAAAAGCTTATGAAAACATAAGTGTCGGTATCTTTCCTTTCGCAGGTATCGGTAAAGCCCACGTCAATGGAGAAGTCAATGGTTTCGTCAAAGTTATTACCGATGAAAAAACAGACGATCTCCTTGGGGTTCACATCGTTGGTGACAAAGCAACGGAGCTTATTGGAGAAGCGAGTGTCGCAAAATTTCTCGATGCTTCGGGATGGGAGCTTTCAAAAGTAATCCATGCTCATCCGTCATTAGCAGAAATATTTAAAGAAGCAGCCCTTGCGACCAAGGGGAATCAAATTCACGGATAAGGAGATGTAAAAATGATGAAAAAACGTCACGAACAGTTAGGTTTAAGCGATGAAGAAGTATTAGAAATGTATCGCTTAATGGTCTTATCACGGAAAGTCGATGAACGGATGTGGTTATTAAATCGTGCTGGGAAAATTCCATTTGTAATATCATGTCAAGGGCAAGAAGCCGCCCAAGTTGGTGCTGCTTTCGCTCTTGATCGTAATATCGATTATGTTGCTCCTTATTATCGGGATGTCGGTGTCGTATTAGCTTTTGGAATGACGGTTGAAGAATTACTCCTTTCCGGTTTTGGTAAAGAAGGCGACCCAAATTCTGGAGGTCGGCAAATGCCCGGCCATTTCGGCCAGCGAAAAAATCGAATCATCACCGGCTCATCACCGGTAACGACCCAAGTACCCCATGCAGTTGGTTTTGCCTTAGCATCAAAGCTAAAGAATGAAAAATTTGTTACGTTTACCTCATTAGGAGATGGTTCAACAAATCAAGGGGATTTCCACGAAGGTTTAAACTTCGCAGGAGTCCACCAATTGCCAGTTATTACTTTCGTTGAAAATAACCGTTTAGCCATTTCTGTTCCTTATGAGAAACAAGTTGCTAGTGAGTCAATCGCCATTCGAGCTAAAGCTTATGGAATGCCTGGTTATGAAGTGGATGGGCAAGATCCGCTTGCAGTATACGAAGTAGTCAAAAAAGCGCGCGAAAGAGCAATAAGCGGTAAAGGACCAACTTTAATCGAAGCTCATACAGTACGATTAACGTCTCACTCAAGCGATGATAACCATCTCGTTTATCGAACAAAAGAAGAATTAGAAGAAGAACGAAAAAACGACCCGAATCAATTATTTGCAACGTATTTATATGAAGTTGGTATTCTCGATGAAAAACTTGAAAAAGAAATCGATGACGAATTAACCAAAGAAGTAAATAAAGCGACAGAAAAGGCGGAAAAAGCTCCGTATCCAAAGGTAGAGACGTTGTACGACTACGTCTACGAGCAATAAGGAGGAGAATACGATGACTGAAATGTCTTATATTCAAGCAATTACAAAAGCGATGGATGAAGAGATGAAACGGGATGAAAATGTCTTTATCGTCGGTGAAGACGTCGGTGCAAAAGGTGGAGTGTTTAGAGCTACGGACGGATTATATGATAAGTATGGCGAACAACGAGTTATTGATGCACCGCTATCTGAATCAGCAATCGTCGGAGTCGGTGTGGGAGCTGCGATGTATGGGATGCGTCCCATTGCAGAAATTCAATTTGCGGACTTTATTATGCCAGCGGTGAACCAAATTATTTCCGAAGCTGCAAAAATTCGTTATCGCTCTAATAACGACTGGTTTTGCCCGATTACAATCCGTGCTCCATACGGTGGAGGAGTAAGTGGGGCCTTATACCATTCTCAATCAGTCGAAGCACTATTTAATAGCACGCCAGGATTAAAAGTTGTCATACCTTCTACTCCTTATGATGCGAAAGGATTGTTAAAAGCAGCTATTCGGGATAACGATCCGGTTCTATTTTTTGAACATAAACGAGCTTATCGAATGTTAAAGGAAGAAGTACCGGAAGAAGATTACGTTCTTCCAATTGGTAAAGCTGATGTGAAGCGTGAAGGAACTGACGTGACAATTATTACGTATGGCTTTTGTGTCCATTTGTGTCAACTTGTTGCCGACCTTGTCCAACAAGACGGAATATCAGTACACATATTAGATCTACGTACTATTTATCCTCTAGATCAACAAGCTATTATCGAGGCAGCGAGTAAAACAGGTAAAGTCCTTCTCGTAACAGAAGATAATAAGGAAGGTAGTGTACTAGGAGAAGTGAGTGCGATTATTTCGGAATATGCGCTATTCGAGTTAGATGCACCAATAATGCGTCTTGCTGCTCCCGACGTACCCGCGATGCCTTATGCACAATCACTAGAAAAAGAGTTTATGATTAACGAACAAAAGATAGAAGAAGCGATTCGTTATTTAGCAGCTTATTAAACCTCGAAGAAGGAAAGGAAGGGAAAACAGTGCCTGTAAAAGAAATTTTAATGCCTAAATTGGGTGAAAGTGTAACTGAAGGAACGATTACAACTTGGCTTGTAAAGGAAGGGGACTACGTAAATAAATACGACCCTATTGCCGAAGTAATGACAGATAAAGTAAACGCCGAAGTTCCATCCTCCTATAGTGGAACGATTAAAGAAATCCTCGTAGCTGAAGGAGAAACAGTCGCAGTTGATACGTTAATTTGTTACATCGAAACAGAAGATGTGGAAGAAACGCAGGAAGAAGAAGCAAAACCAACGAAAAAGATAGAAGTACATGAAGAGAAAGATAAAAATAACAAAACTCGTTATTCACCAGCAGTAATGCGTCTTTCACAAGAACATGGAATCGATCTATCAACTGTAAAAGGTACTGGTTTAGGAGGACGTATTACGAGAAAAGATTTATTGAAAATCATTGAAACTGAAAAAGAAGCGACAGATCAAGGACCACAAAGACCAACTCATCAAGAAGTAGTAAAAGAAATAGAAAAAGATACAATCCCATCGAGATCTGAAACGATTACGACCGACCGTCATATACCTGTAACGGGAGTGCGTAAAGCAATCGCGCAAAATATGGTTCGTTCGAAAACGGAGATTCCTCATGCTTGGATGACGGTCGAAGTCGATGTCACAGATTTAGTTGATTTACGAAATAAGGTCAAGGATGAATTTAAAGAAAGGGAAGGTTACTCATTAACTTATTTTCCTTTTTTCATCTCGGCGGTGGCACAAGCATTGCAAGAGTTCCCGCAATTAAATAGCACATGGAAAGGAGACCACATAATCGAACATAAAGATATTCATATTTCGATTGCAGTAGCAAAAGAAAATGAACTCTTCGTTCCAGTAATTAAACATGCCGATGAAAAGAGTATAAAAGGAATTGCAAAGGAAATTGATCAACTCGCATATAAAACCTATGAAGGAACCTTAACCCAAGATGATATATCTGGAGGTACATTTACTGTAAATAATACGGGAACGTTTGGGTCAGTATCCTCCATGGGAATTATTAATTATCCTCAAGCAGCCATTTTACAAGTAGAATCAATTGTTAAACGACCTGTCATTATCGACGATATGTTTGCGGCACGAGATATCGTTAACTTGTCCTTATCCTTAGATCATCGCATTTTAGATGGTTTAATTTGCGGGAGATTTTTAGCTAGAGTAAAGGAAATCTTAGAAAATATGAATGAAAAAACGATATCGATTTAACAACCCCCTTAATATCGGGAAAATTTTTCCGTCTATAATGATTGATAAAATTGATATTCTAATATGTAATTGTTAAAATGAAATCGATAGAATAAAAATTTATTAGGGGTTGATATAGATGAGTTTCGATCAATTTATGATTGACGTTGTTAGTGTAGCTCGTGAAGATATGGTAGAAGCAGGCTACATCGAATTGCGAGAACCTGAAGAAGTAGATGAAGCTTTAACACAAAAAGGAACGACTTTAGTAATGATTAACTCAATTTGTGGTTGTGCTGGAGGAGTAGCTCGCCCAGCTGCTGCAAATGCGATCCATTATGATAAGCGTCCAGATCATTTATACACAGTATTTGCTGGACAAGACCGTGAAGCAACCGAGAGAGCTCGTTCTTATTTCGGAGATTATCCGCCATCATCCCCATCCTTTGCTTTTTTAAAGGACGGAGAAATTGTCACGATGATTGAGCGCCACGAAATTGAAGGACATACTCCGATGGAAGTAGTCAACCAACTACAAGCTATTTTCGATGAACATTGTGAAGAAATCTCATAGAAGTAGGAAAAGGCTGTTTACGTTTTCGTTAACAGTCTTCTTTTTTCAAAAGGATGGTTACAAGTGAAAATAGGCTATCGCACAATAAAAACCGCAATCGCTACACCAATTGCGGTTTTTATCGCGCAAATGTTAAACGTATCAAATGTCGTCGCTGCCGGAATTTTAACAATTTTATGTATTCAACCTTCTCGTAAACGTTCGGTCGAAACAGCTTGGGAGCGGTTTGCAGCGTGTTTATTAGCAATTTTATTTTCCTTTGTTTTTTTTGAATTATTCGGTTATTCAGTATTTTCCTTAGGCTTGTTATTGTTTCTTTTTATCCCATCGACCGTTTATTTGAAAGTCGATAGCGGTATTTTAACGGGAACGGTTATTACATTAAATATTTTTTATTCAGGGATGATGAACTTTCCCTTTATAAAAGAACAACTAACGTTAATAATCGTTGGAATCGGAACCGGTCTAGCCGTGAATTTATATATGCCAAGTCTAGATAACAAATTACAAGACCTCCAAAAGGAATTAGAAGCAGATTTCAAAACGATTTTACATGAAATTGCACGATTTTTACGTGAAGAAAATATGGACTGGCAAGGTGCAGAAATAACGAAAGTAAGCAAACTATTAAAGGAAGCAGATGAATACGTGAAACGAGATAAAGAAAACCATCTATGGCGTGAAGTTCATTTGTATGAACAATATTTCGCCATGCGTAAACGTCAGTTTAGTTTATTAAAACAAATGTTACCAATTGTTGCCCGGATTGAAGAGCGAAATGAATCGACCATGCAACTTGCTTTATTTTTCTCTGAGTTGAGTGAAGCTGTTCATCCCGGAGATACATCAGTAATTTATATTCAACAGTTGAAGGATTTGCATGAAGCTTTGTTAAAAACACCTTTACCGGAGACAGAGGAGCAATTCCAATCCCGGGCGAATCTATTTCAACTCCTATTTTTATTAGAGTCGTATTTACATGTGAAATCAAATTATTTCCAAACTACCGAGAAAAAGAAGAAAAAAAGAAGACATGGAATTTTCCATTCCCGTCTTCCATTTTAAAGTAAGGCGATGCCTCCGAGGCCTGCCGTTAACATTGATAATACCATTGCAATTACCATAATATAAATTAAAACTTTCTGTCGTCGTTGTCTTTTCGATGGTCGACGTTTTTGTGGTTGTTTTTTTGCCATTGGCGTACACCTCTTTACGATATGTTCATCTATATTGTACAATGTAACCTTGCATTTCACAAATAAAATTTTAACGACATTACTTCTATTCAAAACAATCGATCAAAGTCAGTAAAATACTGATTTTGATCTTTTTTATAAAAACTTATAAAGCAAAATATAGCCAAAAACTATGTAAACGACTCCTTGTGATCCTTCTTTTTGTACCGGTGCATTCTTGGAATCTTCCGACATTTAATGTTAAAATGGAGTAGTGAACATCGCTAACTTAATTAGGAGGATCAGACAGATGAGTGAAATTAATAAGGGCCCGAAAAAAATAGCCCATATCGGTATCGCGGTACACGATATTGATCAAACGATACCTTTTTATACAGAGCAGTTAGGGCTAGAGTTAAAAGGGGTCGAAGAAGTACAAAGTGAACAAGTAAAGGTAGCTTTTTTACAAATTGGTGAATCGATGCTTGAATTACTAGAACCCATAAGTGCATCCTCACCGATTAAAAGTTTCTTAGACAAAAAAGGCGAAGGAATTCACCATATCGCTTTAGAAGTAAACAATATTGAAAAGCGATTGGAAAAATTAAAAAATGATGGAATTCATCTTATTAACGAAATAGCAAAAGAAGGCGCTAACAATAGTAAAATTGCCTTTTTACATCCTAAATCAACCCATGGTGTGTTATACGAATTATGTGAACATGAAGGAAGTGACGACTAATGGAAAACATTTATGATGCAATAGATGACCTATACGATCGTAGAAGAAAAGTCGAACTCGGTGGTGGCGATGAACGAATAGATCAACAACATGCCCGTGGAAAGCAGACAGCCCGCGAACGAATCGATTACTTGCTCGATGAAGGTACGTTCGTTGAATTGAATCCATTTATGGAGCATCGTACAACAGATTTTGGAATGGATAAAGTTGAAGCCCACGGTGAAGGAGTCGTCACCGGTTATGGAAAAATAAATGGGCGACCGGTATACCTTTTCGCTCAAGACTTTACCGTTTTTGGAGGAGCTCTCGGTGAAATGCATGCGAAAAAAATCGCCCACGTCATGGACTTAGCAGCGAAAAATGGCACACCTTTTATTGGACTAAATGATTCAGGTGGGGCTCGTATCCAAGAAGGTGTCGCTTCCTTGGACGGTTATGGAGAAATCTTTTATCGGAACTCTATTTATTCGGGTGTGATACCACAAATCTCTGTCATTATGGGACCAAGCGCCGGTGGAGCAGTTTATTCACCCGCAATTACTGATGTTATTATTATGGTAGAAAAAACATCAAAAATGTTTATAACAGGACCAAAAGTGATAGAAACGGTAACTGGTGAAAAAATTACCGACGAAGATCTCGGTGGAGCGAAAGTACATAATACTAAAAGTGGTAACGCCCACTTTAGTGCTAAGGACGAAGAGGAAGCCCTAGATTTAGTAAAGAAACTGTTAAGTTATTTGCCATCGAGCAATAAAGAAAAACCGGAAATTATTCCTTATACTAAAGAAGATGATCATTACCGTGTCGATTTACCCGAAATTGTACCTTATGATACGACGAGACCATATGATATGAAAAAAGTAATTAACGAAGTTGTCGATGAAGGAAGCTTCTTAGAACTTCATAAAGATTTTGCGAAAAACATTATCGTCGGTTTTGCCCGAATTAATGGTCGTTCCGTTGGTCTTGTAGCGAACCAACCCCGCTATATGGCTGGTGGAATTGATATCGATTCAAGTGATAAAGCTGCTCGCTTTATCCGATTCTGTGACGCCTTTAATGTTCCGATTATTACATTTGAAGACATTCCAGGATTTTTCCCAGGAATCCAACAAGAACATGGCGGAATTATTCGTCACGGCGCAAAAATATTGTATGCTTATTCCGAAGCGACAGTACCGAAAATTACCGTTATCGTCCGTAAAGCTTTCGGAGGCGCTTATGTAGCGTTGAATAGTAAGGCAATTGGGGCGGATCTTGTCTTTGCATGGCCAAATGCAGAAATTGCCGTTATGGGACCTGAAGGTGCAGCGAACATTATTTTTGCCCGCGAAATTCAAGAAAGTGATAATCCGGAACAAACTCGCCAGGAAAAAATCGAAGAATATAAAGAAAAATTTGCAAACCCATATGTTGCAGCAGGATTGGGAATCGTCGATGACGTGATCGACCCAAGAGATACACGATTAAAGCTAGTCCAATCATTAGAAATG
>Ga0079226_10002196_pt1 | contig 15035 bp, 11 predicted proteins | sample Poulit2014_FD_76345 | JGI IMG/M metagenome (GOLD analysis project Ga0079226, IMG submission 76345) | Agricultural soil microbial communities from Georgia to study Nitrogen management - Poultry litter 2014 | ecosystem: Environmental > Terrestrial > Soil > Agricultural land | place: USA: Georgia... | reverse complement strand
TATGCCCAAAGAAAATGAATAGAGACGGGCAAATTGTTCAAAGCAATGAGCAGCTTCTTGAGTGGGATGAAAAGCATTATTTGTTGAGTTACTTCGACCCAAAGCTAGGATACACACCAGCGTTCCGAATCGGATACAACCGAGACGCATTCACAAAGGGAAGGACGTTTGTAAACCCATTCCACCCGGCCATGCCTTTCTTTAAGAAAAGTATTAAAACAGTTTCTGAATTTGATTTGACAATGACTTTGCACGCATTTCCGCAGAAGCTACAATATGTGGAGAAATGCCAGGGAGAAAGCAGGGAGAAGTCTTGCCACGGAGGATATTTAAACGGAACGTCGAACAAGTGCGGAGCTTGCCAAGGTACGGGATACAAAATACACACGACTGCGCAAGATGCAATCCTTTTGCCAATGCCAGGAAGCAAGGAGGAGCTAATTCCGTTAGACGATTTACTTGTTTACAAATCACCAGACATCAACCTAATAAAGTTCCAAGATGAATACACTAAAGGATTGAAATTGGAAGCACATTTATCCGTATTCAATTCACAGGTATTCGTGAACCCAGACGCAGAGATAGCAAAGACAGCGCCGGAGGTGGATACGAATATGCAAGGAATATACGACACACTTGAGCCATACACCGAGAAGTATTCCGAGATTTACAAAGACATGGTGCACATATTCGCAAGCCTTGCAAACGTAGAAAACCCGGAGGAAGGAGAAAACATACACCAGTTTCCTGGAGACCCAAAGCTGAAAACAACAGGAATATTGTTGAGCGAATTGAAATTGGTTAACGATAGTGGCGCACCTTCTTTCATGAGAGACAGCATAAGTAACGATTTAGCCGAAATAATTTACGCAGGAGACGAATTAGGTTACACTAAATACAAAGTGAAACACAAATTCTTTCCTTTTAATGGCAAAACACCGGAGGAAATTGCACTACTTATGGCCAGCCAGCACGTAAGCAGATTTACCAAGATATTGTATTCGAATTATGAATCGATATTCGCAGATATCCAAATGGAGAACCCAGGTTTTTGGCTTTTAGGAAATAGCAGGAAGCAATGGGAGATTGTGAAAGCAAAGACAGAGGAGTACATAGAGGATTTAGGAAGCAAAACACCGACGTTTGAAGGATTTGACTTTGACGAAGAATAAAAGCTATGAACAAGAAAATAATTAGAAGCAACATGGTAAAAAGGACGCATTTAATTGACGGCCTTTTATCCATTTTAGAAAGGAGGGTAAAGAAGGCAGAGCGACTGCTATTGGAAGAGCTTGTAGAAGGATTTGTTGACAAGCTCCAGGTGACAGAAGGAGGCCAGGTGAGAAACACTTTGCACAACAAAAGAATGATGGCCAGCATAGACGATGTATTCGACGACTTTGCAAGGACGGCTGGAGTGGAGTTGGCAAAAACCGTTACAGAAGCAATTACGAAAATAATTAATTTCAACGGCCAATATTACAGAACCTTCACGACACAGGCAGCACTACTTCCGATTAGCACAACGGTAAAAGAATTTATGTCTTCTTGGCTGGGATTGACTAAAGACGGAAAGGTTAAGCCAAACGGATATTTAGACACGCTCATCAAAGACACGACGGTTAAGAATTACGTAAAGGACTTTGGCATGAGAGCTGTGATTGGCCAGAGAGGTTGGATGGAAAGCAAGAAGGAGCTAAAAAATATAATCGTAGGCGCAAAAGGCAAGACAGGGAGGTTGAGGCAGTATTATAGAAACTTTGTATACGACACATACAGCCATGTAGACAGAGCTACGGCAGAAGTGTATGCAGAGAAAATGGGATTGAACTTTGCGATTTATGAAGGAGGAATCATAAAGACTACTAGAACCTTTTGTAGGGAGAGAAATGGAAAGACCTTTCACAGGAGCGAGATAGAGAAGTTTGACCCAAAGGTTGCAAAACCACCAAATTACAACCCAATGACCGACCTAGGAGGGTATGGATGCAGACACCACTTGAATTGGATACCAGATACGGCAGCCAGGCTATACAGGGATGACGTCGACAGTTTCAAATAATTTGGTTTCAAAAAAATTATAAATATATTTGTTTTTAATTCCATTAATTAAATAATTCAGACATGAGCAAGAAAACGCAAACAAAGACGGCTAGCAAAAAGGCGTCCGAGACTAAGAAAAGCAAAGCAGCTGAAACCAAAGCAGCAGAAGCAGCTAAGACGGAAGAGCAAAAAGCATACGTAGAGGCGCACAAGAAATACACAGATGTATTCGGAGAAATGCCAGACAGTAAGCTTAGCACCGAGGAAATACTATTTTTGGTAAAGGAGAAGCTAGAGCCGGAGGTTGAACCAGAGGAAACCCAAGAGCCAGCAGCTGAAACTCAAGCAGCAGATGAGGTCGAGGAAGTCGAGGAGCAGCCAAAGGAGGAAAAGCTGATAGACCAACGAAAAGTAACGATAGTAAACAAGAAGGGTGAAAAAAAAACTTTGAACAGGATAACGTGGGAGATATTGAGAAAGACGGAAAAAAATTGGATGGAAGAGCCAAAAGAAGTCCAAACCCTAAAAGGTTCAAAGTAAGAAACAGGCGTAATGGGAAGGTCAGCTACATGACCGAAAATCAATGGAGCAACATTCAAAGCAACGAAATGTGGCGAGGGGTTTTCACAGCAAAGGAGATTGAAACACCACCAGAGGTTAAAAATATTTAAAAGCTTTTTTTATTTATTCATAAATAACTCATAACTTTAAAATGGATTACAAAAAGATTATCACGGGGCTGCTGTCCAAAGCCTACAAAATGGACGACGGGAAGGTTGCCGAACTTCTTAAAGACGGCGAAGAGGTAAGCGAAGAAACCGTAATTGCAGCGTTATTAAGCGAGGACTCAAATCGAGTTTCCGCAATAAAAAAAACAGCAGATACATCAGGGAAATTTCAAGAAGGATATGCTAAAGCCAAAAAGGAAGAGCGAGAAAATTTTGAAAAAGAACTTAAAGAGCAATTCGGAATCGAAAGCGATGCCATCGGTTCGGATTTGATAAACGAGATTATAACCACGAAGGCAGAAGAGCTAGGAAAGGGTAAAAAAGGCTCTATAACGGAAGATGACGTTAAAAAGCACCCAGTATACCAGAGCCTGGAAGGACGCTACAAAACCGACTTAAACAAGGTTGAGGAAGAGTGGAAAACTAAGCTTGAGGAAATCGAATCCAACCATAAAAAAGAAGCTACTTTCAAATCTGTGCGAGACAGAGCGTTGGTAGTTTTAGACGGGCTTAACCCCGTGTTACCAGGCAACCCAGAAATAGCATCAAACCAAAAAGGATGGTTTATAAATGCTTTGAAAGACTATGAATTCGACCTTCAAGATGAAGGAAGAATAGTAGTTATGAAAGACGGGAGAGTTGTTGAAGATGGCCATGGAAATAGCCTTGACTTTAACGACCTTGCCAAGCAAACAGCATCGAAGTTCTTTGAGTTCAAGAAAAACAACGGAGGAAGCAATGCAGGGAATAATAACCAGGGAGAAGGAGGAAATAGTGGAGGAAGCCAGGGAGATTACCCAGCAGGAATTAAAAAACCTACTACGTTGGAAGAACTATCAGCAATACTCAATGACCAATCGATTAAAATCGAGGACAGAGAGAGAGTTGCCGAGGTTTACGAGCAAGAGAATTCCGAGTAACCCATTTTACAAAACAAAAAAATTAAGCAATGGCAGCAGGAGACTTTTCAGCAAGTAAGCTGATGAACATTCAAATGAAAGCAGAGCGTATGTGGACGGACGGCATTTTAGCCACTTCGAACCAGCCACAAGCAGAAGCAGCGAAAGCTGTTTTGGCAAACCAGACTGCTAGATTTAATGTTCTAAATGACAGAACGAAAGACCACAAGATAGAAGTGACATTCTTAGACACTTGTGCGATTGACACAGACGATTGTGTAACCAATTGTGACCTCGACGAACCAATGGTAGAATCAGGCAAAGAAGAGTACGAGCCTGACTTATGCCAAAAGACTGGATTTTCGGTCAACGAGGAGACTTCACGAACAAACATTTATTCAGTTGAAGAAATTGCAGCTGAGGCAATGGGAAATGCAATCGGAAGGCTAGACGAATGGTGGGCAAAGCAAATTATGGCTAAGCTTAAAACATTCGCAGGAGTGAATACTTACCCAAACCCTTGGACTTATGACCCAGCGGAGGCAACTACGGAAGTTCCAGAGGCCCAATACGGACTGCAGATGTATGCAAACTTGATTATTCAAGCGCAAATGAACAGAATGGGTACGCCGTACTTCATTGACAACGGTTCTTTGTATGCAGACATAATCAATGCGCAGTTGAACGCAGGAAACTTGGACGGCAAAGGAGATGCGTCAAGAATCCAGCAGTTGAACATGTACCACGATTTATACAACTTTGCAAGAGCAGGATTGGACGAAGATTTGTTTATGATTAGTCCAGGTTCAACAGCTTTCAAAACTGTAAACAGAAACCCAGACACTCCACGTAATTTAGGTGGACAAATCAACCAAACTCTTTACACAGTAAACTCAAGAGTTTTACCAGGAGTTAAGTACGATGCTTATTACACGTTAAAGTGTAAGACGGTTGACGGCAAAGCAAACTATGTACACGTTTGGAGGATTGAAGCAAACGGAGGTATTTGGCTTAATCCGAAAGGATGCCCAGTACAAGTGGGAGAGGAGACTTTAAGTCCAACTGGAGTTCTTTCTTACACCAAAGTATAAGTAACATCAGTCTTTAGAACAAAGGGAGGAAAACCGAAGCAGTAAAATGTTTCGGTTTTTTTATTTACTTTTGATAAAACAAAAATGTAACAAAAATGAAATGTTTAGAAAACTTAATTGGCATTACGGACACAGATTGCATGTGTATTTTGGAAGGATTAACGGAAGAGGAAATAGCGAAGTTAAGGGAAAGCAAAAGTGGCTTATATTTAGACGATTTGGAAGGAGGCGTAAACCTTCGGGCCATAAGCCAGATAGATTATTGTAAGGACTTTGCAGAGAAAGCTCTTTCGGCCAGAAACACAGCTTTAAAGAAAATAGAGGCGGATGTTTTAACTTCTTTATCCAACAAATACAAGGCGGATAAAAAACCCTACATAGGCGTAGTTGGGAAAACCAGTTATACATCAAATTTAAACGTCAGCAAGAAATACCAATACTTGCATTTGAAACCTCATTCACATTCAGACGGAGTTTTAAAGCTTAATAGAATAAGGCTTATCGCAAGCGAGAGTGAGCAAACCACATTCCGAATAATTGACGGAAATGGAAATGAGATTTACAGCGTAGAAGTGCAAACCCAGAAGAATACGTTTGTTACAATACCAGCTCCAGAAGGAGTTCTTCCATTGTCTGAAAACGGAGCAGTTTTGAGCTATTACTTAGTTTGGGATAGAGTTTCTGCAATGCCGAAAAATGTGAAAACGGATTGCAATTGCGGAGGAGGCACAGGAGGTTACAAAGTGTATTTTGAAGCAGAAGGAGGAGAGGCAGACAGCTTGAATAATTTGACAGAAGGTACAGACGCATTTACCCATGGATTAGCATTGGACGTAGAGATAAGATGCCTTCCACAAAGATTGATTTGCCGAGAATACGACCGAGAAAACGCAATAGCAGTTACAATGGCTTGGGCAACGCTTTACAAAACAGGTGAAATGCTTATAGAAGCAGTTTTAAGCAGCGGAGAGGTAAACCGATATACGATGATGGGCCGTGATTACCTTTGGGGAAAGCGAAACCACTTCAAGAAGGAATATGAAATGAGGGTTGAGTATTTGGGTAGCACGATAGACGCAGGTTCGTCGGATTGTTTTATTTGCCGTGAAAGCCGTATTTTCATGGGAGGCATAATTTCATAACATGGCTAGTTTTAAAGATTTGAGAAGCAAGCTGGAGAGGATTAAAAGCGAAATTCCAGCAGTATTGGACGACGTAGCAGAAATAGTTAGCAACACAGCGAAAGGAGTTGCGGAGAGAGCTATAAAAGACCAAGGATTTGGAGAGTATTACAGCGAGGTTAAAGTTCCAGCTTGGTTTTTAACAGGCAAAGAGCTTAACCAAGACGGAGCAGCATTCATCAATAAAAAGAAGGAGAAAAAAGAGCTTACGAATTGGAAAGAGCTTAGAGAAGCTCAAGGATTGCAAACAGGCCATGTGGATTTGACTTATTCGGAGGAGATGTGGAGAGGCATGTTTGGTGCGCCGGCCGTAAGAGAGGGAGACAGGCATATTTCATATTTAGGCCATAACAACAAAGAAGGCCAAAACAAGATGAATTGGAATAGAGACAGGTATGGAGATTTTATAGGGAAGGTTTTGACAGGAGATAGGTTTGATGTTTTGATAGACACGGCAAAAGAGGAAATAATCAGATTAATAAAAGAAAGGACTTAGAATGAATCAAGAAATTGCAAGCATATTAAAAGACAGGCTCAAAGGAATTCAATTTGTAGAAGTCTTGGCAGGATTAGCTCACAGGGTTGAATACACAGATAACGACGGAAGCGGTAGAAGCATTCGAAAAGCCATCCCAGTCAGCCACGACGTAGACGTAGCAAAAGGATGTAGAATAACACCAGAGAGGGAGTTGGTGCCAGACAGCGGCAAAAAAGGAATATTATATTTCGAAGACCTTGGTTCACGATTTATAGATAGAACCAGCAACGGAAGCATGACTTATTCCAGTAGAATGGTTTTGGTTTGCTGGATGAACCGAGCACGATTAGTAGGCGACCATTACAAGCAAATTACCAGTTATTGCATAACAACGATTTTGGGAAAGCTAAAGCCAATGCAGTTGAGCAACGTAGACAACTTTAGCAGGTTTAAAGTTACGCCAGGCAGAATATTACCCCAGGATGCAAGCGTATTTAGCAGGTACACGTATGACGAAACAACAAATCAGTATTTGCGACCACCTTTTGAATTCTTTGGAATGGAGTTAGAAATAGAATACAGCATACACCCGGAGTGTGTAAAAGAAATAGAGTTTAAAGACACAATTTGTTATTAATTATGGAAGATATATTACAGCAGTTATTTTTAGCTTTTTTTATAGCAAATATGGCAGTTATTTATGTTTTGGTGATTGCACATGAAGACGTCCTAAATTGGTGGTTTAGGTTCGGCAGCAGGTTTGAAGGAAAGTGGTTTTGGAAGCCTATTTGGGGATGTTATTTGTGCGTAAGCGGGCAAATAGCATTATGGACTTACCTTATATCATGGTGGGTTTCCGAAAAGAGTGCCAAAGCAAGCGTTTTAAGAGACCTTCTCACTTCGCTGACACCAACATACCAGAATTGGAATTACAGCGTCTTAAATCTATTTATTTTCATTTCCCTTACAATAGGGATTTCTTACTTTTTAGGCAAATTATACAAATAGCATGAAGGAATTAAAAAGACTTGACTTGAGCAAGCAAACGTTTGAAGCAAACGGTACAAAATATTTTATTGAAAGCAGCTTATCCATTGAGAGATTTTGCGAATACCAAATACTTGAAAAGGAAGCAGGATTTTCAATGAGCTTTAGAAAAATGTTTGACAATTTGAAGGAGCTACACAAATTGATGAACAACGTTAAATTTGTAGAAGCGGCGGTTAAGCTTGACGACATGATGCGAGGAGTTGCAAAACTGCAAGAGCGTGAACCAACTTTGTTGAAAATATGCGCCTTATTCATCAACACGGAGGACGAAGACAGAACCGTAATTAACAACGACATGATTGTCAAGAAAATTGAGGATTGGAAAAAAGAGTATGACGTTCGCGATTTTTTCACGCTAGCACTCAATACGGTAGATGGCTTTTTAGAAATTTATGCGAACGCTACCCGAATCATTTCGGGAATCAGCGAAAGCGAGGAAAAATAAAAACCCCGGAATTGGGTGCGGAACCGACGACCTTAGTGCAGCAAATAAATGCACACAGGGAAATGTGGCAGGAGTTGTGGTGGGGAATGGCAAAGGGAGACGTCACAGCATATAACCAAGTAAAGAAAATGGATGTTTTCGAGTTTTATTCCTTCTTTGACAAGTGGAGGAATCAAAACCAGCGAGAGCAAGAACTACTAAAAAGGAGAAATAATGGATGACGATTACATAATCCCGATTGGGATAGACGGAAAAGGAATTAGAGAAGGCTTGGATGAAGCTTTGAATTCCATAGACAAGATTGAGACCAAAGCAGGAAAAGCAGGCAAAACTATAGAAGATGCATTTGGGAGAGGAGCCAAGGCGGTTGACGATATGGATGATAAAATGAAGCCTTTGGACGGGTCATTTGACGAACTTGGAGAAGCATCGAGGAGGCTTAGAAAAGACCTTGGAGGAGCTTTAGATATCAGCAAGGAGGCAGGAGACTTTGCGAAGGAGATTGACAAAGTTCAAAAGAGACTCAAAGCAGTCACGGAGAAAAAAAAGATAGGATTAGAGGTAGACCCAAAAGCCGTTAAAGACCTTAAAGATGCAGCGAAGTACGTTAAAGACAATTATGCAGAGATGCAAAAAACCTTTTCAGATGCATCGAGCAAATTGAAGGGAAATATAGAAGCAACGCAAAAAGAGATAAGCGTACTGACGTCTGATATAAAAGATATTGAGGAAGCCATGAAAGGAATGGCACCAGGCCAAGAGCATGCTGAAATGCTTGCAGAATTAAGAGCAGCTCAAGCAGCTTTGAATGAAGAAACAGTTGCTTTGCAAGATTATGAATCACAGCTCAAAGAGGTTAGCACGGCAAACAAAGACATGGCCAAAACTTTGGCAGACGCAAACAAAGCAATTGTTGATTTTGAAGGAAGTGGAAAAACATTGAGAAGGCAGTTGTTGGAGATTAGGAGAGAGATGCAGCAAATGGAGTTTGCAGGAGAAGCGAATACACCAATGTTTGAAGAATTGGGAAAGAAGGCTGCAAGTTTGCAAACCCAGCTTGATTTGACTTCAAAGCGAATAAGAGTTATGTCGGATGAAAGCGGAATGCTTAAAGCCGTTATGCAAGGTGCGCAAGGTTTGGTTGGATTGTTTTCAACTTTCAACGGAGCTCTTGCGTTGTTCGGAACGGAAAGCGAGGAAGCTCAACAATTGCTTTTAAAAGTCAACGGTGCAATGGCCCTTTTGCAAGGAACGCAAGCGGTAATGAATACATTGCACAAAGACAGCGCATTTAATTTGTTAATCCTAAACAGGCTTAGAAAGCAAGAAGCAGTAGAGATTGCAGGAGTAACGACGGCTACACAGGCAAACACGATAGCCACCAGAGCTGGAACAATAGCGACTAGAGCATTAGGAGTTGCTTTGAAAGCATTGGGAATTGGACTTATTATAAGCTTAGTGGCTTTACTTGTATCGCATTGGGATGACTTGGTAGACGGCTTTAAAAAGATATTGCCAGCAGGAACTAACGTAACCAAAATGTTAGACCAGATTAAAGCAACGGTAGTTGGAGTTGGTAATGCAGTATTCCAATTTTTAATAACACCTTTCAAAGGATTATACGCTTTATTTACGGAAGGAATTGACGGAGCGAAGGACGCTATGAAGGATTGGTTTAACTTCCGAAAAAGCTATGCAGAAGGCTATAACAGGCAGGAGAGAAAGAATGAGGAAAACCACCTAAAGAACCTGGAGAAAGACCAGATAGAAGCAGATAGAAGGGATTTGGAAAGACGGAAAAACAGAGGTGAGTATGTAGCCAAAGAGGAGATTGCATTGCAGAAAAGACTTTTAGCAATTCAGAAGCAAGGCAGCAAGGAATATGACGAAGAGTTGAGGCGGCTTGAGGATATGGAAGACCGTTATTACAAAAACCAAAAAGATGCAAGAGAATCAGCTCAAAAAGAAAGTCAGAGAATTTCCGAGGAAGCGACCAAAAAACGCTTGGAAGAGGAGAAAAGAGCGAACGAACAATTAACCAAATTTACTGCGGCCCTGGAGGATGCCAGGATAAAGCAAATAGAAGATGCAAGCGAAAGAGAGATTGCTGCGGTTAGAGAGGAATACGCTAGAAGAATAGAGGTCATAAAACAGGAGGAAGCATTAACGGCAGAAGCCAGGAAGCTGCAAGCAGAATTGCAGGAAGCACTTACTCTGGAGAGGAATAAGCGAATTGAAAAAATAGAGCAAGATGCAGAAAAAGCGAGGTTAGAGCTAAGAATAAAAGCTCAAGAGACAACCGCACAATTGCAAGTAGAAAGCCTTAACAACGACCTGGAATTACTCCGCTTAGACCACGAAAAGCGAAAAAGAGAGATAGAAGAGCAATACAAAGACGAAGCAGAATTAAGAATTCAATTGATAGAAGCTTTGGAAGCGTCGACAGCACATGAAACAAGGAGAATAAAAGCCGAGTGGGCATTGCGAGAAGTCAAGGACGAAGAGGAAAAACAATTGCTTATGATTGAGCTTGCATCGCAGTATGCAGTTAGGAATGAAAGAACCGAGACGCAGAAGCAAATAGCTCTTTTGGAAATCAAAAAGGAGTATGCTCAAAAGACTTTAGAAGCGTTGATTGAAGCAGGAGAGGCGGAAGATAGTTTGGTTGTTTTGAGGGCTAAAAACACGATTAAAAGACTGGAGGAAGAGCTTAAAGCAGAGATAGAATCAAGCAATGAAAAAGGGTTTGATTTTCTTACGTTTATAGGCCTTGGAGATATCGACGACAAACAAAGGAATTCCGTAATAAACGCAGGAAAGCAATTAGGCCAGAGCTTGAAAGAAATAACGGATTTTGTAGTCAGCCAATACGATAGACAAATAGCCAAAAAACAGGAGGTTATCGACCAGATTGAAAATGACATTTCAGAAACAGAAAGAAGGCTAGATAAAGAAAAAGCACTAGCCGAAGCAGGATATGCAAATAACGTCGCTTTGTTGGAGAAGGAGCTGGAGGATAAAAAGAGGTTACGAGAAGAGGAGATAAAGCAGCAGGAGGAAATTGAAAGGCAGAGGTCGCAAATGTTAAAAGCGCAAATGGTTGCAGACACAGCTGCACAAATGGTCAACATGGTTACTGCATCGACAAACATTTTCAAATCTTTATCGGGAATACCTTTCATAGGAATACCTTTAGCAATTGCCACGATAGGAACAATGTTTGGAGCTTTTGCAGCTGCAAAAATTAAAGCAGCTCAAGCAATACAGCAAGGTCAGCAGTATGGAGAAGGAGGTTGGATTGACGGAAAAAGCCACAGCCAGGGAGGTAAGAAATATTACAGCGACACAGGGGATGTTAGGGAGCTTGAGAAAGATGAATTTGTCGTTAAGAAAAAGGTTGCTAAAAAATACCCAGACTTCTTAGAAGCTTTGAATAACGAAACCTTGAATGCAAACGACAGAGCGTTGCGAGAGATGCTGCATTCTTTAGGAATTTCTTTTGCAGATGAAAGTTTGAAAGAAGGTTTGAACGAAGCAAAGCAGCTAGGATTTATAAAGCACAATGTTAGCGTAACTTTGGGTACAGGAAAAGAAGTGAGGGAGATAAATAGAAATATACGATACCTAGCCAGACAGGAGAGAGAAAGAATAACAAGCTGGGAAGATGAAAAGTATATTTACCAGAAACAGGGAGACAGAGTTATTAGGATTGAAAAACTACCAAAAAAACCAAGCGATGAAGAGCAATTATAGATATATAATTACGGATAGGCTGGGAGCAAGGACAGTTCAGCCAATGGGAGAAAGCGACTTTGAGATTGAATGGAATAGAAGTAAAGAAGATGGAAAAAGCGATTACACCAAGGAGTTTGGAGGGAAGATAATATTTAAGGGAGGTGCGTTTGATAAGCTTTACAACTTGGAGCGGTCTATTTACAGATGCGAGTTGCAAGAAATAAACATTGAAAAGCTCTGTAATGGAATTTGGAAAGAATGGTTTTCGGGCCAAATATCACTTAACAAAGGGGATTGGGATTTAGACGCTTGCACGGTTGAAATCAGCTTTGAAGAGGAGGCTAGTTACGAGTGTTTTGAAAGGAATAAAAGCGAGAACATAAACCTAATCGGACGAGTTTTTCCAAAAGTAAAAGTCAAGGTTTACCCAGGAGAATCAGAGATAAACAAAGACGATTGTACGAAGCTAGAGCCAAACACGCCACCGATAAACCTTAGAGGATATTATTGGTGCCACGACGGAGACCCAGAGGAACAAGGTTGGGTTGCGTATTACCATTCAATTCGAGTTATCGGGCCAGACAGGTCAATAACCACAGGGTGGGTTAGACAAGTGACAACGGTGAGCTGCGATACGGAAATGCCTCCAGAGTGGAAGCTGATAGAAGATAATTGCCCAGTAAACAGGAAGTATGCAAAGCCAGCAATTCTAAGCAATTGCGAAGCAGTATTTAACGACCCAGATAACCCAAACACTTCTTTTTATTACAAGAGAGAATGCCAGGTTTTTGGAGACAGCGAGCAGAACCTGGAGTTTAGAAATGGAATGAGGTTAGACGATTGCTTAAAAGTTTTTGTAGATGAATTTTGCCCAGGATTGACGATTAGGTCAGACTTCTTTCAAATAAACCCTTTTAACGAATCAAACATAAATTACGTAACCAACGCAGTCAGCAAGGTTAGGAACTTGATTTTGTTTCAAAAAAGCGACGTTAAAAGACCTTTTGACGACGCAAGCGCATCGAGAGCAGATTGGAGTTTCGAAAAGCTTATGACAACGTTAAATTATATGTTTAACGTGGAGTGGAGAATCGAAGGAGATGAATTTATAATCGAACATATTTCAGACACAGGAAAGACTGTAGGAATAGATACGACAGAGCCTAAGTACGCCAGGTATATGAAAGGCAAAAGGAGGTACAGTTATAAAAACGAAGATATACCAGGAAGGGAAGTTTGGAGATGGAAGGAAGAAGTCCTTTCGGGAGATTTTAGAGGCTCACCAATACTTTATACAGACGGATGCGCTACGAGTTCAACGGAGAAAAACTACTCAATCGAAGATGTTACAACCGACGTAGAATTGATTATCGCAAACCCAAGCGAGGACAGCAGCGTTATAAGCGACGACGGATTTGTTATAATGGCGACGGAGCCAGACGGAAATGATTATTTTATCCTTTCGGAAGAGCCTATTTCAGGAGCCAAGAGAGTGAATAATACATTGGGATTAGCGCAGCTGCACCGAGACTACCACAAACACGGCAGGCCGCTTAAATTCGGCATAATGAACGGACAGCCAACGGAGTTCTTTTCGGTTGAACCAACAAAGGTTGGGGAGGTTTTTACAATACCACTTTGTTGTGATGTGGATTTTGACCCAGGACAATTGGTTAGAACCATGTTAGGCGACGGAGTAGTAGAGAAAGCAAAGTTTTCATTTTTGTCAAACACTTTGGAGCTTACTTTGCTTTATTCAGCAGACATAGGATTATTGCCGAACGAAAGGCCTACTGCGCAAAATATTGCAGAAAGAACTTACGTAAACGAATCAAAAGTAATTGACGTAACAGAGGGGTGGAGCGACCCAGATGCAGGGTCATTTATCAGCAGCACAATTATAACGGATGAACCGACAAACGGAATTGCGGAAGTATTGCCAAACCACAAAGTTAGATACACGCCTAACACCGATTTCGTTGGAAACGATATTTTTAGATACGTCATTAGAGATAATTGGGGAGAGCCTTCGAACACAGCAATAGCGACGATTACAGTTCACCCAGAAAATGAGCCACCAATAGCAAACGACGACTTTTATCAAACGTTTATAAACGACACTTTGATTGTTCCAGCACCAGGAGTATTTTCAAACGACTTCCACGACATAGGATTTACGTTAGACAGCTTTGATAGCACGAGCGAAAAAGGAGCGACGGTAGTTGTTTCACAGGACGGAGGATTGAACTATGTTCCGCCACAAGATTATGACGGAGAAGATAGTTTCGAATACACCATAATTGATGAAAAAGGATTGACTGGAACAGCCACAGTTCACATCACGATTTTAGACGAAAACATGCCAATAGCGGTGGACGATAATTACATGGCCCAGGTGAATAAACCATTACCATTAACAGACCCTTTGAATGGTTTATTGGCCAACGATTATACGCCTGGAGAAACAGTTCCATTGACGGCAACAGCGGAATCCAAAGCAACTGAAAAAGGTGGTCAAGTAACGATAAACAGCGACGGAACTTTTAACTATACCCCAGCAGCTGATTTCGAAGGCAAGGACACATTCAATTACGAAGTGAACAACCAATACGGAAGCAGTATTGGGAAGGCCACAGTCGACGTAATAAGGCCTGTATACGTAAGGTTGATTAAAAGTAATCAGACAAGAGAGGAGTTGCGAACGGAATGCCAGGGAATACCGGTTATTTCTGGAGAAATTAAAAGGCAGGATTACATATTTCAGTATTACGCAGACCAAAATGGTATAACACCGTTAAACATCGACGGCATAGAGGATTTCAAAATACGAGTGAATAACAGGCTTAGAAATAGTCCGTCAGAACCTTGGTCAGACAACCCAACGACCTTGAATGCTCAAGGAGGGGTTTCTTGGAATTGGAGAATACAATATACTTATTATCAAACAAACAGAGGATGTAGCGCAGAGTTGTTATACCATTTCGAAAGAGATACAGTATTGCTGCCAGCACCACATTACAATATAATTTAATATGATATACAATGAACTTCCAACGGCTTTTCCGTTTTACGACAAAATAGAAAAGCAGCAGCGATTTAGAGAGAATGCAGAGATGTATTGCGATTACAGGTTGATAAATCCTAAAAACAGCTTATTGCCTTTTCAAATTAAAATTGATTACAACCGAGCTGCCGAGATTTTCGACAGAGCCGAAGTGTTTCAAGAAGGAGAGAGAGTAGACGCAAACGGGTCAATAATTGAAGATGAAAACTACATCAGAACGGGATACATTGAAATTAATTCTTCAACCATTAATTACAGAACCAGGGAGGTTATTTCAGTTTTGGGGTGGTTTTTTGACGAAGATTACAGTCCGATAAACGT
>Ga0079226_10002195_pt1 | contig 15039 bp, 10 predicted proteins | sample Poulit2014_FD_76345 | JGI IMG/M metagenome (GOLD analysis project Ga0079226, IMG submission 76345) | Agricultural soil microbial communities from Georgia to study Nitrogen management - Poultry litter 2014 | ecosystem: Environmental > Terrestrial > Soil > Agricultural land | place: USA: Georgia... | reverse complement strand
ATTTAGGAGAAGGAGTGGGAAATGAGCTGGATATTATGCCCTTGATTTCATCCTGCAATATGGCTTGTGGGGGGCATGCAGGGAATGACGAAAGTATTGCAGAGGCTGTAGATCTGGCTATACAACATGATGTAGCAATTGGCGCTCATCCTTCCTATCCGGATAAGGAACATTTTGGTAGAGAATCCATGGATATTTCTTCGGCAGCATTGAAACTCACACTTTTAGATCAAATTGAAAAGGTACTGCAATCTGCTGAAAGACAGCAGGGAATCGTTTATCATATTAAACCACATGGGGCATTGTATAATGATCTGAAAACAAATAGGGAAAGAGCACAAGTGGTTGTTGAACTTATTGATGAGCTTGGCGCGCTTTTAACGCTCTATGTTCCCCCTAATTCTATCGTAAAAGAGATGGCGGAGGAGCGAGGTATAAACATCAAGGTGGAGGGATTTGCCGATCGTGCTTATAAAGCCGATTTTAGTCTGAAACCTCGCACGGAAGCAGGAGCTGTTTTGACGAATAAAGAACAGGTTTTGAAGCAGGTGCTGAATATGGTGCAACATGGAAAAATAAATTTGGAAGAAGGAAAGGTTTTAACACACCAATTTGATACCATTTGTGTACACAGTGATACAGAAAAAAGTTTGGATTTATTACGTTATCTTCATGCAGAATTATCTTTTAGGAATATTGAAATTACAGCATAATGGAAACCAAGGAAATTCGGGTGCATCTTATGAGTGAACGAGTTATCTCAATGACTTGGCAGGAAAGGGTAGGAGAGAGATTATTAACCAAACTATTGGCAGCAAAGGCGCATATTTATAATCAAAAGAAAGAAGAACTTATTGAGATATTAAGTACTTATAATACGATATTGATTAAATATAAATATCCTGTTAAGCAATTAGAGGAAGAGAAAGAAAAATTAATTGGAATTTTGAAAACAACACCGGAGGAAATAAAGCGAGAGCAAAAATTATATCATCTGCCGGTTTGTTATGATGGAAAATTAGGTTGGGATACAGAGGTCATTATGAAGCATAAGAAGATTGATAAGGAAACACTCATTCAACTGCATACAGATTCGGTATATACCGTATATTTTATCGGGTTTTTACCGGGATTCCCCTATCTCAGTGGGCTTTCAGAAAAACTTTTTATTTCCAGAAAAAAACAACCCCGCAAAGAAATTCCTAAAGGAGCCGTAGGGATAGGAGGAGAGCAAACCGGTATTTATCCTATAGCTTCTCCCGGAGGCTGGCAAATTATTGGAAATTGTCCGGTTCCCTTGTTTGACTTGAAATGGGAATTACCAACGCTTCTGCAGCCGGCTGATAAACTAAAATTCAGTTCAGTTTCGTTAGAGGAATATGAGGATATTCAGGAGAAGGTAAAAAATAATTCTTACCAGTTAAATCATGAGGTATGGGAATAAAAGTGCTTAGACCCGGATTATCTACAAGTGTTCAGGATATGGGACGCTATGGTTATGCTGCCTATGGCATACCGGAAAGTGGTGCCATGGACAAATATACCGCAGGTATGGGAAATATATTGGTTGGAAATCCTCAAAATCTTGCGGTGTTGGAAATAACCAGAATAGGTCCAAAACTACAGTTCTCTACCCATCATCAAATTGTTATTAGTGGTTTAGAAGTAGATGCATATCTCAATGATAAAAAAGTGGAGGTGCAGGAGGTTTATGACGTCAATAAAGGTACTATTTTAGATATTCAGAGGGTGGTGAAAGGGAATTTTGCCTATTTGGCTATTAATGATGGTTTTCAGACTGAAAAGATATTGAATAGTCAAAGCATGTATCAGGGAATTACCACCAAAGAAGTTATATCCGAAGGAGAAGATTTGCCTGTTTCATCTTTAGATGAAAATATTTCGGATTCTTATTCCACTATTTCATTTGATGAACAGCGGTATAAGAAGCATAGCTTACGTTTCTTTCCCGGGTCAGAGTTTTACCTGCTTTCCAGAGAGCAAAAAGTAAAGTTGGCGCAGGAATCATTTACTATTAATCCGGATAGCGGCAGAATGGCTTTCTTGTTTCAGGAAACTATTCCTCCAAAGGAGGAATCTATATTGACAACTGCGGTGTTGCCCGGAACGGTACAATTAACTCCTGATGGGCATCTCATTGTCTTGATGCGTGATGCGCAAGTTACGGGTGGCTATCCCCGAATTTTACAAATTCCGGAAAGACAAATAGATGTTTTAGCACAAAAAAGACCGGGTGAAAGCCTGCGATTCAGTATAGCTCAATCTGAAATATAGCAAGAATACTTTGTTTAATTTTTAAAGTGGTTTATGTTCAATTTTAATGTCAGAGTATATGGATTATACATTGAATTTGGGAATATTTTAGTCTCAGATGAAATAATTAAAGGACAAAATATTACCAAATTTCCCGGAGGAGGATTAGAAGACGGAGAAGGAACGCATGATTGCTTAAAAAGGGAATGGATAGAGGAACTTCAGCAAAAAATAGAGGTAAAAGCACATTTCTATACCACCGATTTCTATCAAAAATCCGGCTTTGGTGATGGAAGTCAAATTATCTCTATCTATTATTATGTTCAACCCCTGGAACCATTAAAAGTTCCCCTTTCAGAAAAACCTTTCAATTTCAACCAAGCGGGGAATAATAGGCAATCCTTTAGAATGATTCCACTTGAGGTTTTTTCTAAAAAGGAGGTTGATTTGCCTATTGATAAAGTAGTGGCCGAATTGCTTGAAAAACATTAAAAGCTAATATTTACTTTTCAACTACTTTTACATAGAAGTTTTTACTCACCTTGAAATTATTCTGAGACACAGATAGGGGAGTAGTTTGCCATTTTTCTGTTGGATGGATCAGCTGAAATTGATTCTTATTTTCTGTGGTCACTTTAATCGCCATATCAAATCCGGAAACACAATTTGTCCAGCGATAATATAATTTTCCCTTTTTAATTTTATACTCAAAATGCGGAATCTGTGTGGTTGTTAGATATTGTTGAAAGACCTTGGTAAAATCTATTCCTGATTCTTCATTTATATAATTTTGTATCTGCCTCCCTGTAACGGTCTGGTGTCTGAATGTTTTATTCAGCCCCCTTAGTATCTGTCTGAATTTATTATCATTATTGATTATTTCTCGAATACAGAGGATCATGTTTCCTCCTTTATAATACATATCCCCGGAGCCTTCATCATTCACACCATAATATCCGATGATTGGTTTATCATTGAGTACATTCTCTCGCGTACCTCTACAGTATTTGTCTCCTGCTTTTCTTCCAAATAGCCATTCCGTATAGAGTGCTTCTGCATAGTTAGCAAAAGCTTCATGCACCCACATATCTGCAATGTCTTTTGTTGTTATATTATTTCCCCACCATTCATGCGCACTTTCATGGATAATAATAAAATCCCATTTTAATCCCAGACCAGTATGAGAAAGATCTCTGCCTAGGTAACCGTTGGTATATTTATTCCCGTAAGCTACATTACTTTGATGCTCCATTCCCAAAAAAGGAGCTTCCACTAATTTGTAACCATCTTTGTACCAAGGGTAGGAACCAAACCAGTATTCGAAGCAATGTAACATCGTTTTGGCTTGCTTAAATTGTTGAAAAGCTGTATCAAATTGCTTTGGGAGTACGTAATAATTCAAGCTAAGTATCCCTTTTTCTCCCTGTAATGTATCTTTAAAATGGACATAATTTCCAATATTTAAAGCGACATCATAATTGTTAATCGGGTTATTTACAAACCACACATAGGTAGAGTTTCCATCTCCATTCCATTTTTTGCGTATTAATCTTCCATTAGAAATATCTGATAATCTTTCAGGGACAGTTACAGCAATTCGCTGACTATCAGGTTCATCTCCCTGATAATCTTTATTAGGCCACCACAAACTTGCACCTACTCCCTGAGTTGCTGTAGCTACAAATGGATAATTTAAGGAATCCGTTTCCCAAACAAAACCGCCATCCCATGGGGCATTTTTTGCAGCATGAGGATGACCGGAATAATAAACTGTTATCTCTTCCAAAGACTTTATAGGCTGCGAAGCGTTCATCTTTATAAAATAAGCATTTCCATCTCTCCGAAAGATTAATGATTGCCCATTTTGGATTACACTATCAATGTTTAATGGTTTCATTAAATCTATTTGCATTTCTCTATCAGAGGCCTCCGGCATGGATTTTATGACTTTATATTTTATTCTGTTGTATCCTGTGATGCTTTTATTTTTTATATCTATATTTACATGCAAATCATAAAAAGAGACATCCCACCAGGCTCTTTCGGGAGTATTGCTCCCACGTAGCGTATCGGCATGCGTGAATTGACCGGAATGATTGGGGAATAAATTATTGGTCTTTTTCTGTGCTTGAGTGGAGTAAAAAAAAATCACAAACAGTAAAGCGAATAAGGGTATTTTCTTCATTTTCATTGATAATCCTTTAGGGTGGAAAGGTAAGTATTTTTAAACATTCTTCATGTCTTTGGATATTGAAAACAGATGGATATTTTTGGGAGTCATTCTAATAGGATTGTTCGGTCTTTTGTCTTGTAAAGAAGAATCAAAAAGCAATGCGACCATTTTTAGGATAAATATGGCCGAGGGTTTGGAAACAACGGATCCTGCTTTTGCTAAAAGCAAAACGGTTATTTGGGTAGATCATCAGTTGTATAATACATTGGTAAAGACAGATCCTCAATTGCATATCATTCCCAGCTTAGCCAAAAGTTGGGAAGTGAGCGAAGATGGAAAAATCTTCACCTTTCATTTAAGAACTGACGTGTATTTTCATGATAATAAATCCTTTAAAGGTGGTAATGGACGGAAAATGGTAGCCTCCGATGTAGTGTATAGTTTCAAACGCATCATGGATCCCGAAACAGCTTCCGCCGGAGCCTGGGTTTTTAATGGAAAAGTAGATCCGGATGTGGGCTTTGTTGCTTTAAATGACTCTACTTTCCAATTAAAGTTATTAAAGCCTTTTCATCCTATTTTAGGTATTCTAACCATGCCTTATTGTTCGATTGTTCCAAAGGAAGTAGTAGAAAAATATGGAAAAGATTTCAGATCGCATCCCTGCGGAACCGGCCCATTTCAATTAAAGTACTGGAATGAAGGACAGGTACTTATTTTAGAAAAGAATCCGCATTATTTTGAGAAGGATAGTAGCGGACATTCTTTGCCCTATCTAGATGCTGTAAAAGTAACCTTTGTGAGTAGTAAAGTGACGGAGTTTTTAATGTTTGTTCAGGGGGAATTGGATTTTTTAAATGATGTGGATGTATCCTATAAAGATGAATTGCTAACAAAGTCCGGAAGGCTACAAAAGAGCTTTAGAGATAATATTATCATGTTGCAAGAACCTTATTTGAATACAGAGTATCTGGGTTTTCTTGTGGATTCCACGAATACAAATGTAATCCATTCTCCGGTAACTAATCGAAAAGTTCGTTTAGCTATTAATTATGGTTTTGATCGTGAAAAAATAGCCATGTATTTAAAAAATAATATTGTAGAACCGGCTTACGGAGGTTTCGTTCCCGACGGTTTGCCGGCTTATGATACTTCTGAAGTTAAAGGATACCACTATAATTCTTCTAAGGCCAGAAAATTGCTAGCCGCAGCAGGATATCCTGATGGGCAAGGATTGCCGCCAATTACGTTATATTCTACACAGGAACATGCAGATGTGGCAAATCTTGTGGCCGCACAGTTAAGACAAATTGGTGTGGTAATAAATGTAACTATCGAACAGGCCGGAATGTTAAGAGATATGGCAGCTAAGTCACAAATTCCCTTTTTTAGAGCCGACTGGATTGCGGATTATCCTGATGCAGAGAGTTTTTTGGCCTGTTTTTACTCTAAGAATCCGGCGCCTCCAAACTATTCCCGTTTCTCAAATGCAACTTTCGATCGATTGTATGAACGAGCTATTACTGAAAATAATGACAGTATTCGACATCATCTTTATCATAAAATGGAGCATATTGTTTTGGACTATGCACCGGTGGTTCCGCTTTATTATGATGAAAGTGTCATGTTTATTCATCCTTGGGTAAAAGGCGTGGAAAATAATGCTTTGGGATTATTGGTGTTAGAAAATATAAGAATAAATAAAAGTAAATAATTTATTCTTATTGTATTATAAACTATACCTAAAGTAATATTGTATTTATAATTTTGTGTCATTCCAATTATAAAATCTGTCCCAAAGGTATAATCTAACCATTTCAAGCTTATGCGAATTTACCCAACGGGTAGTATATTTATTTTTGATTGGCAGGTTTATTTTATAAGCAAAAGGTTGAACAAAGCTATTTTGTTGCATGGCAATAAAGTAAGGAGAATAGTATTGCTGATAAAAGAAAGAATCCTGTTGTATTTTATCTTTTTCAGAGATTGAGTTGATCTTTTTAATTATTGTTATAATACTGTCAGGTAATGATTTGTCATTATTAAATGAAGCTTTACTTAAAATAGAATTCCATGAATTATCTTTTATCTCTTTTGTCTCAAAAGCCTTGGTTATTAAGTTTTTAAATGGAGTAAATCCCTTTTTTCCCTGAATGGGCGCTTCCATAATGTTTTTTAAAAGGAGGATCCCTTTTTGGGATCTCTGTCCTTGGTTTTCAATGCTGAGGTATCTACATACGGCTAAAAAAGCGGGGAGTTTTTTATTATTACGGTACCACAAACTAGCCAATGCCAGATGCGCACTTGCATCTTGCGGTTGTAAAATAATTGTTTTTTGAAAATTCTTTATTGCCTGCTTCGTATTTCCCGTCTTCCAAAAAGTAATTCCTCTATTGAAGTAAAGCAGATAAAAATGCGGGAAAGATTGAATCCCTTTATCATAAATTGCAAGTGCTTTATCAGGTTTTTCCATTGCATCTAATACAGATCCATAGGTGATATAAACAGGTTTTAAGCCTTTTTCTCCGGAATGATCCCGAATGGCCTTTTGACAATAAGCGATGGCATCGGTATATTTATTCAAAGCATAAAGGGAAAAAGCTTTTTCTGCAAGCGCAGGAAGGTAGTCGTTATACAGCTTTAAGGCTTTATCATATTTGGATATCGCATTTTGAAACTCTCCCTCTTTATGTAATTGTATTCCTGAAATAACCAGTTGTTTTGCAGCACATGTTTCTTTCTCTTGACCAAAAGAGGTCATGGAAAGGAAAAGTAAAAAAAAGAGGAACAGTATCTTCATCATTTATTATCAGCTTAGATTGGTATATGCCATCATATTCTAAAGGTAATAAAAATAAATATCCCGATATCAAAAGGGAGTGGATTTCCTATGTTAAATTTATAGTTAAATAGATTTGCAGAGGGAATATGAAAATAATATTGCTTTTTTTAAAGAAAATGATAATTTTGGCAAAAAATGGGATAGCTTTTTGAATTCATTTGAATATGAAACATATCTAGAAAGTATAGTTTTGTAATGTACTTATAAAGATAATCTGCTTGATTCAATTAATAATTGAAAATGGTTTTATAGACTATTTTTTATGCGTTCACTTTATTTCTTCAAGAATGCTTTTTCGGCATATTCTTTGTTTATAATAGCATTTTACATTTTATAAGTTAGGTAAATTATACACTATTATTTATATTGGCATAATTATTAAGTATCAATATATAGTATAGATGATTATGTTTTTATTTAAATCATTTACGAATAATTATAGCTTAATATTTTATTGTAATATTAAAGACTAAAACAAAAAATTTTCAATTAGATTTTCAAAACATGATGATAAAAAAGGTTGGCTTGAATTTTAATAACTTAAAAAGGTTTCTCTCCCAAAACAAATTTTCCTTATTTGGAATTATCACACTCATTATACTGTCAGGTTGTTCTAGTATTTCTAATAAAACACCACAGAGCAACAATGAAGTAGCGCTTCCGGTTTATAATGTAGATACCGGATCAATTGTACTCACCAAAAGCTATTTGGGTACAGTAGAAGGGAAAATTGATGTAGAAATACGACCTCAGGTAACCGGAGAACTAATACAATCTTATGTTGATGAAGGGGATTATGTCAATAAGGGACAAAAGCTTTTTAAGATTAACACCCAAACGTATCAACAAGATTTAAATCAGGCATTAGCGAATAAAAATGTACAAAAGGCAAAATTAGCTAATGCAAAACTAGAAATTGAACGACTCAAACCATTGGTGGCAAATGAAGTAATGTCGCCGGTAAAGCTGGATAAAGCAAAATCCGATTACAAAATTGCTCAATCTGCATTAAAACAAGCATCTGCAGCCGTGGCAAGTGCTAAAATTCAGTTAAGTTATACGACTATTGAAGCGCCGGTTAGCGGATATATTGGTAGAATCCCTAAAAGAATTGGAAACTTGGTGAGTCCGGGAGATAGCGAACCTATTACCGTATTAACGGATGTGCATGAAGTTTACGTTTATTTTTCTATTAGTGAAGGGGACTTTTATGACATGCTTAAGTCTCAGTCCAGCGGACCTTTAGAACAGGGAAATTTTCCTACTCATATCGATACCAATAAAGTGGTGTCCCTTATTCTGTCAGATGGTACCAAATACCCTTTAAAAGGTGTTATTGATGCTTCATCAGGTCATATAAACAAAAATACAGGCGCCATTCTACTGCGTGCCAATTTTCCTAACAACGACAATCTGCTTCGTTCGGGAAATACAGGAACGATTATTCTGAAGCAAAAAAAGCATGGAAAAGTCATTATCCCTCAAAAAGCCACCTTCCAGTTACAGACAAATGTGTATGTGAAAAAACTAACGCCTGATAACAGGATTGTAAGACAAATAGTTACCATTGGCACCGCCTTCCCGGAGAGTAAATATACTATTACTAAAGGTTTAAAGGCCGGAGATCGAATTTTAGTAGAAGGATTAAGTAAGGTTCAGGATAGTACGCTTATAAAACCTATGCCATATACCCCGGATACTTTAATGGCTCCAGAAGTAATACCGGGTGAGGATTCATCTACAGGAGATTCGTTATAAAACGTGCTTTTATTGATTATTTCACTGAAAAGTAGAGAATATAAATGTTAAAGAAGATAATAAAACGCCCCATATTAGCCACCGTAATTTCCTTAGTACTTGTGCTATTGGGGGTGATTGGCATAGTGAAGTTACCGATAACCCGATTTCCTGAAATTGCACCGCCGAGTGTTGCCGTTTCAGCTTCCTATCCGGGAGCGGATGCCGAAACTGTGGCAAATAGTGTTTTGATGACACTGGAGGACGATATAAATGGGGTTCAGGATATGACGTATATGAAGTCTAAAGCTTCTACCGGAGGAGGAACAATAAATGTTTTTTTCAAACAAGGAACAGACCCCAATCAGGCAGCTGTAAATGTACAAACTCGTTCTTCAAAATCATTGGCTGATCTTCCTGCTGAAGTTGTCTCGAATGGAATAACGGTTACCCCCAGACAAACAGGGGTGGTTATGACGCTTAATATCTATAGTGTAGTGCCTGATATCAATGAAACTTTTATTCAGGTTTATACAAGTAGGGAAATAAGCAGGGAATTAACAAGAATTGATGGGGTTGCATCTGTTTCTAAGATTGGCGCCCGAAACTATGCAATGAGGGTATGGCTGGATCCCAACAAAATGAAAGCGTTTCATCTTGTTCCTGATGATGTAAAACAGGCTATTAAAGATCAAAATTTTCAAATTGCACCGGGTAAATTTGGAGAAAATTCAAATCAAACCTTTGTTACCCTTATGCAATATACGGGGAAATTGCAGAGTAAAGAAGAATTTGGGAATATCGTTGTTAAAACGAATAAAGATGGAACCATACTCCGTTTAAAGGATGTTGCAAACGTACAGCTCGGTCCTACGAATACGCATAATATTAATCGATTTAACCACCATGAGGCCATTACTGTAAATATTACACAAACAACGGGTTCCAATGCACGGGATATTGATATTGCTATTCGAAAAAAATTAAAAGAGCTCTCTAAAAATTTCCCACAAGGGATACAGTATGAAATCACTTATAGTGTTCGTAATCAAATAGATGAATCTATAAGTCAGGTGTTACATACCTTATTAGAAGCCTTCATATTGGTATTTATTATTGTTTTTATCTTCCTTCAGGATTTCCGTGCTACTGCCATTCCTGCCATATCGATTATTGTTTCTTTGATAGGAACTTTCTTCTTCATTTACCTTTTAGGATTTTCGATTAATGTGCTCACTATGTTTGCGCTGGTGTTGGCCATTGGTATTGTAGTGGATGATGCGATTGTCGTCGTGGAAGCTATTTATCATAAGATGGATGCCACCAAATTAGGACCTAAGCATGCAACCCTGGCCACCATGGATGAAATTACGCCTGCAATCGTTTCCATTACCTTGGTGATGGCTGCAGTATTTGTCCCCATCGGTTTTATGGAAGGCCCCTCAGGGGTTTTTTATAGACAATTTGCATATACCCTGGCGTTGGCTATTATGATTTCGGCTATGAATGCATTGACTTTATCACCGGCTATGTGTGCATTGATTCTAACAAGACCTAAGAAAAAAGAAGATGAAGATGGTAAGCCGGAACAAGAAACTTCTAGCAAGTCTTCTAATAGGAAAAATGCTATAAAATCTTTTGTTAATCGATTCTTTGATGCTTTTAATGCGGCATTTGAAGTGATGACCGAACGTTATATAAAGGCTGTAAAATTCTTAGCAAAAAAGAAAAAGATGGCTATTGGCGGGCTCATATTGGTTTGTATTATCGGTTTTTTCCTCATGAAATATACTCCGACCGCTTTTGTACCTACTGAAGATGATGGATTTATTACTTATTCCATTAAATTACCTCCGGGATCTTCTTTGGCACGAACCAACAGTGTATTAAAGAAAGCTGTAAGCATTTTGAGTAAACGTCCCGAAGTTGAAAGTATGTCAACTTCGGCAGGATATAACGGCATTGATGGTGCCAATAGTACATCTTATGCAGTGGGTTACATCAATATGTACCCATATGATGAAAGAAAAGGAATTACAAGTATATATGATTTTATAGATACTGTAAGAAGTGATTTATCACAATTGAATCAGGCGGAAATATCTGTATTTATGCGTCCCACCATCCCCGGATTTGGTACGCAGTCCGGACTACATTTTGTACTTGAAGACAGATTAGCCGGAAGCTACCAAACTTTTGGTTCGGTTGCGGATTCCTTCTTAGTACAGCTGAATAAACGTCCGGAAATACTTACGGCAAGCACTACTTTTGAACCGGATTTTCCAAAATACGAACTGAGTGTAGATAAGGATAAGGCTATTGTAATGGGGGTGAATATTAAAGAAATGTTAGGAAATGTTCGTCAATACTATTCTCGTGTGCGTATCAGCACTTTTAACCTCTTTAACAGACAGAATAGCGTATATCTTCAGGCTGCACCAAAGTTTTCTGATGTACGAAATACCTTGAATTCTGTGTATGTAAGGAGCGACAATGGCGCAATGGTTCCCGTGAGTACTTTGGTACATCTTAAAAAGGTATTAGGGCCCGAAATAGTTACTCGCTATAATTTATACAATAGTATAGAAGTGAGTGCTATTCCTGCGAAGGGATATAGTACAGGAGAGGCTATGGCAGCAGTAGAAGATGTTGCCACTAAGGATCTCCCCGGAAACTATCAATATGAGTGGACCGGCATGAGTTTACAAGAGAAAGAATCCGGAGGACAAACAGCTTTTATTATTTTATTGAGTATTTTATTTGTTTATTTTCTTCTGTCCGGATTGTATGAGAGTTATCTATTGCCTTTTTCAATATTGCTATCGGTTCCGGTTGGATTATTAGGCGTGTTTCCTATTATTAATCTTGTAGGGCTACAGAATAATATCTATGTACAAGTAGGATTGATTATGTTGATTGGGCTGTTGGCGAAAAATGCCATTCTGATTGTGGAGTATTCTATGCAGTATCGAAAGGCTGGAAACAGTATTTATGAATCAGCAATTGTGGGAGCGAAGCTGCGGCTGCGGCCTATTTTGATGACTTCCTTTGCCTTTATTGCGGGCTTGATTCCACTCATGTGGACTTCGGGTCCATCTGCGCAGGGAAATCATTCGATTAGTTTTAGTGCTGCAGGAGGTATGCTTGTTGGTGTATTATTGGGAATCTTTATTGTACCTGTATTGTTTATCATCTTCAAAAAGTTGGATGAAAAATTAAAAATGAAGTTAAAAAATGATGATGAGACGTTTGAAGAAGCCTAAATATATTGTAGTTATTGCCATTGGTGTGTTGTTCTTGTCTGCTTGTAAAGTAACAGAAAATTACACCATGGAAGAGATGAATCTTCCGGAAGAATTTGTATTACCTGATTCTGTTTCAAAAAATCTGGATGATGCTATTATTCCTTGGGAAGAATTTTTTCAGGATACCGTTCTTCTTGGCTTAATTGACAGTGCATTTAATCAAAATTTTTCTATTCTTACTGCGAATAAAGAGATTGATATTAATAATCAATATTATAAACAATCGAAAGCTGCCTTTTTGCCAAAGCTAAATTTTAATCTGTTAAATATTGAACGAGAATGGAGCTCAAAATATACCGATAATAGTGAACAGGAAGAATGGTATGATAAAAATGGAACAACTCCTCCGGAGAATCTTTATATAAGTACTACCAATTATGCCAGTACCGCCGCCTTAGATTGGGAAGTGGATATTTGGGGAGAATTAAAAAACCAGAAAAGAGCAGCTCTTGCTTATTATCGTCAATCTTTTCAAGCCAGAAAAGCGATAGAAACTGAAGTTGTAGCTACTATTGCAGAGGATTATTATAGGCTATTGATGCTTGATGAACAATTGAGAGTAGCCAGAGCAAATTATCACTATAGGGATAGTACGATGAGTATGATACAGCTTTTGTATAACTCGGGGGAGGTGACTGCTTTGGCTGTACAACAGGCTCATTCACAGGTCTTAGAGGCCGCAGCCTTGGTCCCGGATTTGGAAAAACAGCGATCTATATTAGAGAATAAACTTAGGATGCTTACCGGTGAATTACCCGGGAATATTGAAAGAGGAATGCAGTTAACTTCTTTAGACAGTACGTATAAACAAGTAAAAAAACTTCCACTATATTTAGTAAAAAACCGTCCGGATGTACGCATTGCTCGTTATGAATTGACAGCGGCTAATGCTCTGGTAGGAGTGAGCCAGGCGGCTCGATATCCTAATTTGACTATTTCTTTATCCGGTGGGGTGAGTTCTGTTTTAGCAAAAAACTGGTTTAATGTACCCGGTGCTTTATTAGGAGATTTTATTGGTGGAATAACGGCTCCTATTCTTAATGGTAGGGAATTGAAAACAGCCTTTGAAGTGGCTAAATTACAGCGAGATGAGGCAGAAATTAACTTTCAGAAAAATGTGTACGGTGCTGTTATGGATATAAAAAACTCCATGATTTCTATAGAAAAACTAAAAGAGCAATTGCAAATTGCCAAAGCGCAACAAAGAGTATCTAAAGAGGCGGTAAGAAGTTCCAGAATGTTGTTTAAATCAGGATATGCAACTTATTTGGAGGTCATTACTGCACAAGGAGAAGCTTTGGATACTGAATTGAATCTGGTTACGGCTAAAGCCAATTTACTTACCGCACGTATCCAGTTATATAGAGCATTGGGAGGCGGTTGGAAGTAAGATTACCTGTACAGAAGATCCTATTTAAAAATATTTTTAATTTCATAATCGAAGGTTTGAATTTTTTTAATATCATTGTAGGGTTAATCTTAAACCTCTGAAGATGTTAGATTTTGTGATTATTGGTGCAGCACAGTCCGGTTTATCCATGGCTTATTTTCTAAAACAAGCCCATAAAAAGTTTTTAATCGTTGATAAAGGTCAGGAAATCGGTGCTTCCTGGTTGAATCGCTGGGATTCTCTCCGGCTTTTTACTCCAACAGAGTTTAATCATCTACCCGGAATGAAATTTCCTGCAACAAAAGGACACTATCCTTCGACGAAAGAGGTGGCTGCTTATTTTAAGCAGTATGCGAACGAATTTGAATTTCCTGTAGGTTTGAATACCTTGATTACCAAGGTAAAAAAAGAAGAGGACTACTTTTTAATTTCTTCTGAGAATGACACAATAAAAGCCAATGGGCTTATTGTGGCTACCGGACCTTTCCATATTCCCTATACTCCTCCTTTTTATAAAAATATCTCTTCAGAAATATTTCAAATACATAGTAATTACTATAAAAATCCAAAGCAATTAGAAACAGGTCCTGCTTTGGTAGTTGGTGCGGGAGATAGTGGTTTTCAAATTTTAGATGAGATTTCTAAAGAGGGTAGGAGAACCTATTTTTCCGGCAATGAACATGTAAAAGTATTACCACAAAAATTTTTAGGGAAAACCCTTTGGTGGTGGTTAACAATATCGGGTTTTTTGAGTATCAGTAAAGCTTCTTTTATTGGTAAAAAACTCATACATAACCGGCAACCGATAATAGGTACTGATGTAAAAGAGATTTTAAATCGGTCTAATGTCATCGCTGTAGGAAGAACTCTTCATGCGAATGGTTTGAAGATAAAAACCCGAAAGAAATCTCTGACGGATATAAAAAACATTGTCTGGGCAACAGGCTACAGACCCAATTTTTCCTGGATCCAAAATATTGAATTAACCAAAGATGGTTATCCTGTGCACCATAGAGGCGTAAGTCCAATGAAAAATCTTTATTTCATTGGATTACCCTGGCTTTATACCCGAGGATCGGCTACTTTAGGAGGTGTAAAGAAAGATGCGAGGTATCTGATGGAGTATATAGAATCTTTAGAATAAATGAATCCATCTTTTTTGCTCTGTAATATGTAAACATAATAGGGCATAAACAAAAAAATCCGCCTTTTCGAAAACTAGGCGAAATAAAAGCGGTCCGGACGAGACTCGAACTCGCGACCTCCTGCGTGACAGGCAGGCATTCTAACCAACTGAACTACCGGACCATTTTTTTTT
>Ga0079226_10002194_pt1 | contig 15040 bp, 11 predicted proteins | sample Poulit2014_FD_76345 | JGI IMG/M metagenome (GOLD analysis project Ga0079226, IMG submission 76345) | Agricultural soil microbial communities from Georgia to study Nitrogen management - Poultry litter 2014 | ecosystem: Environmental > Terrestrial > Soil > Agricultural land | place: USA: Georgia... | reverse complement strand
CGCGTAACAGGGGGTAAGGCATGAGACAGTTAAGCGTAGTTTTACTCGGAGCAATTGCATTATTGCTCTCGCCTGTGAGCATGGCTGAAAACATGCACAAAGCGAACATTGATATTTCCGATAAGGTGTCGCAACAGCGTGGTGCACAGATTTTTGTGAACAACTGTATGGGGTGTCACTCCTTACAGTTTTTACGCTACGGTCGTATGGCTGAAGATTTAAATATGCCAGAAGACTTAGTGCTACAAAATCTGAACTTCGTTAGCGAGCAAATCGGTGACACAATGGAAAACGCAATGCCGAAGAAGGCTGCGGAAGAGTGGTTTGGTGCAGCACCACCAGATCTCTCCCTTGTGGCACGTTTGCGTACACCAGATTGGGTATACTCTTATTTAATTGGTTTCTATGAGGACGAGTCTCGTCCTTATGGCTACAATAACCATGTGTTCCCTATGGTAGGTATGCCGCACGTATTGGCTGGCATGGAAGAAGAGTTGGGTGAAGAAGGTTTCAGAGAAGCCATGCTTGATCTTACTAACTTCCTTGTTTATGCCGCGGAACCGATTCAAGAGCGTCGTAAGGAATTAGGTATTTATGTACTGCTCTTCCTTGCGATCTTGTTGATTCCAACCTACTTGTTGAAGCGCGAATATTGGCAAGACGTTAAGTAATTCGTCTCAACCAGTATGCGTAAAAGGGGGCAGTTACTGAGAAGTAACTGCCTCTTTGTTTCTTAAATTTAGCCTTTGGAGGCGTATAAAGTGGCTGCAGCAGCAAAACGTTCCTCAATGACTTTTTATTCTTCTCCCACAGACCATTACTGCCATCGTGTACGTATCGTACTGGCAGAAAAAGGTGTGGCAGTTGATATTATCGATGTGGAGCAGGGTAATGAGCCCGAAGATTTGGCTTCCCTAAACCCTTACAACGAGGTACCAACCCTAGTGGATAGAGAGCTCACTCTTTATGAACCAGGCGTGATCATGGAATACCTCGACGAACGTTTCCCACATCCTCCTCTGTTGCCGGTTTACCCTGTTACCCGTGGCCAGTGTCGCTTGTACATCCACCGCATTGAGCGCGACTGGTGTGCACACGTGGATGCCATTGTGGCGGGTAAAGAAAAAGCAGCAGAATTAAACAAACACAGAAAAGCTCTGCGTGACGGCTTAATCACCATCGCTCCTATTTTTGAAGAAATGCCTTACTTTATGAGCGAAGATTTTACCTTGGTGGATTGTGCGCTCGCTCCTATCTTATGGCGCTTGCCTGAATTAGGAATTGAACTCCCCGCTAAGCAAGCGAAGCCGTTGCTAGAATATGCTGAGCGTTTGTTCCAACGTGATAGCTTCCAAGCGAGCTTGACCGAAGCTGAGCGTGAAATGCGCGGGCTTTAAAAGCAGGAGAAAGCAGTGAGTAATCCATTTACGACCACGTCAAAAAGGCCATATTTGCTTCGCGCAATACATGAATGGCTATGCGATAACGATTTAACGAGCCATGTGCTAGTTGATGCGGAGTATCCAGGTGTGGACGTGCCATGGGATTTTGTTGAAAACGGGCAAATAGTACTCAATATATCGCCCACGGCGGTGAGTAATTTCTCGGCTGACAACGAAGGGCTCTCATTCTCTGCTCGATTTGGTGGTGTACCAACGGGCATTTATGTGCCGGTAAATGCAGTAGTAGCAATATTTGCTCGTGAAAATAACAGCGAAGGGATGGTGTTTCCGCCTGTGGAGCCGCCATTTCAACCCGATCCGGATCCTAACGACGATCCACCTTCCCCGCAGCCACCTACACTAAGGGTGGTGAAGTAACACTAAGGCCCCAAAAGAAATTTTGGGGCTTTTTCTTGTGCAGTGATATATTGAAGAAGATAAAAAAACCAGGCTCCATAGGAGGTCTGGTTTTTTGTGCGTTAAGCAGGGGGGGTTAGCTATCAACCACCACGTAGCTTGGCAGCCTCTAGAATGCGCGTGCAAGCCGCGATAAACGCAGCGGTGCGCAAAGACACTTGGTGCTCTTCAGCGGTGGCTGAAAGCCTTGCATAGGCGTCACGCATGATAATGCCCAAGCGTTCGTTAACTTCTTCCTCAGACCAATAGTAATTGGCAAGGTTTTGTACCCACTCAAAGTAACTCACGGTTACGCCACCAGCGTTAGCAAGCACGTCTGGTACAACACGGATGCCTTTCTCTTTAAGAATGTCATCGGCTTCAGGAGTGGTAGGGCCGTTAGCCCCTTCAACAATCACTTTGGCCTGTACTTTCTGCGCATTGTTAACATTAATTTGGCTTGCGAGTGCTGCAGGGATCAAAATGTCGCACTCTAAGCTCCAGAAATCATCGCTAGCAATGGTTTCGCAGTTAGCAGCACCGGCTACACCGCCTGTTTTGCGAACTTGCTCTAGTACGGCAGGTACATCTAAACCATCAGCGTTATAAATAGTGCCTGTGTGGTCTTGTACGGCAATTACTGAAGCGCCGGCTTCATGCAAGAGCCTGCCCGCTATGCCGCCCACGTTACCGAAGCCTTGCACACAAACGCGTGCGCCTTCGAGGGAAATATTAGCATCGCGAGCAGCTTCGGAGGCAATAATAAATACGCCGCGGCCAGTGGATTCTACACGGCCTAAGCTACCGCCTAAGGGGATGGGTTTACCGGTAACAATACCAGGAGTGTGCTCACCTACCTTTTTCGAGTAGCTGTCCATCATCCACGCCATGGTTTGGCCTGTGGCGTTAATGTCGGGCCCAGGAATATCTTCTTTGGTGCCAATGATGGGTGAAATTTCTTCGGTGTAGCGGCGCGTAACACGCTCCATTTCGGTGGCAGAGTAATTGCGAGGATCAATGCGCACACTGCCTTTCGCGCCGCCATAGGGCAGGCCTACAACAGCGGTTTTAATCGACATCCAAGCAGAAAGAGCCATGGTTTCTGACAGTGTAACGTCTTGGTGGAAACGCACTCCGCCTTTACCAGGCCCGCAGCTTAAGTCGTGTTGTACACGGTAAGCTTCAAAGTGCTCAATGCGACCATCGTCCATTTTAACTGGCAAATTGACAATTAAAGTGCGCTCAGGTTGCTTTAGTGTTTCAACCCACTCGGTCAAGTCGCCTAAGTATGGGGTTACCCGGTCTACCTGCTCTAAAAAAACTACCCAAGGGCCAGGGTTGTCTGGGTTTAAATAAGAGGGCAAAGGCTGCGATGACTTTTGTGACATGGTAGAAACCTTAAGTGTTAATGATTGGGGATGGCAGTATAACGATGAAAAATGGCTGCCAAGTCTTATAAAATTTAACTCCAAAGTAGTTGGTGAAAAAAACGGAGTTTCTGCTGCAATTGCCTGTTTAATGAACTAATGCAATACAGACAACCGAGGAACTTTAGCGATTAACGAGCCGCTAGACAAGTGCCTAGCGGCAAAAAAGTTGGTGTTTAAGGGCTAATTTTTGACAAAATGTGTGTACTAATAGGTGCTCGTTTTGGTGTCTGTAAGGCTAACAGGTTCGCCAAAATACAGTTTTACATCACCTATATATTGCAGATGCGAAGTTGCTTTTAATAAGCGTTGGTTGAGTTGCTGAGCATGTGTCGCATCTTGGAAATCATCCAGAGGCAGCAAAATATCCACATAAATTTGGTTGGCCAAATAATGTAGTGCCATGGTGCTGAGGTACTTGTCGTCGATGATGCCTTGCCATGCCTTGCGCAACGCAGCTACTACATCACGACGCAATGGCAGAGTGAGGTCTGTTTTGTAAATGGAATCATCTTCTGGGTCGATGTGCACGGTGACATCAGTAACCTCTGTAATTGAACGAATTAATTTCATGCGCACATATTCGCTGATTTGGTGGCCTTCAGACACGCTGATGCGTGGTTTCACTTCCACGTGCACATCCACCAGAGCATTGCCGCCCATGCGCCGTGTGCGCAACATATGAACGTCCTTTACGCCTTCTACTTCGCTAATAATGTTGCGTATGGCTTTTACTTTTTTGGGCTCTAGCGCGGTGTCGATGAGTTCAAGCATGGCTTGTTTGCCTTGGTCCCAACCAATGCGTGCAATCATGATAGCCACAATGATTGAGGCAATGATATCGAGGTAAATGAAGCCAATGAGGCTACCCGCCACACCGATTAACACGACAACAGAAGAAATGGCATCTGAGCGGTGATGCCACGCATTTGCGTGGAGCAAACCAGATTTGTGGCGCTTTGCCATGCGCATGGTGTATTGATAGAGGCCTTCGTTGGCGACGATGGAAATAAAGGCAATGATGAGTACAAACGATGAGGGGGTTAACAAAGCGCTTGGATCAATAATGCGCTGGCTGGCGTCGTAAACGATGCCGAAAGCGGTAACGAGCAGCACCAAAGCGAGAGCTACGGTGAAAACGGTTTCAATACGGCCATGGCCATAAGGGTGCTCTCTATCTGCTGGCATGTTCGTGTAACGGGAGGCCACCCACACCATGACGTCGGTGCTAATGTCAGCTAAAGAGTGAATACCATCGGAGACGAGAGAGTGTGATTGGCCGATAATACCAAAGAGAATCTTGATAACCGTGAGGAAGGCGTTAACAAGAATTCCCACGATGCTTGTGTTGCGCATCGCTGCGGCGCGTTGGGAAGCTTCAGAAGACATAATCCCCTCAATTAATATTGGTGGTGTTGAAGGGCGCTATGGTAACACGAAGCATCAAAAAGAGCCCTTGAGGGCTCTCAAGAAAATTATTTAATCCGCCTTGCTTTTTACACTAGCAGCATGGTTTTTAGCCAAAAATTCCTCAGCGTAATCGAGAGGCTGCTCTAAATCTGTGGGCTCAGTGGTTGTTTCTGTTTTAGTTAAATCCACAGGCGTGAAAAGCGGCGTTTTAGGGGGTTGGTGTTGTAAGCCAAAATCTTCAGCGAGGGTGCCTTTCGCAGTGGGGGCATAATCCAAAGGTTGTTGTATTGGGGCTGGGGCACGTTCACCAGGGTAGCCTGGCAAGTTATCCATAGCGCTCGACATGGCTAAATTGCGGCCTTGCTCTGTGCACAGGCTACGTGCGCCTTCAGATAACTGTTCATGCACTGCGCGGTAAGAAAAGGTGAGTTGGTTTACGAGTTCTGCAGTGCGCAGAAAATGCTGGTCTACTTTTTCTTGATGTGCTTTGAGCTGTTGCAGTGCTTCATCGCGCTCTTTCTTTAATCCTTTTTGGCTGCGTGGGCCCGCGAAGGCAATATACGCAATAAAAAAACCTAGTAGTGCTCCACCAGCAAACAGTAGCGCCATTTGCATGCCAAGACTCATTTCATACTCCTAAATAAAGCTTCCAAATAACGGGATAGCAAAAACAGCAGGGTGATACTTAAGTTGAGTGATGTGTTGCTCTCTCGCGCAAAGTTATTCTTATGTATTCCACCATAGCAGAGGGTAGAGTCAAGCAGAAATGTTTAACAATTGTTAGAATTCGTACATTCTTTAGCATTAGGAGCTTTATATGGTTGCCCCCACCCGTGAAAACATTCTGATTCAAGGCCCTGCAGGTGCACTTGAAGCTGTGGTTGAACAGCGTACAGAGCAACCTGCGTATGTGGCTGTAGTTTGCCACCCTCACCCTTTGTACCAAGGTACCATGAATAATAAAGTAGTGACGACGTTAGCGCGAACTTATCGCGATGATGGTGCGTTGGTGGTGCGTTTTAATTACCGTGGTGTCGGTAAAAGTGAGGGCAGTTACGGTGGCGGTGATGGCGAAGCTGAAGATTTGTTAGCTGTTGTAGCGTGGCTGCGTGAACGTTATCCCACCTTGCCGTTACAGTTGGCGGCGTTTTCTTTTGGCACTTATGTGGCAACGAAAGGAGCAGTGGCTTTAGCAGAGAAAGGGCAGCCGGCACGCCAGTTGTTGTTGGTGGCCCCAAGTGTCGAAAATTTTGATTTTACTCCTTTTACCGCCGTGCAATGCCCTGTGTTGGTAGTGCAGGGAGATGAGGATGAAGTAGTGTCTGCTCCAGCAGTGTTTGCTTGGGTGGCAGCATCGCCTCTGCACCCTGTATTGCTACGCATGGAAGGTGCTGGCCATTTTTTCCATGGTATGTTGCCAGAGCTAGCCGAGTTAGTGCGTATCAGCAGGCACCCACAATAGTTTGCCAAAAACGACTAGCGGGGCTACATTGTGCGCCCCGCAACCCCTAATTATTATCACTGAACTGACACTATGTTATCTCCCTTAGCCCGCTATAAACAGGATTTGCAGAGGCCTGATTTCCATCACGATGTTGCGCAAGAAGAGGCCGTGAAGCACCTCGAAGAAATTTATCAACAACTTATTGCGCCTGCCCCTAAACCACGCGGTTGGTTTAGACGTCGTGTTGAAAAGCCAAAAATTAAAGGCCTATACATGTGGGGTGGCGTTGGCCGTGGCAAAACCTATCTCATGGATGTGTTTTTTGAATCCTTGCCTTTTGCGGCGAAGCAGCGGCTGCACTTCCACCGTTTTATGCGTTACATACATGATGAAATGAAGGCAAGGCAGGGTGAAAGCGACCCACTAGTAGCGATTGCTAAAGATTTTGCGCGCACTACGCGCGTGCTTTGTTTTGATGAATTCTTTGTTACTGATATTACAGATGCCATGATTTTGGCGGGGCTATTAGAAACTTTATTTGATGAAGGTGTAGTGCTCGTCACCACCTCAAATATTGTGCCCGACGATTTATATTACAATGGCTTGCAGCGCGCCCGTTTCTTGCCAGCCATAGAGCTCTTAAAAGAAAACACGACCGTGCTTAATGTGGATGGTGGCACGGATTATCGGCTCCGTTTGCTAGAACAAGCAGAGCTGTTTCACTTCCCGCTAGGGGAAGAGGCAGATGCCTTCTTAACCGAACGTTTTAACACCTTAAATAGCTATCCTGAAAAGGTGCGTGAAGGCCATCGCATCACCATTGAAAACCGACCCATTCAAACGGTGCGCACTGGCCCTGGCATTGGTTGGTTCGATTTTATGGCGCTATGTGATGGGCCGCGTAGCCAAAACGACTACATTGAGCTTGCTTCTAGGTTTCATACCGTGCTACTCGCCAATGTGCCGCAAATGGATGGGCGCATGGATGACCAATGCCGTCGTTTTATTAACTTGGTGGATGAGCTGTACGACCGTAATGTAAAGCTTATTACTACGGCGGAAGTGGGCATCGATGATTTGTATAAAGAAGGCCGCCTAGAGTTTGAATTTGCGCGCACAAATAGCCGTTTATTAGAGATGCAGTCCACAGAGTTTTTAGCTCGCGAGCACAAGTTAGACTAATCCCATCGAGAAAGGTGAGGCGGTGGCCGTTCGTGTTACCGCAAGCCTTGCTCCCGATCAATATTCGCAGCCATAGCCACACTATTGCGGGCAGAATCCGTTATGCTTTGCTCAGTTTTTATGAGGAGGCAATGAGTTATGCTGCAGTTTGATCGCGACTTATTACGTAAATACGATGTACGTGGTCCGCGTTATACGTCTTATCCCACCGCGCCGCAGTTTACCGAGGCTTTTACCGTTGCTGATTATGCAGAAAAAGCACAGCAGGTGGGGCAAAAAGAAGCGCCTTTATCTTTATATGTGCACATCCCTTTTTGTAACACCATTTGTTTTTATTGTGGCTGCAACAAAGTTATTACTGCTAATTATAAGCGCGCAGAAAGCTATCTCGATTTTTTAGAGATAGAAATGGAATTGCAAAGCGAATGGTTTGGGCACAGAGAAATTACCCAGCTGCATTTTGGAGGTGGTACGCCCACTTACCTGAATGAAGCAGATTTCCGTCGGGTGATGACAGATTTGCGCCGTTACTTTAATTTAAGCGATTCGCCAGAACGAGAATTTTCCATCGAAATCGATCCGCGTACTGTAACCCGTGAAAAAATGGCGTTACTGGCTGAGTTAGGCTTCAACAGAATGAGCCTAGGCGTGCAGGATTTTGATCCAGCAGTACAGAAGGCGGTTAACCGTATTCAATCCGTAGAGCAAACACGCGCCGTTTTAGAAGCGGGGCGAGAGCTAGGTTTCCGCTCCACTAACGTGGATTTGATTTATGGGTTGCCTCTGCAAACCAAGAAAAGCTTTCTGCAAACGCTGAACACGGTTATTGAAATGAAGCCCGAGCGGTTAGCCGTGTACAGCTATGCACATATGCCGCAGCTGTTTAAAACACAAAAACAAATCAAAGAAGAGGAATTACCGAGTGCAGAGGAGAAGCTCGATTTGCTTGAACTCACTATTGATACGTTCACGCAAGCGGGTTACCAGTATATCGGTATGGATCACTTTGCTTTGCCCACAGATGGGTTAGCGGTGGCGCTGGAGCAAGGTACCTTGCAGCGTAACTTCCAAGGTTACTCCACCCACGCGGAGCTGGATATGCTGTCATTAGGCGTCTCGTCCATTGGTTTTTTAGATGATACCTACACGCAAAACAGCCGAGATATTAATGAATATCAAACCGCGTTGGGTGAAAAACGCCTGCCAATTATGCGTGGAAGCACGCTAACAAAAGAAGACAAGCTACGCCGACGCGTTATTCAGGACATCATGTGCCAAGGGGTGCTGCGTTTTGAAGAAATAGAAACACTGTTTGAGATTAATTTTAAACAGCACTTTGCTAAAGAACTGGCGGCCGTTACAGAATTAGTGGCGGATGAATTAATCCTAGTGGACGACGAAACGTTGCAGGTGACCCCTAGGGGCAGGCAGTTTTTGCGCAACATCGCTATGGTGTTTGATGAATACCTCACCGCAGATGGGCCAGAGCGTTACTCTAAAGCCATTTAGAAAGATAAAGAAGCGAATGAAGGGCGCCTATAGGGCGCTCTTTTTTTGTGCACCTTGGCACCAATGAGGAGGCAAAAAAAAGGCTCCGACGAGGGGTCGGAGCCAAGGATCTAAGGTAGATCCAAAAAGTGAGCTTAGTATAGCAAACTTTTTTAAGGATTACACCCGTTCGATAACGGTGGCAATACCTTGCCCTAAACCGATACACATGGTGGCGAGGCCAAGTGTGGCATCTTTGCCTTCCATGATGTTCAGTAGGGTACCGGTAATACGTGCACCGGAGCAGCCTAGTGGGTGACCAAGAGCAATAGCACCACCGTTAAGGTTTACTTTCTGCTCAACCACATCTAGTAGCTTGAGGTCTTTTAGTACGGGTAAGGACTGCGCGGCGAAGGCTTCGTTAAGTTCAACGATATCGATATCTTCGATGCTTACGCCAGCACGCTTGAGTGCTTTCTGTGTAGCAGGTACTGGGCCGTAACCCATGATTGCTGCATCACAACCAGCCACTGCCATAGAGCGGATCTTCGCACGTGGCTTCAGGCCTAGTGCTTGGGCACGCTCAGCGCTCATCACTAACATGGCTGAGGCGCCGTCAGACAGAGCAGAAGAGGTGGCCGCTGTTACGGTACCGCTACGTGGGTCGAACACAGGACGTAGCTTGGCGAGGTCTTCTAAGTTGGTTTGCGGACGAATTACTTCGTCGATTTCGCATAGCACTTTGAAGCCTTCAGCGTTGTGGCCTTCGATGGGAACAATTTCGTTCTTCCAACGGCCTTCTTGGGTAGCTTCCCAAGCTTTGGCGTGGGAGCGTACAGCGAACTCGTCTTGCTGCTGACGGCTAATGCCGTGCATGCGGCCGAGCATTTCTGCTGTTAGGCCCATCATGTTAGAAGCCTTAGCAGTGTACTTAGAGGCTTCGGGGTTTAGATCAATGCCGTGGTCCATGGCAACGTGGCCCATGTGTTCTACACCACCAATCACAAATACATCACCGTTGCCGGTCATGATGGCTTGTGCTGCTGAGTGTAAAGCTTGCATGGAGGAACCACAGAGGCGGTTCACGGTTTGGCCTGCCACGGTACGTGGCATGTTGGCGAGTAGAGCAATGTTACGAGCAATGTTCATGCCTTGCTCGAGGGTTTGGTTAACACAACCCCAAATTACATCTTCTGTTTCGGCAGGGTCCCACTCAGGGTTACGCTGCATGAGCGCTTCCACGAGTAAAGCAGACAGTTTTTCTGCGCGAACGTTGCGGAACATACCGTTGCGTGAGCGGCCCATAGGCGTACGGACGGCGTCCACAATCACAACATCTCTTGGATTAAGACTCATTTGAATAATCTCCTATGTCCGATTAGCCGAAGAAACTTTCGTCTTTCGCTGCCATGTCGCGCAACATTTGCGGCGCTTCATAAATACCACCTAAGTGGGCATATTTGTCGCAGAGTTCAACGAAGGCTTTCACGCCAATGGAATCAATGTAACGTAGTGGGCCGCCGCGGAATGGAGGGAAGCCAATGCCGTAAATCATGGCCATATCAGCTTCTGCTGCGGAACCAACAATGTTGTCTTCGAGGCAACGAACGGTTTCTGTGCACATGGGGATCATAACGCGAGCGATGATTTCTTCTTCATCGAACTCTTTGCGCTCACCCACGTGGCCTGCGAGCAACTCATAAGTGGTTTCATCCACTACTTTCTGCTTACGGCCGCGCTTATCAAGTTCGTACTTGTAGAAACCAAGGTCGTTCTTTTGACCGTAACGGTTGTTTTCGTACATGACGGTGGTGGCGTCTTTAAAGTCGTACTGCATGCGCTCAGGGAAACCTTCCGCCATAACGGCTGCAGCGTGAACACCTGTGTCGATACCCACAACGTCGAGTAAGTAAGCAGGGCCCATAGGCCAGCCAAACTTCTCCATTACTTTATCAACGGCTTGGAAATCAGCACCGTCGCGTAGCAACATGCCGAAGCCGCCGAAGTAAGGGAACAACACACGGTTAACAAGGAAGCCTGGGCAGTCGTTAACCACAACTGGGTTTTTGCCCATATCTTGTGCGTATTTTACGAGAGTGGCTACGGTTTCATCAGAGGTTTTTTCACCACGGATGATCTCCACGAGAGGCATCATGTGCACAGGGTTGAAGAAGTGCATACCCGCAAAGTTTTCTGGCTTTTTAACAGCTTCAGCTAAGCGGTTGATGGAAATGGTGGAGGTGTTAGAAGCCAATACAGCGCCATCTTTAAGCTGTTCTTCAGTTTCAGCAAGAACGGCTTTCTTAACTTTCTCGTTCTCAACAACAGCTTCCACTACAACGTCTACGTTGCCGAAGTCGCCGTAGTTAAGGGTTGGGCGAATGGAAGAAAGCACTTTACCCATTTGGGCGCCGTCGATGCGCTTGCGCTTTAACTGGCGATCTAGGAGGCCGCTTGCTTCTTTCATACCGAGAGCTAAGGCTTCATCAGCAATGTCTTTCATGATGATGGGGGTGCCTTTGGAAGCGCTTTGGTAAGCAATGCCACCACCCATAATGCCCGCGCCGAGTACAGCGGCTTGTTTGATTTCGGTTGCGCCTTTCTTCACGTGTGCACCATTCGCACGCTTTACAGCTTGATCCGCTAGGAACAAACCAACGAGTGCGGTGGCTTGTGGTGTTTTGGCTACTTTAGCAAACGCTTTTGCTTCGGCTTCAATGGCTTCTTTGCGCTTCATGCCAGCGTGTTGCTGCATAACGTTAATGGCTGCAACAGGGGCAGGGTAGTTACGGCCTGCTTGCTGTGCCACCATGGCGCCAGATGTTTGGAACGCCATCATGTTCTCTAGAGGAGGCAGCTTGATGGGTTCTAGTTTTTCTTGACGCTTAGCCATGTGATCGATCTTGCCATCGAGGCATTCTTTCACAAGGGCAATGGCTGCGTCTTTAAGTTGTTCAGGTGCCACTACGGCATCGGCCACACCATCTTTAAGGGCGCGGTCTGGGCGGTGCTGTGCACCCGCTGCAATCCATTCGGCTGCGTTATCAACGCCGATGATGCGTGGTAAACGAACAGTACCACCAAAGCCGGGGAATAGGCCGAGCTTAACTTCCGGTAAGCCCACACGTGCAGCCGTGCTAAGTACACGGAAGTCACAGGAAAGAGCCATTTCTAAACCACCACCGAGGGCAATGCCGTTAATAGCACATACGGTGGGTACAGGAAGATCTTCAAAAGCGTTGAAGGTATCGTTAGCGAGCACGCTCCACGCTGCGATCTCATCTTCAGGTAGCTTGAATAAATCGGTGAATTCAGTGATGTCGGCACCGACAATAAATACTTTTTTGCCGGATGTAACGATAACGCCTTTAACATCGCTGTTAGCTTTAATGGCGTCGGTGGCTTTGCCTAAATCATCTAGTGTGCCACGATCAAACTTGTTGACGGATTCGCCCTGAAGATCAAACTTCAATTCGGCGATGCCATCGTCGAGCATTTCGACGGTGACGGACTGGCCAGAGTAGATCATAGTGATTCTCTCCACATGGTATCGGATCGGATGACACTTATATGTGTCCCGTAAAACGAGACAGTGAACTCATGGTTGAGTGCCACTGCCTTGAAACTCGCTGTTATTGTAACGTTTCAAGTTCTTAATGCACTAAGCGCTTGCTTGGTGCGTTAAGCAAGCGCTTAGTATAGGCAAAATATATAGAAGTTTGACCCCCTTTCTCCAAGTTCTTTGTGACTTGTTAGTTTTTAGTGTCTAAGGTGTTGTTTTTGTGTGATGAAACGCTGTCCTCATCATCTGCCAGTGTGACAGCATCTCCTTGTGTGTTAACCAGTGTCACTTCAAGCTGGTTGTAAGCAATGTTGATGTTTAAAGCCCGCGCTCGCTCAATAATGCTTTGGTTTAACTCATCAATGGTGCGCATACGGTCGGAAAGCGTTTTTACATGCATTCTCAAGTCGTAATCGAGTGTGCTGGCGCTCATGGCCGTAAAAAGCGCTGTTGGGGCAGGGTCATCAAGAACGCGCGGGTTTGCTGCCGCTGCGTCTAATAGCATTTGCTTGGCAAGATTTAGATCAGTGTCGTACCCAAACCCAACTTTAACAACCACGCGAGTGACCGTGTCGGTGAGGGTCCAGTTCACAAAGCGATCGGTAACAAAAGCCTTGTTAGGCAGAATGACTTCGCAGCGATTGGAATCACGCACTGTGGTGGCACGAATACGAATGCGGGTGACGGTGCCTGTGTAGTTACCAATGGTGACGAAATCACCCACACGAATAGGGCGTTCAAACAAAAGAATAATGCCAGAAATAAAGTTGGCGAATATTTCTTGCAAACCAAACCCTAAGCCAAACCCAAGGGCGGCCACTAGCCACTGCAGTTTATCCCAAGAAATGCCCAGGGTGGCCATGGCGGCCACTATGCCAATGCTTGTTAACGCATAGGTAAGCAGCGCTGTAATGGTGTAGCTGCTACCAGGCTTAAGAGTAAGCCTAGAAAGGACGGTAACGGCTAATAAGCTTGGTAGGTTGCGCGCTAGAGCAATGCTGATGGCTAAAATTAAAGTGGCTCCTAATAAATTGCCTAAGGTGGCATTGCCACTTTCGCCATAGCTCCACAAGGTGATGTGGTCGAGATAAGACAGTGCGCCAACGAGGTCGGCCCAAATGAAGTAAAGCAGTGTGCCTAGCACCAATAGGGTGGCCCAGCGCACTAAGCGTAACGATTGTTCGTTTAAGCGCACCAGGTCTAAATTTAAAGCATCTTCTTTTGCGCTTAATTCACTGTCTTCCACTTCCTCTTTTTCTTCGCGGTATTGGCGTCTCAATATTGCTCTTTCATAAGCCAGTTGGCGCGCAGACACGTTTAGTGCACGTAGGGCGAGGTGGTAAATTAAATAACAGGCCCAAAGCGCGGCCAGTGATAGTAACAAGCGCTGCGCTAAAGTAATGGCGGTGTAGTGATAGCCCAATGCAGAAGCGATGGCTACCCCAACGGGTAAACACAGAAGGAGAAGAGAGCCTATTACCGGCAGTAAGGCGATTTTTTCTTGTGCCTCGGAAGTCTCGCGGTGTTGCATGAGTGGGCGCCATAAGGACCACGCCAACATTAAACCGATGATAACGAACAGTAAGGGCCCTAGCGGGTTGCTCATTAGGCTAGCGGGATGTTGCTTGCCCAGTTGAATGCTCCATAGAACGGGCAGTAGCAATAGGCTAAAAGGTACAATGCGTTTGCTGAAATATTCGCTGCCTGTTGCAGACCAACGGAAGTGCTGCTGCCCAATACCTTCTGCATGCAAAATATCCTTGGCCCACAGTAACAGCCACAGAGCCAAACCATATTGCCACGTTAGGGTAAACAGCATGCCGTTATAGGTATAAGTGGTTTTGGGTAACCATAAAATGGCGCTGAGGGTAATGGCTAGCGGTAGTGGTGCGCTGTTGAACAAGCTAAGTATCAGAGCTTTAGGGGTGTGCCACTGGCGCTCATAGCGCACATAACCGGTTTGTTCGTTAATGGCGGCCACTTCTTGCTGCCAGTGAGAGGTTTGGCGGCGCAACAACGCTAGCAAGGCAAAACCTGTAAGCAGCCATGGCCACTGTTTCTTAAAGCCTGTTTGAAATGCACTATAAATGGGCTGTAGTTTGAGTGAGCCAAGCGTACTAAATAATTTTTGCGGTAGCTGCTGCCACCAATGGCTATCCATGGGGCGGCTGCTTGGCATCCAAAACAATTGTTCGGTGATAATGTCTTGGTTTTGTTTGATGGCTGCTAGCAGTTGCTGATAAATAATGCGGTTGTTAACGGCTAAATCTAAAGTGTCGGCCAGTGCATCACTTAAGGCATCAAGCAGTTGCCAGCCCATTTCTAGGTTATCGGCTAAGGCAGTTTGCAGGGTGGGGTCTGTGGTGCCTTCTTGTTGCAACATTTCAGCCGCTGTGTCGGTGGCATTCGTTTTTGCGATGCGTTGTTTGGTTAATTGAAACTGTTCAATACGCCAATCTGCTAGTTGTGTATCGTCGTAAGCCGGCGCTTTAGGCTTGGGAAGCTGTTGCTGCTGTTGGTAAAGCAGTTGCGATAGCAGCAGGCTGCCACGCAAGGCGTCTATTTGCTCTTGTAGGTTGTGCACCATTTGGCGGCTACGTTTGAGTTGTTCTTGCAGTTGTAATTGTTCTTGCTGCAAGGTTCTTTGTGCTTTGTTCACGCTGTTTAAACGCTCTGCGTATTGCAGGTT
>Ga0079226_10002193_pt1 | contig 15040 bp, 15 predicted proteins | sample Poulit2014_FD_76345 | JGI IMG/M metagenome (GOLD analysis project Ga0079226, IMG submission 76345) | Agricultural soil microbial communities from Georgia to study Nitrogen management - Poultry litter 2014 | ecosystem: Environmental > Terrestrial > Soil > Agricultural land | place: USA: Georgia... | reverse complement strand
TGGATGATCGTCAACTTTCTTTCTACCTAAAGAGTCTTTAACAAAAGATTTTAAATATATTTATTATTTTGAAAGTTGTAAAATCATTTTAATTGAGGTGAATAAAGTGGAGAGTAATAAATTAAGAATAGGTATTTTAGGAAGTGATACTATAGGGGGCGTTGCGATAGAAAACCCAATCTTCTTAAGGAAGTTCTATATTAAAAAACGTTTATGAAGTTCCAAAAAGATAAAAAACCTACAGAATTTGAAGTAATTTACGCAAAATTAATACAATCAAAACGTGTTTAATAATTAAAGAATATTCGGCATATATCAAGGAAGGGAGAAAAACATTAAATGAGTCTCCAAAAAAGCACTTATTCTCATCGGAAACTCTAGAAGAAATGGTAATACTTCAATGCTAGCTTACGCTGTTCAAAGGGGAGTAAAACAAAACAACATAATGACTGAAGTTTGTTTTATCGATGATTATATTTTCAGCTTTTTACGTGATTGTCGATACTGCCGTTTATCAAATGGAGAGTGTTCTATAGAGGATCATTTTAAAGATTTATTTTTTAGAAGCTTTCTTTCAGCAGATGCTATAGTAATTTGCTCGCCTATTTATTGGTATGGGTTATATGCTCAAATAAAATCCTTTTTTGATGGTACATTTTGTTATTATGCAGAATCTTACCCTAGCTCATACGATGTTGTTGATAGAATGTTCGGAAGATAATATAAGACCAATGCGTTTTGATATTCCTTTAATATCTCGAAGGTTTCATCAACGTTATATATTCTCAAAAAAACATCTCCTTTATACAACAAATATTGTGTTAATTTAAATATAAAACATTTGTTGTATAAAGGTAATAAAAAAAGCTGCTAGAAAAATATTCCGCAGCTTTTTCATCTTCGTTCTAAGAAAAATTATCCCTAATCTCCACTTAGAAAAGATGAGCAACTTAAGTATACCACTAAACGATCAAAAATACCTCTGATCAGTTTACTTATACAAAATTTGTTGTGAGTGATTTTTACTTTTCTATTTTGAATAGCTGTACCTGCAAAATTAATATGCTTTAATCTTTTCCGTTAGTCCTCTTTTTCGTCTGGCGCGAATCAATGTACTTTTTGAAATGCCGGTTTTATCCTCTACCTGCTTGTAGGTATGTGTCTCTTTTAGCTTAATAGCATGCTCGATTTGCTTGTTACTGTATATTTTTGGTCTGCCTTCCCGAAAGTCCGGGTCTAGCTTTGCGAGTGCCTTTCCCTCCTGTGTTCGTTCAACAATCATATCGCGTTCAAATTCAGCAAATGCTATCATGACATTGAAAATTAGACGTCCTGTGGGTGTATCTTCCACCAGCCCCATATTCAATATATGGACACGAACCCCTTTTTTAAAAAGCTTACGTATAGTTTCAATCCCATCAATGGCCGAGCGGGCAAGCCTATCTAATTTCGTCACAATTAATGTGTCTCTTTCCTCAATTTTTTGCAACAACTCTTGTAATTGTGGCCTGTTTTTATTTGTGCCGGTAAGCTTATCCTGGAAGATCCTTTCGCATCCTTCATTTTCAAGTGCCTGTAACTGTCCCTCTAAGTCCTGATGCACCGTTGATACCCTCGCATATCCATACTTCATTTTATATCAACTACCTTTCCTAGTATCACTGTGAGATTGTATTCATTAAAATTTAAGCTCTTTTTTGAACCTAGGTTTTGACACCTTTATAAGGCTATCATATCAAGTGTGTCTTTAAGGTGTCAAAACTTTTGAGATTTGACGCAATATACTTATTGATTTGGATGTTATTCAAAAATATCCAAAATGAAAATTTGCAACAATTCCTCTAAGTCTATTTGTCCAAAGGCTTCACTGTCATAGATTAGTACTAGAGTCTCTATTGTCATACGGTTATATCCATTCTCATAATTACTTATTATTTTATCTGATAAATCTAATCGTTCAGCTAAATCTGATATTGTCAGATGATGATATTTACGTAATAATCTTAATTTTTTTCTCATTTCAACATAATGATCATTTAATGAAATATAGTTTCTTTTTACCATAACACATGCACCAAGGTTCCTTCCTTAATTTTCTTAAATGAAATACAATCCAAGTATAACAAAAAACGGAAGGAGAATTTAAGACATGGATAATAGATATACTTTTAATTATCAAAATGCTACAAAATTAAAAAGCCCTTATCAGAAAGACAATAGAGAGGTTTATCATTTATGGGTAGATGTACAACAAGTTCCAGAAGGATTCCCGAGAGACGTAAATCCGAGAGACGTAAATGACGGCACTAAAGTTTATAAGAGAATCGAAGAAGGTTTAACTGATAGTACACAATCCTTTTTCGTAAATAATAGAGGAATATTAATATCAGCAAAAAGTGTAGCTATAGATGCCTTGTCAAAAGAGATCACATTAGATTTAGGTACAGAAGACGAAAAAGAAAAATATGGTGTTTTAGATGGTGGTCATACGTATTACGATATAATAAAAAATAAAGATAATCTAGACCCAGAAATAAAACAATATGTTCATTTGGAAATCATGACAAATGTAGTTGAGATAGATGAATTATCGGGAGCAAGAAATACAAGTGTGCAAGTTTCAGATAAAGCAATAGCTGAATTAGCTAACAAATTTGGCTTTGTAAAAAGAAGTATAGCTAATGAACCATATGCAGATGATATTGCATATAGAGAAAACGAAGATAAAAGATTAGACACAGTTGATCTATTAAGACTTATGTTTACTTTTAATGTATTTAAATTTGCGGAAGGGGCTACTCAACCAATTCAGGCTTATAGTGGAAAAGCCCAAGTGTTAAAAGACTATTTAGCTAACTATGATAAAAAGAATAGCGAGGAGAATCAATATGAATATATAGCGCCTTTACTTCCTACAATCATAAAATTATATGATCGAATTGAATCTGAAATGCCTGAGGCGTATAGAATCGATAACCCCAAAGGTGCATTTGGAAGAATAAAAGGTGTAGATAAGAAGAAGAAAAAAATTGCTACAAAATATTTACAAAATCCTATCGATTACCATATAACGCAGGGCTTCATATTCCCTATTTTAGCTGCTTTCAGAAGCCTCATAGAAATTAAAAGCGACAATACTTTAAATTGGATAGTAGATCCTTTAAAAGTATGGGATAAAATTAAAGGAAAGCTAGTTACTAATACAATAGAAATGTCACGTCAATTAGGTAATAATCCACAAAGTGCAGGAAAAAGTAATGCCCTATGGGTCCAAAATTATGATGCTGTAAATACAGAAAAACTTCAAATTCAAATAGAGATGCTTCAAAACAAATAATGATGAATAAAGGCTACTATATTAACAGTAGCCTGATATAACTGTCAGATAGACTCTTCATAAATGCAACATTTGTTGTAAATATTTAATCTTTTCCTTGATGAAAAGAAACCCAAAAAATAAGTATTAGTTAACTTTCTTACAAACTCATGATATTGACATTAAAGAATATGACTCAAAATGTATATTAAACTTTAAAAACTAATATACTTTTAACTTTTAATCAATAAATACTATCTAGCATACAAAGCGCTTAACTATATGACGTAATCATTATTAGGTTAACCAATGCAATGGTAGTATAACGATGTTTGGGAATAATATTAAAATGATTAACACTAAAATATGAACGGCTAAAAAGGGCAGTAAAGGTTTAAATATTTGATCCATTTCAACATTACCAACACCACATATTACATTTAGTACTGCCCCTACCGGAGGGGTTATCAATCCAACTACAGTGGTCATAATAAATATTATTCCAAAATAAACAGGATTGATTCCAGCCAATTCTATTACTGGCATAAGAATTGGAGTTAGAATTAATACTATTGGATTTAGATCCATAACCATACCAATAAAAAAAGTAATTAACACAATTACTAATAATAGTAATGTTTGATTATCAACTAACTTTCCTAGTAATTCACTTAATTGACCCGGTATATTCGCGCGGGTTATTTGCCATGCTACAACCATGGCTGTTACTGTTAAAAACATTACTATACTACTAGTTTTCGTTGCTTTCAAAAGAATATCATATATTTGTTTTAGTTTAAGTTCTTTATATACAACTGTCCCTATAAAAAAAGCAATGAACGCAGCAACTACAGCTGCCTCTGTAGGTGTGAAAACCCCAAATCGAAGTCCAACAACGATAACTATCGGTATTAAAAGTGCCCACGCTGCATCTTTCAGCGCTGTTAAAATGCTTTTTAATGTAGGTCTAGGAACTTCTTCTTTCTCTTCTTTCCTTGACACTAAAAACCATACTACTACCAAACCTACCCCCATCATTAATCCTGGTACAATTCCTGCTAAAAATAGTTTGGTAATAGAAACTCCACCAGTAACTCCGAATAATATTAATGGAATGCTAGGAGGTATAATCGGTGCAATAATACCGCTTGATGCTATTAAGGCGCTTGACTGAGATCTTCGATATCCTGACTCAACCATCATTGGAATTAATATAGATCCTAACGCTGCCGTATCCGCAACTGCTGAGCCGGATAAACTAGCAAAAATAACAGAAGAAATAATAGCAACATACCCTAACCCTCCTTTAATATTACCAACAAGGGTTTTGGCGAAGTTTACTATCCTTATGGAAATTCCTCCATTGCTCATAAACTCTCCTGCTAATATAAAGAAGGGAATAGCCATTAATGAATAGTTATCTGCACCATCAGCTAAAGTTTTAGTTATTATTTGTGTATCGAAATTTCCTAGATAAAACATTAAAACAACGGCAGTTATCAATAATGAAAATGCTATAGGAACTCCTAATATCATCGCACCAAATAAGGAAAGAATAAAAATAAATAATGTCATTTATTTTCCCCCTTATAAGAATTGATATCGTTTAGATTACTGTTATTTATAAACAAACGTATAGTGTTCATTATTAACACAATAATTGTAGCCAATGAAAATCCTAAAATCATATAATATATATAAGTGAAAGGCATGTTTAAAGCTATGCTCTTATTTCCTTCGTTTACTTCTATTAATTTCAAACTTCCATTTATTAATATTCCCATAATATAAATTAGCAATCCATTTGTTAAAATCATAACAACTTTTCTTACTTTTATATTTAATTTTCTAATAAAGAAGTCAATTCCTAAATGTTCTTTAGTCCTCAAGGCGGAGATAGTTCCTAAAAATATAAGAAACATAAATAAATAACGAGCAGCTTCCTCCGACCAATATATCCCAGAACTAAAGACGTATCTAAGAATTACATTCAAAAACACAATAATACACATTAACAATAAAGTGATAACAGACATTATATTAATGACTTTTAATAAATAAACTTCTACTTTATTGATCTTATTCATGTATTCCCCTCCATTTTTATGACAAATATTAATTTTGCTCGGAGAGTATATCTTCAACTAAAGACTTATCTATATTATTTTTATCTATTTGCTCTTCTCTAACTTCTTTCCCTAACTTTGACCATTCTTCTAATTCTGAATCAGAAGGCGTATAAATATCTACTCCATTATCAATAAGGTCTTTTTTAAAATTATCTTCATCCTTTGCATCAGCTTCATTAGCTTCATCCCTAACTTTATCTATTGATTCTGTAATAATACTCCTTTGGTCTTCAGTTAAGTCATCCCATTTCTCTTGATTAAATTGCACAACATGAAATGCCATTAATGCTTGAGTTTCTGTAGCGTAATTCATAATTTCATCAAACCCATTCAATGCTAACCAGTTAGGTTGGAGTTGTAACCCGTCAACAACTTTTTGCTCAACTGAATTATACGTCTCACTCCAAGAAATAGGCGTAGGATTAGCTCCAATATTTTTTATATAAGATTCTTCTATGGGAGACCCAGTAGCTCGAAGTTTTAGCCCTTTTGAGTCATTTGGAGTTTTAATTTCCTTTTTTGTATTAGCTAATAATCTAAAACCACCCACATTTATAAAAGTTAACGCTTTATTACCTGTCGTTTCAGAAACTTCATTTAAAAGACCTTCCCCTATTTCTCCCTTTAGAATATTATTAGCATCGTCTCTCGATTTAAAAATATAAGGAAGATCTAGGGCTAATATTTCTTCTGTATAAGGAGCCATGTTAGAACTAGCAGCACTTATCATATCAACTGAGCCTATGTTTACACTTTCAATAAGCTCTTCATCCCCTCCCAAAGCACCTGCACCTTGTATTTCCAACTGAATATTATTATTAGAAGATTCTTCTATTTCCTCCTTAAGTTTTTCAAAAAAAATGTCTACCGAATTATCTTTATTCCCAGTATGACCTACAACAAGCTTTACTTCTTTATCATTTTGATTATCCTTTGTATTGTCATTCTCATTTGAAGGGGTAGTTCCACAGCCTGAAATAAGTACAAGGATTAATAACAAAAAAGAAACAATTTTAAACATCTTCATTATAGACACTCCTTGTTAAGCGCTTACACTTCTAATGTTAACTAAAAGTATTAGCTTTTTGTGAAAAATTTTCTTAAAAGCTATATTTTTCAATTCATAATCAATGCTAAAGACTGGCTTATTTATGTTGAAGGGGATGAAGTTCTAATTTTATCTTAAAACATCCCCATCTCATAACAGATCTAAAAATTATTGCTAGTGAAAACAACATTTTTTAAATCAGACAATAATTCTATAGCGTAAGGTAAACCTTCTCTGCCTACACCACTTCCTTTTACGCCTCCAAAAGGCATTTGAGCTACTCTGTAACGAGAGGCATCGTTAATCATAACTCCCCCTACCTTTAATTCTCTTGCAGCTTTAAAGGCTAAATGCAAATTAGATGTAAATACACCTGCTTGTAAACCATAAATAGAATCATTTGATTCTTTAATAATTGCGTCAAAGTCTTTATATGGTATTAAATTTATTATAGGGAGGAATGTTTCATCAAAATAAACTTTCATATCTTTTTCTAGATTAGATAGAATAGTGGGACTTATTAATCTGCCATCTCGATTTCCACCATGAAGAATAGTAGCTCCTCCGTCAGTAGCTTCTTTAATTAACTTATCAAATTTATAAGAGGATTGATCATTTCTAACTGGACCAATGTCCGTGTCACTGTTCATTGGATCACCAACTTTAAGTCCTTTTATCTTTTCTATGAATTTATCTGAAAATTCTTGGTAAATATCCTCGTGAACAAAAAGTCTATGAACAGAAGTACAAACTTGACCAGCTAATGCAAATCCTGACAAACAAGATTGAACAGCCACATCTATGTCAGCATCTTTATGAACTATGTTAGGTGCATTTGACCCCATTTCGAGTATGACAGGACGTAAACCTGCTTTAACAGCTATTTGTTTACCTACATTTAAACTACCTGTAAACATATACCTGGAAAATTTTTGTGATTCTAATAAAGCGTCTCCTACTTCAACTCCTCCAAATAATAATTGTATATGTCCTTTAGGTAACCCCGCCTCAATCATAATATTTACTAAATGAATTGCATGAAATGGTGTAAAAGGAGACGGTTTCAAAACGACGGTACAACCCGCGGCTATTGCTGCAGCAATTTTATGTGCTCCCTGGTTAAGTGGAGCGTTGAATGCTGTAATTGCACAAATTGGTCCAGAAGGAACCTTCATTGTAACTGCATATTTACTTTTTTCATCAGTTATTTTATTTGACATTGGAATTTCATTTCCAGTAATTCGCTTAGCTTCCTCAGCAGCTAACACAAAGGCATCTATCGCACTTTTAACTTCACCTGAGGCTTCCGTTTTTGTCTTACCGACTTCTTGTACAAGAATATCCGACAAAAGATCAGCATCTCTCTCAATTGATTTTGAAATATCTAACAGTATATTATAACGATCATTTAGTGATAGCAAATCATCATTAAAATGATCTTCTGCGGAGGAAGTGGCTTCATTCACATCATCTATATTAGCTATAGGAAGTGTCCCAATGCATTCATCAGTATATGGATTTTCAACATCGAAGGTAGATCGATCTTTAGGAAAACTCCAATTACCATTAATAAACATGCCCCACTCTTTTATCCCTAAATTATTATTCATTAGCTATAAACTCCTCTCCAAATATGTTTAAGATTATAAAATTAAACTTTATATTTCTTAAGAATATCTTCATTTAATTCCATACCAATACCTGGCTTAGTTGGAACAGACAAATAACCATTATCGAAATGTTCAAAATTTTCTTTTTGTAATTCATGTCGAAGTGGGTTTAATTGCTTTTTGTTCTAGTCACTTCGCATATATTCATAGATTAAAAAATTCGGTAAGTACGCAGCTAATTGCATAGATGCAGCAAGACATACTGCTGAAGTGCTACCTGTATGTGGTGCATATTTAATATGATGGGCACTTGCAATAGCATTAATTTTTTTACATTCTGTAAATCCTCCAGTTCTAGATACATTAGGCTGTATTATTGAAATACCCCCTTTAGTAATCAAATCTCTAAAACCATATCTAGTAAACTCTGTTTCTCCTGCAGCCAACGGAATATTTAACTTTAAAGAAAGTTTCCTATATCCATCCAAATCATCTGGCATAATAGGTTCTTCAAACCAATAAATATTTTCTTCTTCTAGTTTCTTACCTACTTGAACTGCCGTAAATACATCATAGCCACAGTTCGCATCGACAGTTAGCGTTATATCTGGACCAACAGCAGACCTTATTGCTTGCACTAATTCTATATCTTGTTTTGGATCATTTCCTATTTTTATTTTCATTGAGTCATATCCCATTGCAACGTATTCTTTCGCTTCTTTCATACTTGTCTCTAGTCCACGAAACCTTAAAGACGATGCATAACATTTAATAGGATCATTATGTAATCCTCCTAGTAGTTTCCATACAGGTATATTTTGATACTTAGCAACAGCATCCCACAAGGCAATATCAATACCACTAATTGCCTCTATATAAAATCCTTTAGTGTGCCCGCGATTCACCATAATACCATACATTAATTCCCATATAATCTCTACATCTCTAGCATCCTTTCCAATTAATACTGGTTTAATAGTCTCTATGATATCTCTTGTTGCTGTTGGAGTTAACCTTACAATACATTCTCCAATTCCCGTGATTCCTTCACTTGTGTGTACTTTAACTATAGTTGTTCTGTATTGACCAAACACCACATTCTCTATTTCCTCAGCATATGGGATGCTTATTGGTGCTGATATTTTTTCTTCCATTGGTACAACTAAGCTAATTGCTTCAACATCTGTTATTTTCACTTTTATCCTCCTCACCTAGATATAGGTATATTTGGATTAAAATCCTTTATATATTCTTTAACTCCTTCTTTCAAGGATATATGAGGTTCATAATCTAACTCTTTTTTCGCTAAACTTCTGTCAATTTTAGAAGGAAATCGATTATTTTCATTTGGTAATAAAGTTACAGGGGGGGGTTCATTATTAATTTCCCTAATAATTCCCAACAATCCATGAGCATCTATTTCAAAGCCACTAATATTGTAAATTTTAGATTTGTTATTTTTTGCTTCAATTGCTAAAGTAAATGCTCTAGCAACGTCTTTCACATGTACTAAATCTGATTTAGAAAGACCTAGATAAAGTTCAGTGTGTTTATTTTGAATAGTAGCTAAAGCAATATCATATAAAAAAGCAGCTGCCCCCCTTGCATATCTACCTGGTCCATATACTGTCGTAGGACGTAAACAAATTGAATCAATGCCGAATTTTTCTGAGTAATGATTAGAAATATATTCATCAAACTTTTTACAATTACCATAAAAAGTATCAGGATTGGTGATAGAATCTTCATTTACTCGTCCAGTATATTCATTAGGTCTCCCGTAAACCATTACAGAACTACTCCAAACTATTCTTTTCACATTATAATAAACACAGGCTTCCATTATATTAACAAAAGCTCCTACATTAACATCTATTGTTGCTTTAGGATTATCTCCCCAAATATCCATTGCATAAGCTAAATGAACAACTTTATCTATTGAATATTTCTCAAAAACTCTTTCTACATCTCTTTTTTCAGCGACATCACCTTTGATTACGCTTACATTAAGGTTTGTTTTTTCCGCTGTCACTCTTCTTCCGAAAGATATAACGTGATTTCCTTGAGAAGATAATTGCCTTACTACTTCCTTTCCTATAAATCCAAATCCTCCAGTCACTAATATTGACACTAAATATACCTCCTTTCTATGTAGTTAATCCAAAGTATTTTGATTTTAAAACTAGAGGGTCATGGCCAGGGATAATAACATCTGCATAACTTTTGGACTTCTCAATTGACTCCAAACTATCAGAGTAATCTGAGTGTATTCCAGGTGCTACTTGGTGTTTCAAATTTTGATATGTGGGAATTGCATCTGAAGCTATCAAATACTTCCCTTTTTGGGTATTAACAAGAACGCCTTGCATTCCAGGAGAATGACCTGGTAATGAGAGTACCTGTATACCATCTGTTATCTGTTCATCACCATCTAAACAATCAAATTTATTAAACATTTGAATATATGGTGGAATGGTTATTTTATTTTCATAATATTTTTCGTCTTTCAAATCTGGAGCAGCAGCGTATCGCAGTTCATTACGTTGTACTAAAAATCTAGCGTTAGGAAAAAGAGTGTTCCCATAACAATGATCCCAATGCAAGTGAGTGTTAATCACTATTTTAATGTCTTCTAGACGTAAATTTACTTTTTGCAATGCAGCCTCAACCTCTTGATCGGTTCTTTTGGTTAAAGGATTATGGAATCTTGTTCCCCATTCGGAATTTGCCGGACCAGTATCAACAATGATGTTTTCTTCTGTTCCATCGATATACCACATAAATATTGGAGCATCAACATAAATATCGCTTTTTCCTGAATGTATTAATCCTGAATGTTTCGTCTTTAAAGTACCTACATGTAATGGGTATATAATATTATTCACCTTATGTTCATCTCAGCTTTCAATCCATTTATAGTGTAAGTTTCTTTAAGTAAATCCAATAAATCATCAAAAGTCGTTTTCCTAGGATTTGGTCCAGTGCTTTTTAAAGCAATCTTCGCTAAATCATTAAAAGATGATTTAGATACACCAACATCATATAAATATTTTGGGATAGACAAACTATCTAATAAACTTTCTATATATTCAATAATTTCTTTATTTACTTCTTCATCTTTTATTGGCTTAGCAAAGTCTATTAAGCCTAATGACTTTGCTATAACTTTATACTTATGAGGTCTGGCTAGTCTATTGAAATTTAATACTTTAGATAAGAACATAGCACAAGCGTGGCCATGCGCTATATCGTATTTACCTCCTAAAGACCGAGCAAGGGCATGCGCATTTCCTGTTCCTGTTTCACTTATAACAATTCCTGCTAGCATACTTCCGTATAACATATTGCTTGCAAATACTGTGTTAGAGGGATCAGCATAAAACGGTTTAATATTTTTAGATAATATTTCTATAGACTTTATCGCAATCATATCAGTGAAAGTTGTTGCCTTGTTTGATAGATACCCTTCTATAGCATGAGTAAGAGCATCAATACTTGAAGTAGCACATATAAAAGGTGGCATTGTTTTTAACAATTCAGGATCAAGAATAGACAGTTTAGGAATAATTTTTTTGGATTTTATAGACATTTTATAGTTATCTTGCATAGAAGTTATAGCTGCATTAGCGGTTACTTCACTACCAGTGCCCGCTGTGGTAGGGATACATAAGATAGGCAGAGGCTGTTTCTCTACTTTATCTTTTCCTGCATAATCTTGAATTTCACCTTTATTGGTACATAAAATACCCACTGCTTTCGCGGTGTCCATTGAACTTCCTCCGCCAATTCCTATAACTGCCTGAACCCTATTCTCTTCCGCTATTTTTGTAGCGTTATGTACAGTAATATCTTTAGGATTTGGCTCTACTTCATCAAAAACCTTAAATACGATATTGTTGTTATTCAGACCTTCAAAAATTCTAGTCAATACACCGCTTTTTTTAAGACCTTCATCAGTTATAATCATAACTTTTGAATAATTATTTTCTTTTAAATAATCTGATATGGTAGCTGACTTATCTTTTCCAAAAACAATATTTATTCTAAGGTCAAAATTTAAATTTTCTAAGAGTGAATTCATTTAAGGGTTCCCCTTTTCTTTAAAACTTAATAAAAACAGTATTGATGGACTAGGTGTTTCTGGTATTCCCATTTGCTCGACTAACCTTAAACCAGCTTTAATAATATGGCTTGAGAGTACCTGCTTAATCTCTTTTTTATTACCGTTTTTAAAGTGTTCAATAATGCCTTTATGTTCATTTAATGATCTAATTCGATGTTCTTTTCTTTTTAACGATGACCTTCTTGCTTGCATTATTTGTAAATACATAGCTTCCATAGTCTTTATTAAATACTGATTCTCACTAAAATTAACGATTTTCATATGGAAATCTGTATTATACTTAGTAATCAAATTAACATCGTTTATTTCATAGGCTTTTCTTGATTTGTTAATTATCTCATTTAATTCAGTCAAAAATGATTCCGTTATGATATTAGAAACTATAGCTCCAGCTTGGGCTTCTAACGATGCTCTAGTAATATAAATTTCCGCAACATCATAAACTGTTGGATTGAAAACCTGTGACACTCCATTTGATTTTGTTACTATCAGTCCATCCCGGTCTAACTGCCTTAAAGCATCACGTATTGGCGTCCGACTAACTTCTAATTGATTCGATAGTTCAGTTTCTGTGAACTCGTCTCCTGGTGAAAATTCCCCATTGCTTATCGATTTCTTTAATACTTCATAAATTTCTAAGTAAAGAGGTTTAGGTTTTTCAAAGATAATTTTTTTTTAATAATATTACCTCCTATCAAAGTAACTTTGTATACAAAAAACAAAATACTGTATTCTTAAATACACCTTAATTTAAATTTTCAGAAATGTCAACTACCCTTTTAATAAAGTTAATATATTTAGAAATGATCTATTTCTTAACCTTTGAAAAGTCCCTGAATACTTTAGACTCTTTAATCTCTAATTATCTCCTAGAAGTTATTATTTCGAGATAAATCCCGAGAGAAGATACGCACTATAGCACTATATAAGATAAAAAATCATAGATGCATATCAAAAAACGCAAACTTGTATGTATACGTTTACGTACACATAAGTGAAACAAATTTTGTTTCTTAGTAATTTATTAAAAAAATTATATAGATATATAGCAAAAAAAGAATATTCCATTTAATATTTTAGACACGAAATGTATTTGAAGTTCAATCAATCTATTAAGTTTCTTACTGTGTATTTTTGGTTTAATTAGGTCCCTAATAAATATTATAATTGAAATAAAAAAATGGAGTAAGCTATTTAGCGTCTCCAAATTTCTGAACTTCATATATTTTGAACATGGTGCACATCGTAATATTAATTTTACTCTCTTCTTCCTTAAACTTGATTATAACAATTAAATTAAGAATACTTACAAAACTATATTAATACATTATTTATTTCCCATTTCCTCCAATTCATCCAATCCTTTTTCTAAAATAAAATTTATAAATTCAGTTTTAAACCCAGTTTTATTGATCTTTTTAGATATTGCATCTAACCTGTTCAATAGTTCATTTTTCACTAGAAAGGTTCTTCTAGTATGAGTATCTTTCATTTTATCTTTCTTTTTAATTATATCCGATAATCCTCTTTCTAGATTATTTAAATTACCTTTTTCCTTCTCAATAGGCTTGATTAATGCTTCGGTTGCATTCACATTCTTTTGATTAAAATTATTTAACATTTGTTGCATATCGTCTTTTTCATTACGTTTTCTGTCACTCATTGTTTATCCTCACTTTCTATTATTCGCTGTAAAATTTCATCATAAAAATCAACATATTGTGAAAGAGCCTCATCTAACTCATGATTTTTATCGAAACCACGCAAAGGTAACCTACCTGTTGTTGCTTTACGAGTGATAATTGTTTCAAATACTAATTTAGGATACTCTTTTTCTATGACCTCATTAAAAAAATGAGCGTCCTTTCTCCGTTTATCACTTAGAGTCCTCAGAATTCCCAAGTTGATTATACCTTTATTAACACTATTTTGGATTAATTCAATTGTTTCCAAAAAGTTTTCAATAGCTGAATAGCAAAATTTAGAGCATTCATATAGTACAACAACATAATCACTTGCAGCCAACGCATTTGTAGTTTGTTCTGATAATGCTGGAGGAGTATCTATCAGTATATAATCATATTCAGATTTAATAATTTCCAACATTAAATTTAATTGACTAACAGAAGATCCTTTATAAAATACTTTTTCTTCAATATTAGTCAGATTGTTTGTATATAACCATCTTGGATAGGAAGACAATAAATTATTAGCTGGCAAAACATCAATATAATCATTCACTTGATAAATAAAATCAGATGGTTGTTTATACTCTCTTAATGCTATAGCCTCGAATATTGATTTGTTTAAAAAATTATTAGCAGGCTGATTTGTTAATAACTCTGTTAAATTACCTTGGGAATCAAAATCTACTGCTAAAACTTTCTTTTTTTCTTTTGACATTAGATAAGTCATTATCCCAGTTGTTGTGGTTTTTGAAACACCACCTTTTTGTAAGCCGAATGTTATAACTCTCGCAACCATTGTCAATCTCCTTTTTTCCTTTATCTTTATTTTATATTCATTAACACTCAACACTGGTATATTAAACATAAGAAATAGCATAAATAAACTAATAGTATTATGTACACATAAACTGTTACACATACATAAATCTTTAATTACAAAAATTATGTATACCTTGGTTATTATAACACAACCCAAAAAAACTATTAAACAAATAACTTCCTCTTATATTTTATTGGCTATGTTTCGCGATTATATTCTCCATTTCTTCCCTTTCTAGTTGATCTAATTCATTAGTTTCTTGTGTTTTATTACCTTTATCATTAAACCATTCTGGAATTACCTCCA
>Ga0079226_10002190_pt1 | contig 15043 bp, 18 predicted proteins | sample Poulit2014_FD_76345 | JGI IMG/M metagenome (GOLD analysis project Ga0079226, IMG submission 76345) | Agricultural soil microbial communities from Georgia to study Nitrogen management - Poultry litter 2014 | ecosystem: Environmental > Terrestrial > Soil > Agricultural land | place: USA: Georgia... | reverse complement strand
TTCGATGTGGCCGCTGCTCGTGTGGTCCTCGCATCCGGCTTCCTGCGTCATGGCCTTCAGCCGTTCCACCAGAGGGGGCAGGTTGTTGTGCCACATGGTCACCGCCGCGACGTTGGGCTCCTTCGATTCCCAGACCTTGTGCTCCAGGCACATCGCGGCATACAGCTCCTCGACGATCCCGGGGTGCTGGAACCAGCACCGGGGGATCGTCGCCCGGCGCAGCCGATAGGTGTCGGCGAACCATTCCACCCACCGACGCAGCCACACCCAGGCTTCGCCCTGGTGCTCGACGTCGATGTCTCGCCACCGGACGCCGAACCACTCGGGGAGCTCGTCGTCCTCCTCGTCCCATTCGGCGGCGATGTCGGGGTCCAGGTAGGGCAGCGGGGTGCCCTCCTGGTCGTCACTGTCACCGTCGCCGGCCGGCTGCTCCTCGGCCGTCGGGTCCGCTGACGTATCGCTGTCCAGCTCGTCGTCGTCCAGCCAGCTCATCAGCCGGCCTCCTTCCGTGAGAGTTCCTTCCGCATCCGTGCAGCGATGTGCACCGTTGCCCGTCGGCGGGACCACCCGTAGTAGGCCCGGGGGGTGTCCATCCGCCGGTGCAGCTCCATGTGGCAGGCTCGGCACATCGGCAGCAGATCCTTGTGCCGCTCTTGCGCCGACCACTCTCCGGTCTCGTTGTCCTGAGAGACGCCGTCGTAGTCGACGTGGTGCAGGTCCAGCGACCCGTGAGCTGTCAGGGTGACCGAGCAGACCTGACATGCCGGCTCGAAGCCGGCGGCCCGGCAGTCGTCGAACCACCGTTGCCGACGCTCGGCCCAGGCGTCCGAGTCGAGGTAGGCCCGGTAGCCCTCATTGCCGGTGCGGGTCAGTGCGAAGCGCGACATCGCCGGTCACCGCACAGCCCACGGCTCGTCGCCGGCGGCCGCGGACTCACCCTGTCGAGCGGCCGTCGGCGCGGCCGGCTCGGCGCTGACCCGGGCCGGCTCGGCCGCCGGGACGTTGACCTCGTCTTCACCGCTGATCAGCTCGGCCAGCAGCGAGGAGTCGTAAGAGGAGAGAGAGTCCTTGATCTGCTGAGCATCCTTGCGCTGAGTCCAGCGACGCAGCTCCAAGAAGATCGGCCGGCCGGTGCGACGGATCATCACGCCATAGCCGAACGGCACCCGGCGCAGCTCGTCGACGCTGAGGATCGGAACCTCACTGCTCTGCTCGCTGACCGATCGGCCGGAGTCGCCCTGCGACCGCGAGGTGTGGACCACCCGCCGCTGACCGGCCAGCTTGGAGACCTTCTCCAGGTCGTCGCTGTTCTTCAACCCGCCCAGCAGCAGCGAGATGGTCGCATTGTCGAAGATCGCCTCAGCCTCGCCGGTGCCCCACTGATTCCGGGCCTGCGAGCCCGACTGGAAGACCGCCATGGGCATGATGCCCGAGCCGCCGCCGGCCGACATGAGGTTCTTCAAGTTCGGCCACGACGCCGAGAGGTTGGCGATCTCGTCGAGGACCAGCGCCAGCGGCGGGTCCAGCCGGTTGCCCCGCTTCTCGGCGGCCTTCTCCTGGGCACGCTCGGTGACAGCGTCCAGCAGGGCGATCAGGAACGGGCCGACCGACGAGCCTCCGGTCTGGGTGCCCATGATGTAGAGCGTGCCGGACTCGTCCAGCAGCCGGTCGATGTCGAGGCCGTCGCCGTCGGGCGACATTGCCCGACGGTACTCCGGCACCGCCAGGGCCGACAGCGCCGAGGTGACACCGAACCACTGGTTCGCCCGCATCCGCGGGTCGCCGTCGATGACGCCTTCCAGCTGAGTTCCCCAGGCCGCGGCCGCGGCTCCGTGGCCCTGCAGCACCGTCACCGCGGTGCGCGCGGCCGCCGGGTTCGCCGACCAGGCGTAGAGGTCATCGACACCACGGTGCGACAGCGCCGCGGCGTGCAGCAGTGAGGCGATGATCGTCGCCGCCGGAGCCTGCCATTCCTGGTTCTGTTCCGACGACCCCAGCCCGGAGGCCCGGACCAGCGACCAGGCGCGGAAGTTCGCCGTCCGCTGGTCTTCGCATCCGGTGATCGGTGACCACTTCACCGTGTTGGTCTCACCGGAGAGGCCCTGCGGGTCGAAGACCCCCACCGGCCCCTTCCAGGAGCGCAGTACGCTCGTGCCGGCCATGTTGTCTGTTCGGCTCGACGTCGACACCACTGGCCCGGGAGCATCCAGGATCGCGTCGATCGTCAGATGCAGCCCCTTACCGGACCGGGGAGGCCCCCAGACGCAGATGGAGTCCTCCATCGATCCCCACACCTGAATGCCGTGACTGGTGCCGAACTGCAGGCCCACGTCCTCGGCCGTCGGATGCTTCAATGAGGGGCGAACCTGCTGCCCAGCCTTACGTACTGCCCGCGCGGAGACCTTCCACCACAGCTCAAAGCGACGGGCCAGCCCGCGCCGGCGGCGCATCTGTCGAACGAAATACCGGTCCGACTGCTTATAGGCATGCCACGCCACGGATAGTGCAATGGCGAGGACCACCAGAATTCCGAAGACCACAGCCAAGGTGATCCAGACTGCTGTGCTCGGTGCTGTGCAGCCTCCTGTGGTCTGAGCGATTCGCCCCGGTTCGCCGGTCCAGAAGAACGAGGCCATGCGGTCCAACGGCTGCGCCTCCGGCACCTGTCCGCAGGCGACCCGCGTCGCCAGCACGACCGCGCCGAGAACGACGACAACCGCCATGACCAGGCCCAGGAAGACCCAGACCACCCATTCGTTGCGTGCGCCGACTTTGTCGTCTGCTCGCTCGTCACTCATCAGTTCAGTCCCCCTCGTGCCTGTCAGGCGGCCAGCCAGCCGCGCGACGGCTGCTGGGCATCGGTCGTCTCTTCCTGCTCGGTGCCGAGACTCTGGTCAGTGTTCAGCAACGGCTTCTCCGCGGCGGTGAGCACGTTGCGGACCTCGAAAGTCGAGTCCTTCACTCGCCACAGACCACGGCCCTTCTTCAAGGTCCGCAGCATCGCGCGTTCCCGATCGGTGAGCTGCAGCTTCTCGTCCGTGCGCTGCAGGGCAGCGTTGTCCTGCCGGTAGATCACCTTCACGTCAGCCTCGGCCAGCAGTCCGTCGGCGATCGCCGCCATCTGGCTGCCCTCGCCGCCGGCGGTCTTCAAGTCGTCGACCTTGTGCAGGATCAGGACGTTGAAGATGCCCAGGTGGCGGGCGAGCTTCCAGCCGGTCTGCATCCGTTTCAGGTCGGCCTCGTTGGCGATCGAGTCCCAGCCCTCCTCGTAGACCACGATCCGCTGTCCGTCGTCCTCGCTGATCATCGCCTCCATCCAGGCACCGCAGCAGGCCGAGACGATCCGGCTGGCCGTCGGCGAGCTGTAGCGCAATGCGGAGGTGTCGATGCCGACCGCCGGCAGGTCGCCGTCGAGCCGCTCGGTCGAGGGTCCATCGAACATGCCGGCCAGGTCGCCGGACTCCAACCGCCCCAGCACCAGCCGCAGCCGATCGGCCGCCCGCCGCATCTCCTCGGTGGTGTCCTGGGTCTTGTGCAGCCGGTCCAGCGCTCGACGGACATCGGGGGTGGTGACTTCCCGGCCCTCCTGCTCGGTGGCATCGACCGCCTCGCCGAGACTGTCTTCCAGGGCGAAGGTCTCGTGCTCGTCGAGCTCCTTCGAGCCGCGCAGGATCAGCACCACCGTCGACAGCATCGTCATGCGACGCTGCCGCACGACCTGCGCCCAGTTCTCATCGGTCATCGGCTCGCCCTGGCCGTTCAGTCGGGGCCGGACGCCCTCGTCGAGGATGTTCAGCCGCGTCTTCATCCCCGGGGCCACCCGGATCACCGCCCCGCCGAGGGCGCGGATGACCGGCACCCACTCGCCCTTCAAGTCCGACGGAACCGCCAGCTTGCGACCGGCCAGCACCTCGCGGATCGACAGCGACTTCACCAGCGACGACTTCCCTGAACCGACGGTGCCGAAGACCAGCATCGACAGTCCTGAGATGCGCTGCTGGGCGTAGAGCGAGAAGGGGTCGAAGTTGAAGGCCCCTCCGCCGTGCTCCTCGTGGCCGATCCACACGCCGTCGAGCCCCAGCGACGGGCCGGCCACCCAGGGGAAGGCCGTCGCGGAGGTGTGAGCGGTCGAGGAGATTCCCTGCACCGCCGCGTCCCGCAGCCCGTAGAGCTCGTGACGGCCGCGCCGGCCGCCGGTTCCCCACTTCCGCTCCGGCAGGGGAACCTCGGCCTCCTTCGTCGCCGCCTCGGCCCGCAGCCGCTTCGTCGCCTTGCGGGCGCTGGAGAAGCGCGCCAGCCGCCGACGCATCCCGCTCTTGGGCGGGGCCAGGTCGAATGTCCGAACCTCGGGGATGTTGCTCATTTGACCACGATCCTTCCCAGCGGCAGGGCACTGGCGATGAAGCCAGAGTCCTGCTGCCACCACAGCGGCCGCACCTCACAGTTCGAGTTCGGAGCCTGGGCGAACAGCTCGGCGCAGTTGGCCTCCAGCTCCTCCGCATCGCGGCCGGTAACGGTGATCAGCCCGACCTGAGTCAGCGCCCGGTGGCCACTGACCAGCTCACCCTCCTCCTGCTCGATGTCAGCGAGCTCGCGCTCATGCTCCAGGGAGGGAGCCATGCCGATCCGGCGACGGGTTCGATCACTGGACTCCCACGTCGACTTCCGCCCGCGCGTCTGGCGCAGTGCCTTCTGCTGATCGCGCGGCTTCTGGATGATCGTCACCGTGTGCCGGAAGTCTCCGACGAAGATCAGCTTGTCCAGGAACCCGAAGCGAGCCCCGTGCTGCGGCCACTCGCTGATCATGAACGTCCGGTGCAGCCCCGAGTCGCTGGAAAGGTGGCTGCGATGCACGTCCAGGCTCATCGGCCCGGCCGCGTGCGGCGCGACGCCGCGGAACTCCCCGGACCGCTCGCTGATCGCGACCGACGATTCCGGGTCGAACGCGGAACGGATGACCGCCGAGAGGCTGCGCGGGGTGTGCCACGAGTCCACCTGTGCGCCTGTCGGCGCGACCAGATTCTCGATCGTGCGCATCATCTCGGCCGACACCCGCATCATGCCCCCGATGCCACCATGGGACTGCTTGACCCGGTTGCGCAGCTCGCGCTCGGAGAGCACGACCGTCAGCCACATCTCGTGGTGCGCCATGCCCTGCTCCTGCGACATCGCCGACATGAATGCCTCGTGCAGGAACGGGTCGACCTCAGCCCCGGTCCGCATCCCATCCATCCGCTGCCGACGCAGATACCAAGCCTTAGTGTTCGCGCCGCTGATCATCGTCGTCTGATCCGACATCGTCACCAGCGAGACCCCACGCAGCCGGCCCAGTCCGGTCAGCATTTCCGAGAACGCCCGCGTGCGATCCTCCTGATGCTCCAGCGACTCCAGCTCGAAGGCCTTGTCCGTGCGAATCTTCGCCACGACGACCGCTTCCCGCTTGCGCGGATCCCAGACCATCGCCTGCCCGTCGGGCATCGTATACAGCAGCAGTTCGTCGAACTCGCCGGCGAGGAACAGCCGCTGCGGCTTGCCCGGCTTCACAGCACCCTTGTCCGTGATCACCGCCCGGTCGGGCTCCTCCGAGGTGTCCTCGTCGTCCCCGGCCTCGTCGCTGGGATCGCTGGTGCCGGGAACAGGCTCCTCGTGCCACTGACGGCGGAACTGCAGGAACCCCCACGCGCCGCGGGCGGTGTAGGCCCCGGCCAGCAACACCCACTCGACCAGCGGCCGCCCCGCCGGGCGAGGGATCACCACCGCCAGCACCCCGGCGGCGACGATGAGCGCGATAAGCACTCGTACCGGGAACGTCGCCGGAGCCGCGAACCAGATGCCCAGCACGATGACCAGGCCGATCGCCAGCGCCCAGACCTGGGACTTGCCCAGCCCCAGGAAGACGCCGGACTGCTTCTCTCGCTGGAAGTGGGTCGAGGCCCACTCCGTCTCTTCATACGTCTGCGTCGTCATCGTTGTCTCGTTCCCCTTCTCTCAGCGCATCCCGACAGCGCGCTTTGCCGGTCGGGCTGCGCTTCTCGCGGCTCCTCGTCCGGCCCTCATGGCTGACTGTCCTCCGCTGACAGCGCTGCGCTCGATCTGGTCAGATGCCCCGCCGGTGGCGAAGGCGATGATCCCGAGCAGAACGATCGGAGCCGCGGCCGCGACGGCAACGACGATCAGCCCCGCGACCATCTTTTCCCAGTCGCCCTGTGTCGCCCCCAGGGACATTCCAGTCATCACCACGGCTGCGGCCAGTGGTTTCGCGATGATCAGCGCGACGACCATGCTCAGCCACTTGGAGAAGATCGCTTTTGCCCCCTCCAGGGCCATGCTGAACGTCGCGATCGGCAGGAAGACGGCCATGAGCATCAGCACCACCGTCCGGAAGATCATCATGCCCATCATCACCAGGCAGAGAGCCCAGATGATCACCATCGCGATCCACGGCAGGATGACCTTGCCCGGATCGCCTTCATTGGCAGCCATAGCCCACTGCTCGTAGTTCTCATCGAGCAGGACTTCATCGTTCTCCGGGTTGTAGGTCAGTCCGAAGAGGTTCAGCAGCGCCGACATCACGACTTCCTGGCTGTCTCCGGACCCCGCACCGGCCTCCAGAACCCAGATCGTCAGTCGATCCACTGCTGACATGACCAGATACATGACTCCGGCCAGCGCGTAGGTCGCCGGCACGCTGAACACTGCTGTGCCCAACGCCCGAAGGAAGCCGGCCGAGGACGACCGGGCCGCGGAGAGGATGATCTGCAGCGTCACGAAGATCGCCAGCACCGGAAGCATCGCTCTCACCATGACGTTGAGCATCCCCGGATGCTCGACCACGCTGGTCGCCCCGCCGTCGACTTCGGTGGTGATCGTCCCGCCGATCACCGGCACCCACCAGGAGCTGTCAAGCTCCCCGACGCGGAAGGCCGCGAGCATGAACGCCCATGCCGATTCCGCGAAACCGAGGATGCTGCCATACAGCAGTTGCTGGATGCTCTCTCCCCAAGCGTCAAACATCAGCCGGTCCCCCTAACGCTGCAGTGGTCTCCTGCAGGACTGTTCCCCGCAGAGTCACGAGGGCGGCCGATGCGGCAGCGCTCTCGGTGAAGGGATCGAAGCCGGCGGCCCAGACGAGCAGCGCTCCGATGGAGCCGAGGACCACCACGCCGATGAGTCCGGTCACCATGGCCTTCACTCCGCTGTCCTGCCGGTTCGAGTTCGAGGCAGCCTTCGCCACCAGGAACATCACCACGCCGACCGCCAGGATGATCCCAGAGATGACGAACAGCGAGCCGACCGCCCAGCCGGCGACATCCCGCAGCACGGGCATCCAAGGAGCATTGAAGTTGGGGTCGAGCCCCAGGTCGCTCTCGTTCACGTCCGCCAGCACGGAGGAAATGGTTGCAGTAGTCATTATCCGTTCCTTTCTGGTTTCACTTTTACTCGCAGTCCGACCCAACAGTGTGCGAGCCTGAGACCCTCGAATTGGGAACCTCTTTAACGCTGGTTTCTAGTTCGATTTCTGTGCATTCTGCAGCTGACTCGTTACTTGTTGAGCAGTCCCCGCCGACACCGTCGGGACGCCACTTCAGGACGTGAATGAGGCTCGTAGTTGCGTGCGACGACTGATCCTCTGCAATGAGGGCCTCGCTCATACTGTCGGGAACTTCGCCATGGACTACGTTGCGCAGAATCTCCCTCCGCTTTTCCTGCGGTGGGGGATTCTCCTCCTCGTCGAAGTTTCTGACAGCCTGCTCTGTGCAGTGCGTCTTTGGCGCTTCACGCTCCACCACGACGTCCTGTTGTCGAGCCTGCTCGGGCATCAGTCCTGTCTGCCCTCGCTCGATGGACCAGGCGATCGCGCCGCCGAGGCTGGCGAGGACCATCGCCCCGGCCGCACCGATGCCAATCATCTTCAAGCCCTTCTCCTGCGACCTGGAGAGCCCAGAGCCGCGTCCCGCGGCGAGCATCACCGCACCGGCCGCGATCGCAACCCCCAGGCACACCAGCGCGGAGGCGACGAAGTAGCCGGCGATCGTGTTCAGCTGCCCTATTCCGTCAGCCTCAAAGTCCAGCATTGATGCCTCCCTGTAGTGCTGCACTGCCCACGAGGGCGGGAACGCCCCCGTAGAAGACCAGCCACCAGAATGTCAGGGCCACGACGCCAGCTAGGACCAGACCGAGCTTCTTCCGAGTGCTGAACCCTTCACGACTTCCGTCCTCTCGGACAGGGTCGGGCGGAGCCATCCGATGAAGGGCCACCTCACGCCAGTGCCGCAGGCGATCCACAGCCCTCGACGGAGCTTCCAGGATGCTGCGCCAGAGACCGCGTGATTTCGCTCTCTCCTCGACTGGCTCGGCCTGCTCACCCTCGGTGACGACCTCTTCGCCCGCCTCGGACCCGTCATTCATCGCCGGCCTCCTCCAGTGCTCGGAGCCGGCGGCCGCGCTGGTTGGCGTCCTGGTACTCCGTGGTGTCCTGTATGCCCTCCAGCAGCTCCTCGACGTCGACATCGAGAATCCCGGCGAGCTGGACCAGCTCGTTCAGCCGGAAGGGGCGATGCCCCCGAACTCGGTCGCCGAAGGATGCCCGGTTCATCCCCATCTCGCGGGCCGCCCGGGCTTGACTCCACCCCCGTTTCGCCAGCGCCACCGCGATATTTCGCTGCAGTTTCATTTCCACTCTCTTTGTCATGCCCCCATCTTACGGAGAGCACAGTCACTACTGGTCAGAACCATGCACCTAGCAGGTGTGGTGCTCCATTGTGTGAAGTGTTTTCAGTCTATCTGTCGCGTCTTGCGTCTGTCAACTGATAAACTGGGTCTAACAGACTAGGAGGTGCGGCAGTTGAGCGTGATCATCATCATAGGGGTCGTGTTGCTGACGCTGGTCGCTCTGCGGCCGGTCGCCACGATCAAAGCTTCGATCCAGATCCTTGCCTTCGTCGTCGCAGCGGCCGCGCTGCTGATGATGCAGGCCGTCGGCGCTGAGCCACCGCTGGTCGCTGCTGCGGCCGGCGCTGGAGCGGTCTGGGTGCTGATGCTGCTGGCTCCCGGCGCAGCGCGCCGCGCCGCCGGCTGAGGAACGAGCGAGAGACCCACTGAGGAGGGGGAAGAACCATGCGTGTCTATGGACAGGCCGGCTGCGGGCCGTGCGGAGCGGTCACCCGCAAGCTCGACAAGGAAGCGGTCAGCTACGACTACGTCGATGTCACTGAGGACGCCGCCGCACGGCGGCGGCTGCAGGAGCGCGGAATGACGCGGACACCGGTGGTCGAGACTGACACGGACATGTTCTCCGGCACTGATGTCAGCAAGCTGAACAACGCGATCGAGGCTGCGCGCATAGAGTCGTCTGCGCAGCCTTCCCCGACCTACACCACCGCCCCCGAGCTGCGCTGAGGAGACCAGATGACCACCCAGGAGGGCCAGACCATGACCCCGGAGTCCAGCACGATGCAACTGCAGGTCGATGCGGCGATCACCATTACTGACCCGCGCACCGGCACGCGGGTCCGCGTCGAGGCGCACGAGCAGACCCTGGCGATGCTGCGGCAGCGCCATCACGGCCGGACGTTCACCGTCGGGCTCGACCACGCGGCGGGAGAGCTGAGCTTCATCGACAGCGCTTCCCACTGGAAGGTCAGTGACGAGGCGATCACCGCCGAGGAGTCGAACGCTGTTCCGACCTACCTGTTCACCTATGAGAGCTTCTGGATCAAGGCTGAGGACCAGAAGCGGCCGGTCAAGCTCGATGCGCTGGGCTCGGTCGCCCGCGCCGTCGCCGCCCAGGCCGGCGCGCCGGTGACGGTGACCTCCGAGCTGCTGGGCTTCATCCCCGAGACCTTCACCGCCGAGGACTCCGAAGACGGCGAGGACGAGGCCGCGACGGCGAGCCCGGCCGAGCCGGCTGCCAAGGAGTCGCAGGATGAGGAGCCCGCCCAGGAGGTCGGGGCACTCGAGGGAGCACCGGACGAGGACGCGGTGACCAGCGATGAGCCGACCGACGGTGTCACCGCTGCGCAGATTCTCGACACTCTCGACACCCACGAGGCCCAGGCAGCCGACGACGACGCGCAGGTCGACGACGCCCCGCAGCAGCAGGCGGCATCCGATCAGCCGGCCGCCGGCGACGCCGCCGCGCCGGCGACGGCCCCGGCGGGCAGCTTCGCCGAGGCCTTCGCCGCCGTCGAGACCAGCTCGCGGCGGCAGATGAAGGCACCCGCCGAGGAGGGCTGGCGCGGCAGCTTCAACCGCACTCTGGGCCTGAAACTCAGCCCCGGTGCCAAGGAGCGCGAGCTGCGCCAGCTCCGCGCGACAGTCCAGCAGGGACTTCCCGGGGCGCGGACGGCGATGTTCTGCAACGTCAAGGGCGGTGTCTCGAAGACGACCAGCACCTTCGGCGTCGCCGCGACGATGGGCCGGGTCCGCGGCCGCAACGTGCTGGCATGGGACAACAACGAGAACTCCGGAGACCTCGTCGAGCGCGGCCAGACGGCCCCGCACCACCGGACCGCGATCGACCTGGTCGGGCGCATCCACGAGCTCGATTCGCTCGACAAGGCCGACCAGCTCGCCCACTACCTGCACCCGCAGGGAGACAACCGGTTCGAGATTCTGGCCTCCCAGGAAGAAGCGGCGACGAAGCAGATCATCGACGCCGAGGCCTTCCGCTCGATGCACTCGGTGTTGAAGACCTTCTACAGCCCGATCCTGGTCGACACCGGCAACGCCTCGACGGCGACGACCTGGCAGGCGGCCCTGGAAGCCGCCGACGTGGTCGTGGTCGTCATCGAGAACGCCTCCAACGCCGTGCGCAAGGCTGCCACCACGCTCGACACCATCCGCGAGGCCGCCGGCGACGAGAAGGTCTCCAACGCGGTCATCATGCTCACCGGAACCCGCGACCCCTCCAAGGCCCGCCGCGATCGCATCCACGACGTGCTCGCCCCGCGCGTGCGCTCGATCGTCGATGTCCCGTGGGACCCGTCGCTGAAGGAGGGCAACGAAATCATCTGGGAGCTGCTGCAGCCGAAGACCCGTGAGGCCTATCTGCGGGCCTCGGCGGCGATCATCGAGGGCATGTGATCGGTCGATGCGAGGAACAGGATTCGGTGCCGCCGGGCTGGTAGGCATGGCCGCGATCATCGCGCTGACCGTCGGGCTCGGCCTGGCGATCGCGCTGCTGCCAAGCCAGAACGACTCGGGCTCGGCGGCTGGCTCGGCCTGTACCGCCGACGCCAGCGGCGAGGAGCAGATTCCGGCCGAGTACCGTGACGCCGTCGAGCAGGCGGCTGCGGACTCGGGTATCTCGCCGGCGATTCTCGCCGCCCAGATCGAGCAGGAATCGAGCTGGAACCCTGATGCCACCAGCAGCGTCGGGGCGAAGGGCATCGCCCAGTTCATGCCCGGCACGTGGGAACAGTGGGGCAACGGCGGCGACATCACCGACCCGCAGGACGCGATCGCCGCGCAGGGCCGCTACATGGGCCACCTCTACGACGAGGTCTCCGACCTCGCCGAAGCCGACGGAAACCGCATCCGGCTGGCCCTGGCGGCCTACAACGCCGGGCTGGGAGCCGTCCAGGAGCATGACGGGGTTCCGCCGTTCAACGAGACGCGCAACTACGTCGACACGATCATGGACGCCGCCCAGGGCGACTACACCTCGAACTGTCAGGCTCTGTCGCCGACGGTGACTGAGCTCGGCAGCGGCGAATGGACCCACCCGCTTCCCGGCGGTCAGCAGACCTCCGGATTCGGCAGCCGGCCCTGCCCGGCCGGGGCCGAGTGCAACGAATACACCACCAACCACCAAGGGGTCGACTTCTCCACCGGGTCCAGTGACGGCACAGTCGTGGCTCCGGCAGACATGACCGTCACCGCCACCGGCAGCAACCAGTACCAGGGCCACTACATCGTCGCTCGTCTCTCCGACGACGAGGTCGATGCCACCGAGCTTCCGGTCTTCGAGTTCCACCACTGCCAGCCGGGCAGCATCACCGTCAGCGAGGGAGAGACCGTGCCGGTGACCACCCCCATCTGCACCGAGGGCACCACCGGCAACTCCTCTGCGGCCCACCTGCACTTCCAGATCAACGCCCCCACCGCCGATGACACCCAACCCACCTACGAGCACGCCGTCGACCCGGCCCCGATCCTTCGCGAGAAGGGAGTCCTCTGATGGTCACCCGCACCACCAAGTTTCGCCTGGCGATCATCGCGATCCCGATCGCCGCGCTGCTGATAGCCGGCACCGCCTTCGCCGCGCCGAAGCTGCTGCCGACCGGCAGCTCGGAAGACACAGCGGCCGAAGCCGGCGAGACCGCCGGGGCGTCCTCGACGCCCGGCTCCGACGGAGCCGAATCGTCGACGTCATCCAGTCCGAGCGCGTCTTCATCCGCCGATGAGCAGTCAACGAAGGAGGAGATCGCGATGGAGGCCGCGCGCATCATGACGACCTGGCGACCGGCGGAAGACTTCAACCAGACCGCCAGCGAGAAGCGCGCCGCCGACCTGATGACCGAAGAGCGCGCAGAGAAGATCGTCGCCCCCGAGCGGCCCGCTACCGGGGCCGAATGGCGCGAGGCCGCCGAGCGCGAGGCCGTCAGTGATCCGCACGTGGAACTGATGCCCTACACCGAGGCCCGGCAGGACGCCGTCTCAGTCAGTGCGACCTGGCGATGGGTCGCCGAGGGCGAGCGGTCGCTGTCCGACGACACCCGCCGCGTCTTCCACTTCACCTTCACCAAGAAGGACGGCGAATTCCTCATCCACGACTACACCTGGGAAGACCTCTGAGATAGGAGCGTGATCGTCATGCCGGTCCCCACCAAGGTCCGCATCCCCTACAAATGTGGCCACACCGCCGCAGCCGAGCTCTCGAAGATTCCCGCCGGCAAGACCACCGCCGGCGTCCACCGCTCGAAGACAGAACTCGCCCGAATCGTCGCCGCGGGCCTGGGCTGGCGCGTACAGCTTCACTGCGGTTCGATCCACGAACCCGATGGGACGACGATCGCCGAGAGCATCGAAGCTCTCGCCCATGCCGGGGATGAGCTCGGGTGGTACATCCCGCAGCACAGTGCCGTTTACTGGGGAGCCGTCCACAGTCATGACCCCGCTCGCTCGGCCCGCGAAGTCCGCGAGGTGCTGGCCCGGGAGAACACGACCATCGTCGACGACGACTGACATCGAATCCACGACACGCTGAAACAGTTTCTCTGATTTCTACGCCGAGTGCGGTTGACTGGGATCACTCACGGAAGGAGGGAACGATGCCGCAGGTCAGCAAGGGTGAGCGAACCCAGGTCAGCACCCGCATCGAGCAGCCGTATTTCGAGAAGCTGGAGCGCTATCTGAGTGCGACCGGCGAGACGAAGAACGACTTCGTTCGCCAGTTGATCGTCGACCGACTCGACAGCATCGATCTCGACGACGTCACCAAGGACCAAGAGCGGCTGCCGCTCTCGGCATAACCCCATAGACATAAAGAAGCGCCCGCCTGGCCGGGCGGGCGCTTCTCGAAGACTGACTCAGCACCGGACAACAGTCGACAAACTTCCTCCGGTTACTGAGGCGATCCCCCGCAGGAGACCTTCAGCAATGAGCCCCCCAAACCAATAAGAGGCACATCCTATGCTTCCAACTGTAACTGATTACGCCGCCGCGCGGGAGATCACGCACCGCGCGCCCGCGGCGTGCCGCCTGTCACAGCCCATCGGATCTCGGCGTCATAACCAGCCGACGCCACTTTTCGTCGTGTGTCAGCTTCCTTAAGAGCACCCCCAATTCCGTCACTCCTTGGTCTTGTCGCGTGCGTGCTATCGTGGCGCTTAGCGCCAAGGTTAGCAGGTGGCCAGCCCAGGAGGAAGGACATGTCCGGCAGGATGGGACCGTGCCGCGCTACGTCAAGCCCCCAGGGATGCCACCAGAGGTGGAGGTCATCATTGATGTCGTCGGCAGCCGTGTGCGCCAAGCCATCATCCGAGAGCTCGCAACACGCGGGCCCGCGACCACGGCGCATCTTCAAGGCGTGGTCGAAGCTGATCGCACCACCACAGTGCGGAACCTCCGCGCCCTTGAAGACGCAGGCATCGTCTCGACTGACACGCCGCCAGCAGGCCGTGCAGGACGTACGCCCGTGTGGCGGCTCAACAAGTCCGTCGTTAATGACTACTTGCAACGGCTCCGGGTCTATCTCCTCGGCGACTGATCCGCGACACACCCACGTCGCCTCTCGCTTGCTGAAAGCGCCCCCTGGCATGCTAACGAGCATGCGCCGCACAGGGAGACCCTCTAAGGGAGATCGCGTAGTTCTCTACAGCCGCCCCGAACGACGCGTCCGCCAGGCGGTTGAGAAGAGTGCCACACAGAACGGCTACAGCAACGTCAGCGACTATGTCGCGGCCATTCTTGCTATCCACGAAGGACTGGCTGACCTTGCCCCTCGCCCAGACAGCGACACCAGTCAGCAGGAGCTGCCGATGAACCACACTGCATAACCCCACACATAGCGAAGGCCGGCCCCGTAGGGCCGGCCCAGAGTCCGAAGGTTCTCACCCTCTTTGCTTGGCGGCGGGAGGTGAGAGCCCCAGACCAGCGCACCCTTGGTGCGCCTAATCGCTGGGAGCAACGATAGCACCCCTACTGACAACCCCGCTAGAACACCACACGCAGGCGCGGCGCAGCACCTTCGGTGGCCACGACAACGTCCTGCACCTGGACGACCGCACCCGCGCTCGGTACCGCAGGGCCAGGCTGTGCGACAACGCCACCGACGCCTTGCGCTTGCAGGCCCTGTGCCATAGCGAGCCTGACCTGCTGCCCAGGTGGCACCAGGACGACCGCGGCTGGCAGAACCGCACCCGCGGCCACCACGAGCTCGCCCCGGCCGGGGCCTACACGGGCATCCTGGCCTGGTACGGCCGCACCGACTGGCTCGAACTCGTCGTCGAAGTCGTGATCGCGGCCTGCCCCGAGGTCCTCAAGAAGCACTCGGTCGGTGCCGACATGTTCCGCCGCTGGGCCGCACTCAAGAGCGTGT